>CEWJ01019824.1_pt1 | contig 9859 bp, 7 predicted proteins | sample 350291 | NCBI WGS metagenome assembly CEWJ01 (sample SAMEA2622923, study PRJEB7988) | marine metagenome | isolation source: saline water (ENVO:00002010), including | reverse complement strand
CAGCCCTTCTGCTCGTCTTGGCGGGACTGGTTGGCAGCACGACCACCTTTCCCCCAGGCGCCTTTGCCGATATAGCGGCCCACAGTGACTCGCCTGTCCTGATCTACATTTACAGTCCCGAATGCGGTGCCTGCCGCCAGTTTGATCGTGAGGTGGGTCCGATCTACAGCAAAACTGACGAATCCCTTACGCTACCTTTGGAACGGGTGTTGATCGATGACTGGCAGGCAAACCGGCATCAGCTGGTCGAATGCGCCTCGACGGAGGTAATCGGCACGCCGACTTTTTTACAGATCCGGAACTGTCAGGAGCTGGATCGCATTACCGGTTACTCAGACGCGGAGCTCTTCTGGCTGGGACACCGTAGAATGATCAACAGCATAGAATCTGATCTGTGACCATCCCTTGGCGTTGCGCGGGTCGCTCCGCGCTCATCGCGTTTGGCGGCCTCGCAATACCTGCACCCAAATAGAACTTTCTCTCTGATCGGCGAGCTTGGACGGGCATTAGCAGATAGCGAAACAACCGCCTCTCGCTCAGGCTGGGGATTTTGTGCGCCGCACGCCCGGCGCGGGTGGCTCGGCGGCTGCGCCGGCAAAGCACTGCGCGTTGCGCATCCAGAGCTCGGCCGTGTCACCCTCGCAGACCAATTGTGTATCGGCGATGTTACGGGTCTGGGTCACCACTTGGGCAAACTCATGTGCCATGCCGCTAATGACCTGATCACTATCGAGGTTGCCATATTCCCATGATTCGCCAGACGGTGAGGTCAGCCGCAGCGCAGGCTGACCCTCGGGCACTTCCATACCCTGCACCTTGAAAGACCAAGCAAACGTATTCACACCCAAAATCACAATGTTGCGGATGCGGTCGTCTTCGCTGCGTTTAATACCCAGTTCGTCCGCGATTGCCTGCCCGTGTGCCCAGGTCTCCATTTGCCGCGCGGTAATCGATGAGCGCGCACTCATACTTGGCCCAACCCAAGAAACGCGATCAGAAGGGTCGGCCTGCTGATAGGCCGCGGCCACCTCGCGAAACCCGATTTGCCACAGAGAAACCAAGTCGAACCGCCCTTCAGGAAATTTCGCAAGCTCGATATCGGGCAGTGTTTTGCCCGCCATCATAGCCTCTACTGCTGGCTTCAGCTCTGCCTGAAAGTCATCGGGCGCTGTAAGCGCGAGGTTCGCCATATGATTCCAAAAATGCAGATGGCGCATGATCGTCTCGAAGGTCCAGGACTTGAATCCTGTGGGATGGTCAAAGTCATTTGCTTGTAAAGGCGCCACGAGCTGCTCCAATGCTTCTGACTCTGCTAGAAAATCACTCGCCTGCTGCATGCTGAATCCTGATAACGGTTACGTAAGCCTGCTCACCGACTGGCTGACGCGGGACTTACTCGCCTTGGGCCTCTTCAATCAACATGATGACATCTCCCGCGGCCATCTGCTGACCCACCTGACCATTCACCTGCTGTACCACCCCAGACACCGGCGCAAGAATCTCTTGCTGCATTTTCATGGCCTCGAATACCGCCAAACGCTGATCTTTTTCCACCGCTTGATCCGCCTCGACTAACAGCGATACCAGTTGACCATGCATAGGCGCCTGCACCGTGCCCCCCTGCGCATCCTCTGCCGATTCCGGGGGAATCAAATCAGTGTTGGTCAAGGTCACCTCGGAACGATCCGTGGCCAGCATCATCACGGCTGCATCACTTTGGTGATAACCCAGCACTACGCGCTGACCATCAATCAAAAACGCAACGCGGTTTTCGTTTAGCGTTTGCAGTGTGACATCATGAGTCGCCTCCATCAGCATCACCGAGAACTGCTCTGCGCTACTCGAGGTGATCTCCGCGGTGAAGATCTGATCAGCGACCTCGTAGGTATGCCGTCTCGTCACGGGCCCGGTCGACACCCAACCCCGTAGCTCCTCATTCACCGACAGCGCGCTGGCGAAGTGCTGCTCGGCCGCGAGAATCTGTTGGAGCACAATGCCCGCCGCTAAACTGGTAGTGCCCGCTTGCGCGGGCGAGAAACCCTCGGGGTATTGCTGATCGATGTAATCAGTAGTCGCACTACCCTTGATGAAGGTCGGCTGATCGAGTAGCTCCAATAAGAATGCGCGATTGTGAGTGACGCCCGCCAGCGCGGTGGCCTGCAGGGCAGAGCGCAGTTTGAGTCTCGCGGTCTCGCGGGTTTCACCCCAGACGATAACCTTGGCGACCATCGAATCATAAAATGGCGATATCGCGTCGCCAGTCTCGATCCCTGAATCCACGCGAATACCCTCCCTCGACGGCACACTGAACAACGATATAGGACCGGCACTCGGTAAAAACGCCTCCGCCGGATCCTCCGCGCAGAGTCTGACCTCAATCGCATGCCCAAAGAGGTCGACATCTTTCTGCGTGGCGGGCAAGTGCTCACCCTGTGCCACGCGGATCTGCCATTGCACTAGGTCAAACCCCGTGACGCACTCAGTCACCGGGTGCTCGACCTGCAGCCGAGTATTCATCTCCAGAAAATAAAAGTCGCCACTGGCATCGAGCAGAAACTCCACCGTGCCAGCGCCCACATAATTCACCGCCCGCGCCGCCTCTACCGCAGCGGTACCCATCGCTTCGCGCAGCTCCGGTGTCATGATGGGGCACGGGGATTCCTCAACGACCTTTTGGTGACGCCGCTGCAGTGAGCAATCACGTTCACCCAGATGAATGACATTGCTGTGAGTGTCGGCAAACACCTGCACCTCGACGTGCCGCGCACCCTCGATTGCCCGTTCCAAAATCAAGTCACCGTTGCCGAAAGCGCCTTCGGCCTCAGAACGCGCCAGCGCGATCGATTGCATTAGCTGATCAGGGTCTGCAACACGCCGCATACCGCGACCGCCGCCCCCTGCCGCAGCCTTGATCATGACGGGCATGCCCATCGCTTCCGCCTCACGACAGAGCGTGTCGTCAGACTGGTCCTCGCCCTGATACCCCGGGATGCAGGGCACCCCAGCCTCCAGCATCGCTCGCTTCGCGAGCGCTTTATCGCCCATGACTTCCACGGCGTGAGCCGGCGGGCCTATAAAGATGACGCCTGCCTCTGCACAAGCCGCCGCAAAAGTGGTGTTCTCGGATAAAAAGCCATAGCCCGGGTGTATCGCATCGGTGCCTGTCTCTCTCGCAGCCTCCAGGATGGCGTCGCCGTTCAAGTAGGACTCGGCGGCGGTGTTGCCGCCGAGCGGCACCGCCAGATCGGCGGTGCGCACATGCAGGGCATTAGCATCGGCGTCGGAATACACGGCAACGGTTTTGAGCCCCATCGCCTTGGCGGTGCGCATCACTCGGACCGCAATCTCACCGCGATTGGCCACCAGCACTGTCTGGATCGCTTTCATCCTTCGCCCTCCTGATGCCAGTTTGGCTTGCGCTTCTCTAAGAAAGACGCGACACCTTCCATACCCTCCTCGCCCTTTAAACAGGCGGTAAAGTTCTCGGCTGCAAACCGCATCTTTTCCTCGTCGGGCAGTGTGGGTAGCGTGCGGATCAGTGTTTTGGTGGCCGCCACCGCACCAGGGGCACAGGCCAACACATCGGCTCGAATCCGCGCTTGGGCAGCCTCAAGCTCGTCCGCGTTGGACACCACCACATCTAAAATACCCAGAGCCGCCGCCTCCTCACCTGTGAAGCGGGCTGCGCTCAGCATGAGTCGCCGACCTGTGGACCCGCCGCACTTCTGCATCACATAGCGAGCAATCTGTGCGGGCGAGATACCGATACGCGTTTCAGAGAAAGCAAACTTGGCATCCGCAGTGCCGATCGTGACATCACAGCAGCAGGCAACACCCAACCCCCCCGCCATCGCGGCACCCTCGATGACCGCAATGGTCACCATGGGCAAACGGTCGAGGGTGTAGAGCAGACGCCCAATGGTCTCACTCATGGCGATCACTTCGTCATTGGACACGGTCGCCATGGTTTTGAATCCTTTGAGGTCACCGCCTGCACAAAAAAAGCCACCACGGCCTCGGAGAGTCATGCCTCTGATCGAGCGATCTTCCTGCAATGCATCGCAAATGCGCTGCAGGTCGGCGACGACGGCGTCAGTAAGTGGGTTGCGGCGCTCGGGTTGGTTGAACCATACGGTTAGCCAGCCCTGATGGAATTCGCATTCGACAGAATCGGTATGGGGCAATGTAGTCATGATCACATCCTCGCCACGCCGAAACTGTTGGGCGTGAGTGTGCGCCCACGGCCCTCCAGCACGGTTTCGAGACAAAACGCGAGTACCTTGCGGGTATCGCGCGGATCGATCACGCCGTGATCTAGCACGCGGCCTGAAGTGTAGAACGCGTCTTCCTGCGCATCAAAGTGCGCGATGATCGCGGCCTCCTGCTCAGACAATTGCTCTTCGGGAATCGCGATACCCTTGCGTGCAGCTCCCGCTCGCGCGACCTCGCTCATCGTTTTTGCCGCACTTTGTCCCGCCATCACACCTGTGCGTGCGCTAGGCCACGCGAATAGAAAATCAGGTTCGTAAGCCCAGCCGCACATACCGTAATTACCCGCGCCAAAACTGGCGCCAATGTACAGCGTGATTTTTGGCACCCGCGCGGTACTGACCGCCTGAACCATTTTTGAGCCGTGCTTGATCATGCCGGCCTGCTCGTACTCGGTTCCCACCATGTAGCCCGTGGTGTTCTGGAGGAAAATAATCGGCAAATCGGACTGATCGCATAGCTGAACAAACTGCGCGACCTTGGTCGCACCGTTTGGGTCGATCGGGCCATTGTTGCCAATCACTGCACAGGCAATGCCAGTGATACTGACGTGGGCGCAGAGCGTAGAGGCACCGTAGCGCGGCTTGAATTCCTCGATTTCCGAGCCATCCACTACCCGCGCGAGCACCTCGCGGCAGTCATAAGGCACTTTGGGGTCCGTAGGTACAGCACCCGCCAGCTGCTCAGCCGGATATTGCGGGGGCTGATAGGCGCGACGTGGGACGGCTGTGGTACGTCGGTTCCAGTCCAGACGCTCAAAAACCTCGCGCGCCTTAAGTAGCCCGTGTGCGTCATCCTCCACCAGGTATTCGACGCAGCCTGAGACACTGGCGTGCATTTCGGTGCCACCGAGCTCACGATCATTGGCGACCTCTCCGGTGGCCGCTTTCACCAGTGCCGCACCGCCGAGCGCCGCCATGCCATTTTCTTTCACGCCGATGACGTAATCCGACATGCCCGGCATGTAGGCACCACCCGCCGTGGAACCGCCGTGCAGCACAACCATCGTCGGCAAACCCATCGCTGACATCTGAGCGAGATTCCTAAACACACCGCCAAACACAGACCACAGCTCAGTCTGATACTGCAAAAGATTCGCGCCCGCACTCTCGACGCAGTGGATTAAGGGCAACTTCTGACGCTTACAAATCGCTTGCAGAGAAAGATGAACCTCGCCCGTCTTGGTTGTCGCAGACCCCGCCGCAATACCCGAGTCATCGACCCAAATCATGCAGCGCACGCCGCCCACAAAACCAATGCCCACCAACACCGAGGCACCAGGAATACTGGCTTCTCGATCCGGGTTGTCGACCGCGAAGTTGGCCAGCGTATGCAGCCGGAGAAAAGGCATACCGGGGTCGAGTAGCCGGTGCAGACGATCGGCGGGCAATAGCTGCCCACGTTTCTCGAACGTCGCCCGGCGCTTGGCCGACGCTTCCGACGCCCGCGCCTCCAGCGAGCGCAGTCGCTCGATAAAGGTCATCATACTGGCCCGATTGGCCGCAAAGGCCTCGGAATTCGCGTCTATCTGGGATGTCACAGCGACCATCTCAGTCCTCCAACAGTTGGGCCGGTATGCTCACCGGCGTATCCAATAAAATTTGTGCGTAGCCCTTGGCTTGGGGATCGTTGCGCAAGCTCGCTACGCCCCCACCACCGAGAGCTTGGTGCAACACAAAGTTGAGCGCGGGGAGCCCCGGCAATACGTACCGATCCATCTCGGGGCTCGCCATGAAATGCTCAAAGCGGCTTGATACATAGGACGCGGTCAGCGCCGCTGCTATCCACGGAAAGTACTCCCGCTTACGCGCCATCACACCGATGTTGGCTTTGTCGCCCTTATCGCCAGAACGCGCCCAGGCCAGACGCTCCAATGGGACCTCGATCTGGTCGGCTCCGTCATCGGTCGCGACGGCCAGCTCTTGCACCGCCGCACTGTCATCGCCGACGACGCCCTCTCCCAAATCAGCCACCCCGGACTCTATCGCTCGAGCGTCATCAAAGGTTTGGGTCCCATCCGCAGTGTGAATCTGGATATCAGCGATATCTCGGTCAACGAATATCGAGAACAGACGGATCACAGGCGACGACTTGGGGCGTGTGCCTGCAAAGGCGCAGAATCCCGCTGGGGCGCCCAATGCTACCCCCGACAACTCTCTCATCAGGAGATCCGTTGCGCGCCGATCCGCATGCCGGCAGGCCACTTTCAACGCGACCTCGCGGCTTCTAACATAACGGGCTGCTTCGCCCCAGTGACTCTCGTCACCGACGACTTCCACGCACACGTCGACGTAATCAGGGGCCCCCATTTTCGAGAGCTTACGCCGCGCACGCTGAATGGCCTCGTCTGCAAAAAGGCGCGCCTTCTCTGCGGCGCGCGAACCCACATAGAAGCCGATCATGCCTGCTCGCCAGCCATCGGCCCAGGTCATTGAGGTTTTGTATTGAGCGGGCACTCCGCGCCCTCGGGCGCCAGTCACACTGACCCGATCCTGATCAATCTGCTCCAGCGCAACTTGAGTGAAATCGCAGATCACATCGGGTAAGTAATAAGCTGCAGGATCACCGATCTCATAGAGTAATTGCTCGCCAACAGTGCCAATGGTCACGCAGCCGCCTTTGTCCTTTGGCTTGGTCATGACAACCCCGCCATCTGCAGCAATCTCTGCGATCGGGTAACCCACGTCATGGAGCGTATCGGCCACCTCGTGCCAGTCGGTGTAGTTGCCACCCGTGGCCTGCGGCCCGCACTCGATCAGGTGGCCGGCGAGTGAACCGGCGGCCAGCAAATCCAAGTCATCACGCTGCCAGCCGAAGCGGTGAATACAGGCACCGAGCGTCACAGCGCTATCGACGCAACGACCGGTGACGACGATATCAGCGCCTTGATTCAACGCTTCTGCAATTGGGAATGCGCCGAGATATGCGTTGGCACTAGCTATCGCGTCGCGGGGCGGTGTGGGCTCGCCGGTAAACATCTCTGCGGGCTCTGAACCTAACACCTGATCCAACTTGGGCATGAGGTCGTCGCCGGTAATCACTGCCACCTTCAGCGACAGGCCCGCTTCATCAACTAATTGTCTGATCGCATGGCCACAGGCCTCGGGATTCACGCCACCCGCATTGCTGATCAGTTTGACGCCTGAGTCAGCAATGGCTTGTAGATGAGGCGCGACGATCGCGCTGACAAAATCGATGGCATAGCCTTTTTCAGGATCCGCGGCTTTGGCGCGAGCCATGATCGACATGGTGATCTCGGCAAGATAGTCGAACACGATAAAATCGAGGTCGCCCTCAGCCAGAAACTGCGGGAGCGCGAGGTCTGCCTCGCCCCAATAGCCCGTTGCACCGCCTACTCGAATCATTTCACCTCCCTTTGATGCCGTTAGATATTGCACATACCGCTACCAAAATGATTTAAACTCATTTAAAATGAGCCAGACTCAGTATACGGGCACTGTTCAATGCCGGCAACACCCCGCCACACCTCAAGAGCACGCGTAGAAGCCAAAGAGTCAAGCATTCTCGATGCCGCAGAGAAGATTTTTGCGCAGGTTGGATTCGATGGCGCCAAAGTATCAGAGATTGCGCGTGCGGCGTCGGTTGCCCAAGGTACGGTCTACCTCTACTACAAAAACAAGCAGGACCTGTTAGCCGGGGTGGTGGGTCGCTTCTGGACCCAACTGACGCTGGGCGCCGAGGCGGCGATTGAACCCGATGCGACGACTCGAGAGCAGCTAGAGCAACTTGGCCGCTACCACCTCAATTCCATACTGGAACAATTTGAGGTGGTCTCGATGACCTATCGAGCTCGTCCACAACAGGAGCAGGATCTCGATCAGGTGCGTGAATACGTTCGGGTGTTTGATCGCATTATGCAGCGCGGCGTAGACCGCAGTGAACTCCCCGAAGACATACCGATTGGGCAGCTGCGGGATGTTTTCTTCGGGACACTGGAATTTTCAGCCAGAACGTTAAAACTACGGGAGCGGCCGTATGACCACTCTGTTGTGACCAATCTTTTAGCAATTATGGTTGGCTCATCGAGCACTGCTGCAGGCGCACCTAAAGGCAAAGAACCTAGCAACCGCGACCTGATGAATACGCTGAAATCGATCCAGAAACAGCTGATAACGTCTAGCGAATCATAATCTATTGGTCGTTGGTTCAAGTTTTACTGGGCCCACCTTTCTCGTTCAAGTCCCAATGGATATTCCCCCTGTTACCGCAGTTATATTTCCTATACCTCACTATTTTTCTAATACTTTACTTACTGCTTCGACTCGGATTGGGAATGCTATATTGCATCGATAAATCAGCAATTTATCGGCTACCGCGCAGAGATATTACACATGGCCTTTCGTTACTTTTATTTGAGCAATGTGTGCCTTGCCTATGGGCTTATCCTGGTATCCAAGCTATGGCCAAAAACCGGTTTGCTCGCGCGAGCCACCATTGAAAATGGATTCTATGAAGTAGCCACCGCTATCACACTACTCGCCGGAGCGATCGGGCTTGGATGGCGTTGGATGAAGCTTTCCTCGTCATCATGGCAATTGCGACTTGGCTGTATAGCAATGGCCCTACTTTGTTTTATCGGCGCCGGAGAGGAAATTAGCTGGGGACAGCACTGGTTAAAATTCGAATCTGGTGAATTTTTCCAGTCTCATAATTATCAAAAGGAAACCAACCTACATAATCTAGTGAATCCGATTCTGTTTTCGACACTTATTAATGTAGTTCTGTACGTTGGCTTTATATTGTATCCCTTTATCCATTGGGTATTTCCAAAAAATCGCCTCAGCCAACTGTTAATAGAATACAACTTGGGCGCCTATATCCCACCAATCACCATCGCAATTTTACTCATGCTCGCCCACTGTTTTCATGGGTGGCTCATTCCTCAAGTTTACAGCGACACGGCGGCTTTATTGGGGTCCTGGTCATTAGGGCTGGCGTTAATGCTCATCTACAAAAAAAGGGTCGACCACCCATTTCTGTGGGTAGCAATGCTGGTTTGCGGCATCGGATTTGCTGTTGGTATCGGCGCGTCAGACATTTTTCAACGCGATAACTTTCAATATGAAATTAGAGAATGTTTTACTGCACTGGTTTTGGTTTATTGGGCCTTTGGATGGAGTGGATTGTTGGAGCAAATCAAACCTTAGTGGCCGATCCGTTCCTTAACCCTTTTGTTTTTTTGAAGTTCTGTAAGGCCTCCCCTTCTGGGACTCTCTCCTCGAGTTCTGCCGTCGAACCTTGAATCTCGCTCAAAGGCGAGTGAAGGGCGAGCGGACCCCGGCCTCGATTCCGAGAGGGCATTCTGCAAACACCGTCATTCCGTAAATAGTCCGCTGCTGATGTTTGTAGTACCGTTGCCGCAACCGCATAAGGACACCGATATGCCCGATTTCAACAACCTGATGTACGAAAAACCTGAGGCGGGCATCGCTCGTATCTGGCTGAATCGCCCTGAGGCACGGAATGCTCAAGATACCCATCTCCTATATGAATTAAACGACGCCTTCGATATCGCCATGGGGGATAGCGAAGTAAAGGTGGTGATTCTAGCGGCCAAGGGACCCCACTT
>CEWJ01099175.1_pt1 | contig 9871 bp, 6 predicted proteins | sample 350291 | NCBI WGS metagenome assembly CEWJ01 (sample SAMEA2622923, study PRJEB7988) | marine metagenome | isolation source: saline water (ENVO:00002010), including | reverse complement strand
CCAACCTGCTCGATGGGCATGGTCTCTGGCTCGGAATACTCCACCCGCCACCCGAGCAACGTCTCAGCTATCGCATCGGCTGCTGCCGACCATTTGAAGGCCCGCCCCGCATCCGCTCGAATTGGCTCCAGTCTCGCGATGTAAAAGCTCCCCGGCACCACGATGCGCGCCCGGCCGCTGGCGTCTGCCCATGACAGCTGTGCGTCTTCGAGGATCTCCCGCGCCCCGGGGCTCACCCGGCGGGCAGTCACGACGGGCACGACACCGTCGGTTCGTTCGGAGGCACCGTGGAAGAGTTCGGTGCGCGCCCTCCGGGCATCAGCGGGCAGGCCCTCCCCGATCCAGAGCGGCCGGAACAGCGATTCGCGCCCCTCGTGACGAATGCGAACGAGGTGGCCATCCCACTCCGGCTCAAGCTCCGGGGGGATCACCCGAAGCAGCGCCGACACCGATGCGGTGTTTTCTCGCGCTTCCACGGTTTTATCGTAGCGAGATATAACCGTGTTTTCTCACGAATAGTGGCATTCGGCCTGACTGTGAGAAAACTCGGATCGCGTTCGCGTCGCTCTCCCCGAGGCGAGTTCTCGCCGGCGGGCGAAGCCGACGCTCCACGCCCACCCCGGGGCGCTGCGGAACCGCTGGCACCTCCGCGGCGACGGCTCCGCCCGGGTCGCTTTCGTGCACACCGGCGGGGCGTAGGAGACTCTCGTCAGTCCCTTCCTCTTTTGTGCGAATCTTCCTGCATGGAGCTTGATGAGATCCGACGTGCGGAGATCGAACTGCTGACATCAGCCGTGCGGCGCGACTCGGCACGCTTGGCTGAACTCTTGCATCCAGAGTTCGTCGAAGTCGGTCACTCAGGGAGGTTGTGGTCGCGCGACGAAACGATCGCCGCGCTGGCTCATGAACCGGACCGGGAAGCTCCGGCCACAAGTGAGGGGGCCTTGCACTCGGTGGCTCCTGGGTTCGCCCTCGTCACCTACGTCGTTTCGGGGCCAGAGGGCGACAGTCGACACTCCTCCCTCTGGGTCATGCGCGACGGGAAACTCCAAATCCGATTCCACCAAGGAACCTTCATCTCACCCTCCGGCTAAGCGGAGAGCCGGGACACCTCAGCGAGACCGTCACCAACGTGCACCGTCGGATGCCTACCGCCGCCGCGCAAGAATCGCCCCATGCGGTCGTGGCTGCGGTTGCGGCACAGACCAGGTGTGCGCCTCGATAACCTCGAAGCCAGCCGCGGTGAGGCGTTCCACCAGCGCCTCTGGCGGCCAGCGCCAGGCACGAACAACGGCATGGTCGAACGGCTCAACCTCGGTGCCGACGAAGAATCCGATGAGGAGCGCTCCGCCCGGCTCGAGAACGCGTGCGAACTCATCAAGAGCGCGGTGGATCGTGTCGGGATCGTGGTGGATCAGCGAGTACCAGGCGAGCACGCCAGCCACACTGCCCGCCGCGAGCGGCAGCTCATCGATGCTGCCCTCGAGGAAGGAGACGCCCTCATATGCGGTGCTAGCGTGTTCGAGGAACGCTGGTACCTGATCGACCCCGATCACACGGACGCCCTGCGCCGCGAGATGCCCCGTCCAGTGACCCGGCCCGCACCCAGCATCGAGAACGAGGCCTTCGACTTGACCAGCCCACCTGGAGACTAGGTGCTCATCCGAGGGATGCACACTCTGCATCGAACCCAGGAGCGCGATGTACTCGTCGGCGCGGTCCGTGTATGACGCCTGCACGTTCCTGACCATCGTCCAGATCATACGTTCCGGCGCGATCGCCGGAGCGCGACCCGTGCCGGCTTCCCGCACCGACGTCACTCAGAGCGATCGTTACCCGCGAAGGCCCGCGCGTCGTGGCGACTGACCGATACCGCTTGCGCGGGATTCAGTCCTGCGTAGAAGCTGTTCCTGAAGTATGAAGTCTGGGGCTGACGACAACTGGGGAGGCCATGATGGCGAGACGACGGGGATTCTTCGCTGAGATTCAGCATCAAGCGCGGCTGGCCGATCAGCGTCAGCGCGCGGCGCAGCGTGCCTACGAAGCAGACCTGCGGCGAGCGCAAGCCGCGCAACGTAGCGCCGAGAGAGCACAAGCCGCCGCGGAGCGAGCATCAGAAGCCGACAGGAAACGTCTCGAGAAGGAGGCTGCGGCTGCCTACGTTGCCGCCCGTCAGGCCGAGGCCGCTGCGCTTTCGGAAGAGGTCGCGCACCGCGTAGCCGAACTCGATGAGTTGCTGAGCGCAACGCTTGCCGTGGATGACTTCGTCGATCTGGAGACTCTACGAACGACGGCCGAGCACCCACCCTTCCCCCACGTCGCTCTTCGCGTGCCAACCCGCGAACCGGCACCAATCCCCGAGCCGCCGCTGCCCGTGAAGCAGGATCCAACGCCGGTCAAGGGCCTCTTCGGCCGGAAGCAGAAGGCTGCGGATGCCGCAGCTGAGGTCGAGAAGCAGTACGCAGCTGACTACTACGCATGGAAGGACGCGACAGAGACCCTCCCCGCTCGCCGAGCCGCGCAGGCCGCAGCCTACGAAGAAGCAGAACGCGCCCGCCTCGCGCAGCTCGCAGAGGCAACAACGCAGTATGAGGAGGAGTGTGCGGAGCGCGAGAAGCAAGCCGCGGAGCAGAACGCGGAGCTTGACGAACTCATCAACGGACTCGCCTACGGCACGGTTGAAGCCGTCCAAGAGTATGTGGGAATAGTTCTTGCGAACTCTGTCTACCCCGATTGGTTCGAGGTTGATCACATGGCGACCTTCGAGCCCTCCACCGCGGAGCTAAACCTCCGCGTCCGAATCCCAGGACCCGACATCGTGCCGACAGCGAAGCACTATCGATACGTCAAGGCGTCGGACGAAGTCTCACCGGTCGCTACTTCCCAAAAGGAAATGAAGGAGCGCTACGCCGCCATCGTCCACAACATTGCGCTTCGTTCCCTCCACGAAGTTTTTGAGGCCGACAGGCGAGGGATCATCCGGAACATCTCGCTCGAAGTCGGCACAGGGACCACGAGTCCAGCGACTGGCCAGCCCACTTATGTCCCGTTCGTCGTCGCGACGGTTTCTCGAGACCGATTCGCCGAACTGGACCTCGCGAGCGTCGTGCCGGCGGCAACACTTGACCACCTGGAAGCGGTCGTCTCCAAGAACCCAGCAGGACTTGTTCCCGTCGCAACGACCGGCGTGCGCCGTGCGTGAGGCGTACTGACGTGGACTTCAATCCGCCTCCAGGCTGGCCGAGGCCACCAGCTGGGTGGGTGCCTCCGGCTGGATGGCAACCCGACCCTAGCTGGCCGGCCCCTCCCGCGGGATGGCAGCTATGGCTACCCAAGACGCCATCCATCACCGAGCACGCAGAGGGCAGCGATCCGTCGGCCACTGGTGGGCCCGACCCCGATGCCGACGGCTCCGAGCAATCCGGTCTCGATCACCTGGCAGCACTCGAGACCGAAACTGCGGCTCTCAAAGCACGGCTTGGCGTCAACCGTGACGGCCTCTCACCGAGGGGGAGCGATCTCGACATCCTTCAAGATGTCGGCATCTACCGATACAACCACCCCCTCGATACAGCCGCCGCCTACAAAGAGCGCCTCGACGACATTTCCGCCGAGACACTGCAGTTCATAAAATCCGGCAACGCAATCGTGAAGTCTGAGCTGTTCACCTTCAATAACTCACTCTCGCAGGGCAAGAAGCTGTCAGGCGACCTGTCGAAGCTGATGCTCCGGGCTTACAACGCCGAGGTCGATAACGCGCTGAGAGCGCTGCGCGCAGGGAATCTTGCGCGCGCGAAGCGCCGCGTCGAAGCCTCACGAGACGCGATCGCTCGGTTCGCGGCGCTCATGGAGATGGAGATCAGTCCGGAATATCACGCACTCCGGATGCGTGAGCTTGAGCTCACGTCGGACTGGCTCATGAAGAAGCAGGAGGAGCGCGAAGCCGAGCGCGAACGACGCGCCGAGCTACGGGAGCAGGCGAAGGTCGAACAAGAACTCGCAGCGGAACGCGCGCTCCTGGACAAGGAGCGAGCGCACCTGGTGAATACGCTCGCCGCTTTGGCGAAGCAGGGTCAGACGAACGCAGAACTTGAGGCTCGTCTCGCCGAGATCGACGACGCCATCGCGTTCAACGACTTCCGTGCCGCGAACATCCGGGCGGGTTACGTGTACGTCATCTCCAACCCCGGCGCCTTCGGGGCCGACGTCGTCAAGATCGGCCTTACCCGGCGGCTCGAACCGCGAGACCGCATCGCTGAACTGAGCGGTGCAGCGGTGCCCTTCAAGTTCGAAGTGCACGCGCTCTTCTTTTCTGAGGACGCCGTGACTCTAGAGAACGAACTGCACCGGCACTTCAGCGACCGCGCACTCAACCGCATCAATGCGCGCAAGGAGTTCTTCTTTGCTTCACCCTCCGAGGTGCGGGAGGTCCTGCTCGACAAAGTCGGCGACATCCTCGAGTTCAACGCCGAGGCCGAGGGCGTCGAGTTCAGACAGTCGTTCACGGAGTGGCCTGAGTATGCACAGCAGGTCCGACTGGCGCCTACTGACCGACCGGCCCGAGACAGGTCGTCCTGATGGATGCTCGGCACTCGACTTCACACTAGTCCCGTGTGCTCGCGTCTACTGGCGCGGCTAAGCGAGCACATCCGTTCTGCGGTGCACGCCCACGAGCGCGTCGATTTGTCGCAGCCCTTCGAACCGAGATCGCCGAACCTGACTCGAGTGCCTTCCGTCGGCGGATGAGACTCGCCCAGAGGCGATCGGACACCCGACTAAGCAGCGAGCCAGACCTGAGAGGTCGTCCTCCCGAATTGAGGGGCGTCGCGCCCACGGCGTCATCAGGCACCTTGCAAGGGAGTCGCAAGCCCCGCTCCGCTGCTAAGACTGGAACATGGATCACTATGGGCCAGCCGCCGATCTCTTGATGTCTGTCGATAGCAGCGACGACGCTGCCGTCAACGTGCACTTTCAAGTCACCCTCGGGAACGCAACGGACGGCAATCTCCACGTGGCTCAACTGAGGGACGGAAGAGCCGTTGCCGGCGATGGACCGCCGGTCTCTGACCTTCAGTCAGGACTGACCGCAGCCTTTTACATCCCCGAGGCGACCGACCGTACCGCTCTGGGTACGAACTACACATGGCCCATCCTCCCGGAGCACTCGGTCGCGGCCATCCTCACCTGGAGCGATGACGGATCCCCGATTGGACTGCGTGCTGCTGGTCTCGTAATTGACCTCTTCGAGGGAAGGGTGCGCGCCGGAGACCCCGTGTGGGACGACGAGGCGCTGAGGCTCTTGAAGAGTTCGGGCATGCTGCCAGGAGGCAAATCGGAGAAAGCGACAAGCACCAACAAGTCTTTGAGCGCTCACTTCGAAGAGGTCGCCATCACGGGCTTTCGTGGTTTCGCACAGCGACGAGTGCTGCGTCTAGCAGAACCGAATGGGCATGACGGCTCTGGGCTAACCGTGCTTGTCGGCGCCAACAACAGTGGAAAGTCCACGTTCATCGAGTCGCTTCATGCGGTCGCGCGGGCGCGCCTTCAAAGCGAGATGAGCTTTCCGCAACCGCATCGCCATCACTCAACGGACGCTGTGGAAGTCTCCATCCGGCGCTCCGACGGTCGCACACTCAGCGTCGCCACGACCCGTCCCGGGGGAAGCCAAGCGGAAGTAACGTGGCTCCCAAAGGATGGAGGACCCGATCGTTTCGACATACATGTGACACCCTCCCGAAGGAGCTTCAATCCATACTTTGGCAACATGGGCTCAGTCGACAGAAACTGGGGGCTCACAAGTCAAGAGTTCTCGCGGACGAGTCTTCGCGACCAGTTCGTCGGCAGGCTCCGGAAAGTAGATCGTGACGGCTCTGCGCGCAATGTGTTTGATCAGCTGTTGGCCGAGATCGTCGGATACCCCCTGGATTGGACGATCGACGAGATCACCACAGGCCAGCAATTCCTGAAGCTCACAGACATCAACGGCGCATGGCATACGAGCGAGGGACTCGGCGACGGCTTGGTGAGCATCCTGTTCATCGTGGACGCACTCTACGATTCGGAACCGGGGTCACTGATTGCCATAGATGAGCCCGAACTGTCCTTGCACCCGCAGCTCACGAGACGGCTGGGTCGCGTTCTGTCCCGGTTCGCCTCTGATCGTCAGATTGTCGTCGCCACCCATTCGCCTCTTCTACTCGATTGGTCCGATATCTCCAACGGGGCTACCGTCGCGAGGGTGTACAAAGTGGACGGCCACTGTGAGATTTCTCAGGTATCCAGAGCGACCCTCAGTCGCGTGGCAAAGCTGGCCGACACAAGAAACGCCGCCAACCCCCACACGGTCGGCGTTGTCGCGAGAGAAGCCCTCTTCCTCGAGGATGGCGTCATCCTCCTGGAAGGACAAGACGACGTCGCGTATCTCCCTCGCGTGCTCAAGGACCTTGACCTGCCGGCGATTGACAATGTCTACGGATGGGGATCGGGAGGCGTTGGGAACATGCCCATATTGGCAAGGATGTTCATCGAACTCGGATTCAGCCGAATCGCTGCGATCGTAGATGATGACGGACAGACGGGCACGGAGGCGGCCGTGGGCAAGCTTATGGAGATGGCGCCGGCCGTCCTAGTACAGAAGATTCCTGCGCCGGACATTCGATATAAGGAGCCTTCGAGCGCGCGCGGCGAGGTCCGAGGGCTCCTCGACGATGACAACAGGCGTGTGCGACCAGAGCACCGGCAAGCGGCGAAGTCGGTACTGAGTCACGCGATCTCGCACGTGCGTCGGCAGCATTCCTGACGCAGCCCCTGCCACGAACGGCGATCGTGGCAAACCCGGTCGAAACCACGATCGCTGCCCTCATATCGAGATGCGCGTGCAAGGTTTTCCCAGTGAGAGCGCGGGCTCGATGGAGAGGCTCTGAGCCTTCATCCCACGGCTCGCCTCCCGGCGCCACCGAAACAACCTCGAAACCTGATAGCCATGAGCAATCAATGATTGCCTCCTAGCATCATGGTGTGACGACAACTGACGAGTTCACCCTGCACCCGCGCGTGCAGGAGTTTCTGGCGTCGGGGCGCACGGAGCTACTGATCGACGGTGACTGGCTCCCGGCATCCGACGGCGCGACCTTCACCACGATCGACCCGGCCACCGGTTCCGCCCTTGCCGAGGTCGCCCGCGGCACCGCGCCGGATGTCGACAGGGCGGTCCGGGCCGCGAAGGGCGCGCTGCGCTCCTCGGCCTGGCGCGAGATGCGGCCCGCCGACCGCGGCGCGCTGCTGTGGCGCATCGCCGACCTCATGACCGAGCACCTCGACGACCTCGCGCAGCTCGAGACGCTCGACCAGGGCAAGTCGCTCCGAACCTCGCGGTTCGGCGAGGTGCCGGCGGCGATCAACCAGTTCCGCTACTACGCGGGCTGGCCGACGAAGATCCTCGGCGACACGATCCCCACGTCGCTCTCGCGCACCCCTCCCGGCAAGGAGGTCTTCGCCTACACGCGCCGCGAGCCGGTCGGCGTCGTCGGAGCGATCGTGCCGTGGAACTCGCCGCTCATCATGACGGCCATGAAGCTCGCCCCCGCTCTCGCCGCCGGCTGCACGATCGTGCTCAAGCCCGCCGAGAACACGCCCCTCACCGCGATCTACCTCGGCCAGCTCATGCTCGAGGCAGGCCTGCCCGCCGGAGTGCTCAACATCGTTACGGGGTACGGTCACGAGGCCGGGCAGGCTTTGGCGGAGCATCCGGATGTCGACAAGATCGCCTTCACCGGCTCGACCGCCGTCGGCAAACGCCTCGTGCAGTCGGCCGGCACGCGGCTGGCCCGCCTCACTTTGGAGCTCGGCGGCAAGTCGCCGTCGATCATCATGCCCGACGCCGACCTGCCCGCCGCGATCGAAGGCGTCTCGCGCGGCATCTTCGACAACGGCGGCCAGGTGTGCGTCGCCAGCGCCCGCATCTACGCGCACCGGGATGTCTACGACGACGTCCTCGCCGGGATGGCCGACTTCGGCAGCGGCCTGCACCTCGGGCACGGCCTCGCCGAGGGCACCGACCTCGGGCCCCTCGTCAGCAAGGCGCAGGCCGACCGGGTTGCCGGCTACGTCGACGAGGGCCGCGCCGAAGGTGCGCGGGTGGTGAGCGGCGGCATCCGTGAGGCCGACACCTTCTATACGCCCACCGTGCTCACCGACGTGACCCCGCAGATGCGCCTCATGCGCGAAGAGATCTTCGGCCCCGTCGCCGTCGTCACCCCGTTCGACGACCTCGACGAGGTGGTCGGGTGGGCCAACGACTCCCCGTACGGCCTGGCCGCGAGCGTCTGGACCGAAGGCCTCAGCAACGGCCACCGCATCGCCGCGCAGCTCGAAGCCGGCACCGTGTGGGTCAACTGCCACTCCTTCCTCGGCCCCGAGCTTCCCAAGGGCGGCCACAAGGAGTCGGGCTGGGGCTACGAGAACGGCCCGCAGGGCCTCGAGAACTATCTAGAGACGAAGACGGTGGTGATGGTGCTGTGAGCGCAGATTCCCCGAAGCGCATATTGCTCGGCGCGTTCGAAATGATGAACCCCAACAACGGGATGCCGACCTGGACCGACCCCCGCGGGCGCGGCGACGGCTGGGACGACCTCTCCTACTGGCTTGGGCTCGCGACGATGCTGGATGCCGCGGGCTTCGACTTCCTCTTCTTCGCCGACACCTACGGCTACGCCACGCTCGACGGACGGATGCCTGACGAGGTCGCCGCTCACGGCATTCAGTTCCCCGCCCTTGACCCGATGCTCGCGATCCCGGCCCTCGCGCACGCGACCAGCCAACTCGGGTTCGTCGTCACCTCGCCGACGACCGTCGAAAAGCCCTACGGCACCGCCCGCCGGTTCGCGACCCTCGACCGGTTCACCGCCGGCCGCATCGGCTGGAACGTCGTGACCGGCTCCTCCCAGGCCACGACCGACGAGCTGTTCGGCGTGACGCAGAAGCTCAGCCACGACGAGCGGTATGACGCGGCCGACGAGTTCCTCGACACGTGCCTACGGTTCTGGGAGCACTCCTGGGACGAGGATGCCGAGGTCCGCGACCGCTCGCGCGGCGTGTATGCCGACCCGAGCATGCTGCACCGCGTCGAGGTTAACGGCACCTATCAGCGGGCGCAGGGCGTTTTCGCGGTGCCGCCGACGCCGCAGCGCACGCCTGTGCTGTTCCAGGCCGGGACCTCCGACCGCGGCCGGGCGTACGCCGCCCGCAACGCTGAGGCCGTGTTCATCCAGGGGCAGTCGATTCCGACCGCCGCAGCCCACGTCGCCGACATCCGCGCGCAGGCCGTGGCGCAGGGCCGCCGCCCCGAAGACGTCAAGGTCATCACCGGGATGACGGTGACTGTCGCCGCCACCGAGGCCGAGGCCCAGGCGCTGCGGGCCGAGTACGAAGCGGTGCTGGGGCTGGATGACGCGGCGGTCATGTTCGCCGGGATCACCGGCATCGACCTCACCGGTATCGACCCCGACACCCGCGTCGCCGACCTGCACACCGATCTCGGGCAGACGCTCATCAACCGGTACGCGCGCACCAATCCAGACATCCGGGTGCGGGCGGTGCTCGACCAGTTCCGCACGAAGGCGATCCGCGGGTTCCAGATCACCGGATCGCCCGAGCAGGTCGCCGACGAGATCATCGCGATCGTCGACGGATCCGGCATCGACGGCATCATGCTCGAACCGACCTTCGGCGGACCCGCGTCGTACGAGGCGTTCATCGAGTTGGTGCTTCCGATCCTGATCGAGCGTGGGCGCGCCGGAACCCCGGAGGGCGCGACCCTGCGCGAGCGGCTTTCGGGCTCGCCGCGCCTCGCCCCCACCCACCGCGCGCATCG
>CEWJ01047142.1_pt1 | contig 9888 bp, 11 predicted proteins | sample 350291 | NCBI WGS metagenome assembly CEWJ01 (sample SAMEA2622923, study PRJEB7988) | marine metagenome | isolation source: saline water (ENVO:00002010), including | reverse complement strand
GAAAGCAATAAAGAGAAAGTTAAAATGCTCCAAAGCGCTTCGACTTGGTTCGGTGTGACTTACAAGGAGGACAAGCCTTTTGTAGAGTCAAAAATTCATGACCTGATCTCTGCGGGCGAATATCCAGCGCAGCTATTTTAAGAAAATTGATTTGAAAGATTTTAGTAAATGGCTCATTCTTTTAGGTTTAATTTCAGTCGTCGTTGGATTATTTTTAAATATTTTTGCAGATAAATTAGGTTGGATAGGAAAGCTTCCGGGAGACTTAAGATATGGATCAAAAAATGTCAGGTTGTATTTCCCTTTTTCATCATTAATTTTATTAAATTTACTAATATATTTTATTATGAGGTTTATCAATTGGCTAAAATAAACATAATTATGGTTTTTCTGTTTATGTTCTTGTTTTCCTGCGATGATACAAAAAATGAACAAACAGATTTTGAAACTTTAAAAAACGATATGATATCAAAATCTGGAGTCCTGTGCGAGCTCAAACCCGATACGGGTCCTTGTAGAGCATATTTTCCAAGATATTATTTTGATCAAGATTCTCAAAAATGCAAAGAGTTCATATGGGGAGGCTGTTTAGGTACAGTTCCTTTTGAAACCATGAGCGAATGCATGAATGCTTGCGAATAATCCTCCTCTAATCATTGATGGCGCATTGGGAACTGAGTTGATGCGTAGAGGTCTTAAACTTCCCTTGCCATTATGGTCTGCAGAAGCAAATATAACCCATCAAAAAGAGGTTATTTCCATTCACAAAGATTATGTGAAAGCGGGTGCTGATATAGTAACTACCAATACTTTTAGGTCGACTTCATGGAGTTATAGGCGCGCAGGATTTTCAAATAAGCGCGCTATGGAAAGAGCTAAGCATAGCCTTATGAATGCGGTTGAATCTGCTCATGCTTCGAATCCGTCAGTCATTGTTGGTTCAGTGACATCCATAGAGGATTGTTATATGCCAGATCTATTTCCAGGAACAGCGGCTGCTGAGGATAGTTTTGGTGAAACTCTGTTGTGGTTCAAAGAGGCAGGAGTAGAAATAATTTTGTTTGAAACAATGGGTCATTTAGAAGAAATTAAAATTGCATTAAGAATGGCAAAAGACTTTACGACAATATGGCTTAGCCTAATTTTAAAGGAAGACAAGTTCTTGCTATCTGGGCACAAAACAGAAGACGTTTATTTGTTTTCTAAGGATAAGGTAAGTTGTCTATTAATGAATTGTAATTCCTTTGAAAAAACCAATACCTCTTTACAAGACCTAAAAGATAACTGGTCTTTGGATTGGGGTATTTATCCAAATCTTGGTCTTTCAGAGCCAGAGCCAGATGGATCAATGGATCAAAAGATTAGCGATAAATTATTTTCATTAAACATACAGAATTATATCAAGCAATATCCAAATATAATAGGTGCTTGTTGCGGTTCTAGTCCATACCATACAACTCTGATTAAAGAATCGATAAAAAATCATTTTCATTAGAAAGTTTGAATATTTTTTTTAAATATTATAAGTTCGCCGGAACTTTTTTAAAGAAAAATTCGTAAATAGTATTTTACTTAATTATAGGTTAATGAGGTGAAAATATATGATAAAAGTTAAAGGACTGAGTAAGAACTATGGCTCAGTTGAGGCTGTTAAGTCTATATCGTTTGACTTGAACGATGGTGAGGTTATCGGTTTCTTAGGGGCGAATGGTGCCGGCAAAACAACTACCCTCAAAATGATCACTGGTTATATGGTTCCTACGGAAGGTACGATTAGCATTAATGGTTTGGATATAACCAATGACACCCATGAGATTCAAAAGCAAATAGGCTATTTGCCAGAGCTTAATCCTTTGTATGCTGAAATGCGAGTATATGATTATTTGGAATTTTTAGCATCAATTCGTGATATTAAAGGCTCAAAGTTTAAAGATGCCCTTTCAAGGGTTGTTGAACAGTGCGGTTTAAGAGGAGTGGTTCACAAAAATATTTCAGATTGCTCAAAAGGTTACAAGCAAAGAATTGGACTTGCGGCTGCAATGATACATGATCCAAAAATATTGATTCTTGATGAACCTGTAACTGGACTTGATCCAAATCAAATCATTGAAATTAGAAGCTTAATCAAATCCCTAGGCAAAGAAAAATTAGTGTTCATGTCTAGCCACATCCTTCAAGAGATTCAAGCAACAGTTGATCGAATAATAATCATCAATAAAGGAGAAATTGTTGCAAATGGCACCAGCGATGAGTTAATGACAAGCTTTATGGGTAACGTTTTACTTACTATGGAAGTCAAGGGTGCCAAGGCTGACGCTGTGAAGCATATTCAAGCGTCGCTTCCAAATGTTAAATTCATTTCATCAAAAAAAGATAAAAGTACTTACACCATACAATACGAGTATGAAAAAGGGAAAGATTCAAGGGAAGATATTTTTAAATATGCGGTAAAAAATAAATGGTCAATTTTAAGAATGACCCCTAAAACGACTGATCTTGAGGATATTTTTAGAAACTTAACGAAAGAAGGTGGCGCTGATGCGTAACATAAAAACTGTTTTCTATCGTGAATTAATTGGTTTTTTTAATAGTCCAATGGCGTACATCTTTTTGGTCATTTTTGCCATTGTAAATGGTTATTTTTTTACAAACAGATTCTTTTTGTTTGGTCAGTCGGATTTAAGGTCATTGTTTGATATAGTACCATTGGTTTTTCTTTTCTTTATACCTGCTATTTCTATGGGATCGATTTCTAGAGAAAACGATATTGGTACAATGGAGATTATGTCAACTTTACCATTAAGCAATTATCAATTTGTAATGGGAAAATTTACCGCTGTCCTATGCCTTATTTTGTTAGGACTGCTTGCAACGTGCATTCATCTTATTACGCTTGTATTTGTGGGAACAAATATTGATTTTGGAGCTCTTTTTAGTGGTTATTTAGGATTGGCATTTATGGGTGCTGCGTTTGCATCTATAGGTATTTATGCTAGTAGTCTGACACAAAACCAAGTTGTGGCATTTATCATAGGTCTATTTATGGTTTTAATTTTCTACATGCTTGATAAAACTTTGGTGTTTGTTCCTGCATCATTAGCAGGATTTCTACAATTTCTAGCGATTGATTATCATTTATCCAACATGTCTCGAGGAGTTATTGACTCAAGAAATTTAATATATTTTTTCTCATTAATTGGCTTCTTCCTTTTTCTAACAGTTCAAACCCTTGAAGTTAGGAGGTGGAAATAATGAAAGATTTTTTCAATAAAATTGACTTAAAAAGATCGGTTCTGATTCCAGGTGTTCTGCTTTTTACCATTCTTGTGTTGTTAAACTCAATTTCTACTAGTCGTTTCTTTAGAATCGACTTGACAGATAACAAAATGTTTTCGTTATCATCTTCCAGTAAGGCCGTGGTTAAAGAAATAAGCGATCTTCTTACTATGAAAGTTTTTTTCTCGGATGACCTCCCTGGTGAATACGCAAATAACAGACGCTATTTGCAAGATATTCTTGAAGAGTATGCTGCAATTTCAAAAGGTAACATTAAGTTTGAGTTTGCTCCACAAGATAAGCTAGAGGAAGAAGCTCAAAAATCTGGAATAATGCCTCTTCAGCTTCAAGTTATTGAAAATGATAAAGTTGAGGTAAAGAGGGTATTGATGGGCATGGCAATACTTTATGAGGACAACAAAGAAGTACTTCCTGTTATTCAAACTACCACTGGATTAGAATACGAGATAACCACAAAGATAAAGCAGCTTGTTGAAACAAATAAACCTTCAGTGGCAATTGCTCAATTTGAAGGACAAAACGAGCCATATCAAAGCATCCAAAATATTCTTAGGCAGCGGTACGATGTAAGCTTGATTAAGCTTAGTGAAACTATACCCCTAAATATTTCAGCAATTTTAATTGGCGGTATTACAGATTCACTTAGTTCAGTTGAAAAAAATAATCTTTCTCAATTCATGGATAGAGGGGGCAACATGTTTGTCTCTCAGAATAGAGTTAAAACGAATTTACAGATTCAACAAGCAGTTCCAATTAAATCTGATTTTTTTGATTTTTTACAAAAGTATGGATTTTATGTGGAAGAAAATTTAGTTATGGATAAGATATGTGGTAGGGTGAATGTTCAACAGCAAATGGGCCCAATCAGGATGAATGTGCCTATGGAATATCCTTTACTTCCAATCATCAGGAGCTTTAATGAGAATGAGTCAATCGTCTCCGGTTTAGAGCAAATGCAATTAATTTTCCCTAGTGAAATCAAGCAAGACTCAAGCTCTTTTGGCAATGTTGAATTTATACCTTTATTTTTTACTTCTAAGGAATCAGGTGAACTTAAAGGTTCTTATAATTTGAGTCCTGACCCTCAACAAAATCCATTTATGAGAATGTTCAATAAGTCAAATCAAATTTTAGGTGCTCGAACAGAACTTTTAAATTCCTCAGGTATAGTTAATCAAGTGGTACTGGTTAGTGATTCTGAATTTATGGCTGATAACGGTGGTGGCCGTTCTCCGGAAAATCATATTTTTATTTTAAATTCTATTGATTACTTGGTAGGAGATCAAGATTTGATTGCCCTTCGTTCAAGAGAAATAACCTCGCGACCATTAGAGGATCTATCGGATGCGTCAAAAAAGACATGGAAATGGGTAAATATATCTGCTCCATCTTTGCTTGTGATTGGATTTGGATTGGTTCGAATAAGAAAACAAAAAAATAGAAGCAATGTCTTGGAGGAGCTATATGGGTAAAGAAATGAAATGGATGGGCATTATTTTAATGGTGATGTGTGTTGGATATTTGATCAATAGTTTACAGCAAGGCCAGTACAATTCAAAAAGCGATCGTATTTTTAGCATTGACAAGGCTGATGTATTTTCAATAGAGATAACAAAAGAAAATGAAACTATTTCATTAACGTTTGACGGAGAATCTTGGTCTATGCCAAACCACGATTCATTAACGGTTAAAGCTAATACGGTTAATAGTTTTTTTACAACTATGCTCAATCTTGAGAAAACTTCTTTGGTGTCGAAAAATCCAGAAAATTGGAAAAAATTTATGGTCGACGACTCTAGCGGCTCAAAGCTAAGATTTTTCGATTACGAAAATAATGTTCTTTCTGAAGTAACAATTGGAAGATCAAATGCAGAATGGTCATCTAGCAATATTAGGGTAGGAGATGGACCTGAGGTTTACCATACCAATGAAAATGTAAGTTGGCAAATTAATCCATCGCCAACGTATTGGGGTGAAATTATTAAAGACGATAGTACGTCTTTAGAAACAGATAACTGATTATTTTATTTATTGTATCTACAATTTTATTGTATGTTCGGTTCCAATTTTATCTATGAAAATAAATTAGAGCGAGGGAATTTTAATGGAAGATAATATAAAAAGCATTATAACCTGTGATTTAGATGGTAAGGTAGAAACTTTTTCAGACGGTGCTGAAAAATTATTTGGTTACTCAAAAGATGAGGTCATAGGAAAGATGCGTGTTAGCGACTTCAGTCCAGGTGAAGTGGTGCTGGGCCATGTTATTAACTGGCTGAAGATAGCTGTCGAAGAAGGCCAGTGGGAAGGGGAAACCGTTTTCCTTGGCAAAGATAAAAATGAAATTCCTAGTAAAATTAAAATTACCCCGACAAGTAAAAATGGTGAACATATTGGCTATTGCGGTGTAACTACTCCGTTAAAAGATAAAACGCCCGACCAGGTTCGACCTAAAATTAGTTTCTTTACCAAGATATTTAAATGGATGGTCATTATGAGGCTCCCTTTTCTTAGCGCCACTTTTGTACCTATTTTTGCGGGAGCAGCAATTACATCAATGCTTGGCGAGCCGGTAAGTTGGAGCTGGTTAGGCTTAACTCTATTGGCTGGGGCTTTTCTTCATATTGGAACCAATACATCTAATGATTATTTTGATCACAGAAGCGGCACAGATGCATTGAACTATAATTATAGCAACGAAGGTTTGAATGGCGGAAGTAGAAGCATACAAATGGGTTTAATCACTCCAAAGGGAATGCTTACTCTTGCGATTGTAACCTTTGCTTTGAGCGCAGCTGTCGGTATACCGCTTATTTTGAGATCTGGTATGCCAATTCTTTGGTTGGGTCTGATTGGTTTTTTCTCTGGACTTTTTTATACAGCACCTCCGTTTAAATTTTCTTCAAGAAAAGGTATGGGAGAATTTTTGATTGGTCTGAATTTTGGACCTTTGATGGTTGCTGGAAGTACGCTCGTTCAAACAGGAAAATTGATCCCCGAATCGTTTTTAGCTGGAATTCCAATTGGTCTTTTAATTGCTGCAGTGGTGTATATGAACGAATTTCCAGATCATGAAAGCGATAAAGCTACGGGTAAAAACACATTAATTGTGGTCTTTGGTCCTGAGAGAGCAAGAGCAGGTTATGTTGCATTAGTTGCATCCGCTTTTATTAGTATTGTAATAATGGCTATAAATGGAACTCTTCCAATGTTGTCATTAATAGCGCTTTTAGCAGTCTACTTTGGATACACTGCAACTAAAACACTCTATAAATACTACAATAATAGATTATTACAACCTGCAAATTGGGGCACGATAATTATGCACAGCGTTACAGGGATACTTTTCACTATTGGCATCTGGTTTGGGAATAGTATCTAAGTAAAATTATTAATTGGCGCTTGTTATTATGATCTAAGATAAGAAGCGCCATTAACATCAATAATACATCCTGTTAAAAATTCATTATCTCCTAAAGCAAGCCAAAGCGCCGTTTCTGCAACTTCTTCAGGGGTAGCCACTCGATTTAACGGACTTTGCGCTTTCACTTCATCCGTTATTAAATTTTTTACCCTGTCAGTAGCAACAAACCCAGGTGCAATCGTATAAATGAATATCTTATCTTTGGCTAAAGCCTTAGCCATTGACTGCCCTAATGAATTTAAACCAGCTTTACTTGCACCATAAGCTGGAGCACTGGGTTCACCTCTAAAAGCGCCCCTCGACGATATGTTAATAAATTTTCCACCATTATTGTTAGCCATCTGTCGTGAAGCGAAATAAATGATGTGAGCGGGTCCAAGTAAATTTGTATTTATAGTGTTATCCCACATTTTTTTCCAATCTTCAAAAGATAAAAAGTCGATGTCATGGGTTTTAACGACTGCAGCATTGTTTATTACAACATCTAGGTCATCCATTTCGCCAAACATTCTTTCAATGTCATTTGTATTTGATAAATCTCCTTGAATTATTTTATGCTCACTACCAGGTAAATTATCCTTTATAATTTCAGCTTTTTCTTTATTAGAGTTGTAATGCAAAATTATTTGAGCATTTGCAACCGCAAATGAATTGCAAATAGTTTTTCCTATGCCACCAGTAGCTCCGGTTACAAGAACGGTTTTGTTTTTAAGATTATCAATCATTTGATAGTGTTTTAAAATATGCGACCAATGCAAAAGTTTCAACGAGCATCCCAATTAATAAAAAAATAATTGAAAGTGTTTTTAGAAAGGGCATATCGACCATTACAAATATCACATAAGACATGATGCCAGCAAAAAGTATTTTTTTCCCTATCTGGTGATAGGGATTCAGCGCGTCAATTCGTTCCATGCTTTTTGGGTATTCCTTCTCAACCCAAGCATCTAGTTCTTGTTTTTCTTCAGGTGACATTCTCATTTTAATACTCGATTTAGTCGACTAGTGGCTATTGATAGAACTATCGCAACACTCACGTCAGCTATTGGCCTTGCTCCAGGAAAACCAAAATTCCATAATATGATTCCAATCAACCAGATGCTGTATGTTTTTAAATTCACAATCTTTTATTTTTATCGAACTTTGCCCCAACGGGAGGTCGATATTCTTGAAATGGTATCATAAGCATCGTTTTAATATCTTCAGTCTCTTTTTTGGTCATATGGGTATCAATTCCGTAATTGAGCTGATTCATATCATTTACTTTTATAGAGGTATTAAATAAATGATCCCAGATAGAGAATATATTTCCATAGTTTCGATCAGTATGAGGTAAAACATAATGATGATGAATCTTATGAAAATTTGGTGTCACAAAAATTTTAGAAATGAAAGGGTCTAGTTTCTTTATTTCTTTAATATTGGTATGTGTTAAGTGTGCGAAGAATCCGGATATGGTTTGGTAGAGCATCACAATACCAAACGAAGCTCCGGAAAATAATACTGCCATCGAGGTGAAAAGTAGTCTGAAGATACTTTCGCCTGGATGATGACGTAAACCAGTTGTAACATCAACATAACGGTCTGTATGATGTACAATATGGAATTTCCACATCCACTTAACTTTGTGTTCCATCCAGTGTACAAGCCAGGCACCAATAAGATCAAGTATAAGGAGACCGATAATTACTTCGGCCCATAATGGGAGTGCGAATGTATTTAAGATCCCAGCTTGATGAATTTGGTTATAATCGGCCGCTAAAAGAATTAAAGAAGCTCCAATTAGATTAACAATGATACTTGATAAAGTATAAAATAGGTTGATTAGGGTATGACTTTTTTTTCGATATTTTAAGTCGAATAGCGGCATACCAGTTTCCAACATAAATAATAACGTAAAACCACCAACAAGGTAAAATGTGCGGTGCTCAACTGATACGCTACTAAAATAGTTTATGATGCTTTCCATGATGATTGAATTTAACCTCAAAGAGGAAATAAAATTATAAATATCAAATAAAAATGGTGTAACTTTAGTTTATGAAACAAATTTTAACCATCTGCCTATTTATTTTCTCAGTCGTTCTTTACTCACAAAATAACCAACTTGTCGAAATAGAAACCAAAGATGGTAATATATTCCTAGGTACAATTATTAAGGAAAGTGATGAAGGTATTATCCTCAAAACTCAAGATGGCATTCAAATATCCGTACCTAACTCCTCAATAAAAAACCTATCAAAGATAGAAACTACCGAAGTTGAAGGGCAGGTATGGAGAGCAGATCCAAATAAAAGTATGTATTTATTTGCCCCTTCAGCGTTTCCTATTGAAAAACAAAAAGTATACTGCAGAGATTTTTGTTTAGTATTTCCTTCTTATAATCGAGGTTTTGGGAATAATTTTTCTTTACAGGCTGGCGCTTTTGTATTCCCAGGAATGCAATTTGACAATATTCCAATTGTATTATCAGGGAAATTTTCACTTCCTGAGCTTGGTCCTGCTAGGCTTGCCACTGGAATGATGTACATTAGCGTGCCAGGTCAAAGCACCTCTTTTGGAGCAGGTTTTGCATTTGGTAGCGCAACGATTGGAAATAGATTTACCCATTTTACAGCCTCTTTGGGTTGGGGTTATTTTCGAGATGAAAATGAGTGGGATTTTGCAGAAAAACCCATACTTGTCTTAGCGAGTAATATAAGAGTTTTGAATTCCTTTGCAGTGGTTGCTGAATATTGGCTACCACCTGAAGTGGATGATCCAACAAATTTACCTATAGCATTATCCGGAAGATTTATAGGAAGAAGGTTTGCTGTTGATATTGGGGGATTCTTTACCAAAGATATGGAAGGAATACCTCTTCCTTTAATTAACTTTACTTATCATTTGAAATAAATGAAATATCTCCTGGCAATCTTTTTGCTGTGCTGCGCTGGTGCTCAATCAATTACGTTCAAAAAACACCCCTATGCTACTCTTGGTGTTGATAAACATCTTACAGCAAGCACAAGTGTTGGGGATCTAGACAATGATGGAGATTTAGATATTATTGTTGCAAATGGTCGTCATTGGTCTGAATTCAATCAGATTTTTCTAAACGATGGGAACGGTTTTTTTCGAAGAAGTAGAATATTGGGAGATGAGGCAAACACTTCCTACATGGCACT
>CEWJ01009019.1_pt1 | contig 9893 bp, 3 predicted proteins | sample 350291 | NCBI WGS metagenome assembly CEWJ01 (sample SAMEA2622923, study PRJEB7988) | marine metagenome | isolation source: saline water (ENVO:00002010), including | reverse complement strand
ATCCAAGTCTCAATTCCTAGTGATGCAACCCCAGGTTTCTACGGGTTTAACCTATTCTCTGCGTCAACCAATGGTAATACTTCCAGTAGTTTCACATTCGTTATCGAGGTATTGGCAGAGAACGAGCTAAGTTTTTCATTCCTGAACCAAGATTCAGATTTTATCCCCGGCCAGATAACCACGACAAGTGTCCAAGTGACCAACACCGGTAATGCAGAACTAGATTTGAACTGGGAATTAGCAGTACAGAGTGGGCCTTGTGTTGTTCAGTTAATCGATGCATCAACTGATGCTCTACAACCTGCCTCAGTTGATGATGTCGACTTCACTGTCGAGGTTGACTCTACTGCTACGATGGCTGATGAGTGTATCATGAACTTGGATGGCGAGGGAATGCACGGAGATTATTCATGGAATTCTGAGACCTATCAATTTTCTATTGACATAGATGAGTTAGTAGATTTTGAATTGTTCTCACCCACAGCCGGCAGTATACAGCTAGTACCATTGAATCCGGAAGACTATGAGCTCAGAATTTACAATAACGGTAGCGAACTTGTCGAATTCTTCTTGGATATTGCGGACAATTCACCACTTGCTTCTTCAATTATTGGCGGCAGTAGTGTAAATGTATCTTCCGGCGGTGTAGGTATTTGGACGCTTTCGACCGACATTGCGGAAGGCTTTGTGGGGACTTATTCACAGGATTTTACGGTAAATTATGCGGGAATTTCAACTACGACCTCAGTTCAATTCGATGTCCAACCAGTTGCTGAATTTACGATAACTGGTCCGTTGGATGGTAGAATTTCCACCAAACCGGGTGAGGCGGTGGATGTTAACCTACAATTGGAAAACACCGGAACTATGGATTTGAACCTAACAGCTTCAGTTTCTGGACTGCCAACTGGTGCCGAGGTTACCTTTTCGGAAACCGAAGTTGATCTTGATGCGGAAACGACTTTTGCCGTTACTATGAGTGTCAGCATGATTTCTACTGCTCAAGCAGGTAGTTATTCAATAACTGTGACCTATTCTTCCCCAGACTACACACAGTCACTCAACTTAGAATTACAGGTCGCGGACAGTGTTGGTTTGACAGTCAATTCGATTAACAACAACATTGCTGCCGGTCCAATATCACAAGTGACCTACACGTTTGAAGTCACAAATTTAGGGTCTGCTGCAGATACATTCTTTGTCGCATTGGATTTCGATGAAAATAATAATGCAACCATCTGGTTTGATACAACACTGTCAACCTCTTCAATAAACCTAGACCCATCATCAACCCAAGCGGTTACTATCTCCATCAGGGAACGTGCTGCTGGGGCACCATCCACAGGTTGTGATGTCGGGATAATTGTCACCTCGTCAAATGATGATACAGTTTCGTCCACAATTGGTTTCAAGATTATACCAATACAAGCAAGTGCTGAAATTACAGTTTTGGCCGGAGATAATAGTGCCAAGCCTGGCGAAACCATCAGTGGTGATATCGTAGTTACTAATTCTGGAACTGGTGAAGACCAATTCACACTAACAACTATCGGCGAGGATTGCGGTCTTTCAGAAATATTTTCCTTACCAGCAGGTTCGTCTTCACAGGCTTATTCATGGGTTTGTACTATCGATGAAGGTGCGAGTGCTGGGCTGTCATCATTTGATTTTAGAGTAACCAGCAATGCAAGAAGTAATTATGTTCTTGAACAAACTGAGATATATACTGTAGAACCCAACTGGGATAGCGATAATATCATTGAGGTCTCGTTCAGTGATACGTCACTTTCAATGGCTTCATCCGGTGGCTCATCAACCCTAATCACTGTCAAAAACCTAGCCAATGCACCTGTAAGCGGTAGTATGTTTGTTATGGGGTCTGACGATGCACTGTTTGACGACACCATATATCCGGCTAATTCTGACACTGAATCAAGTTTATTTTCTCTTGGCGTTGGACAAAGCGCTGATTTTGAATTAGTGCTTAATTCAAGGGTGTCAGAGACTGAGTCAGCATCGTTAAGAATTTCAGCATCTGTGGAGATTGGCGGTGTGACGGAAACTCAAGAATCTACTAATCAATTACTGGTTACCATCGATGGTCCAGAATTGCCACCAAATGGTGTGGAATTGCCGTTTGGGTTGATTTTAGACGAACAACAAACCATCTCTGCCATGGTCGGCGGTTGGGTATTTTCCATCCTTCTTTTAGCGCTGATTAATGTGCTTAGAAAGCGCAGAAAAGCAGCACCTGTGGATGCTACTGTTGAGGAGGTTCCGGATGAAGTGGACGACAAGCCGGATAAGAAACCTAAGAAGAAAGAGGAAAAAACCGTCAAGGCTCACAAACTTAAGTCAAATGAATGTCGAATGACCCCAGATAACAAAGTAATCTGCCCATTCTGCGAAGCAAAACTTGGTGTGCCACGTGGCAGTACTCCCCCATTCAAATTCTCTTGTCCACAGTGTGCCAAGAAAATTAGAGTTGTAGAGAATCAAAAATTCTAATCAATTCTTGTAAGCTATCAACAAGAAAGCAGTATGGCCAAACGGTCCGTTGACTGGTCTAATGCCGCCTTTGCTGGCTCTACCCCACTGTCTTTCCATCAATTCTCCGGCCCATTCAACCTGTAAGTTATTTGCTTCACAAGCTTCCCATGCTCGCTCAACTTGACTGGTTACAGGACAATAACATGCAATCCGGCCTCCGGGTTTCAGTATTCCAACTACCGCATCGATAGCAGGTTGATGATTTGGCAAGTCAAGTATAATCCCATCAACTTGTCCTGCCAAATCTGCGATTTTCATGCTAACATCACTGATGTCTCCCGAGATGTGATGGTGATTGGGAAATTCAGGGAGACATTGTTTAGCTCTGGCTAAATTTTCTAGACCAACTTCAGCATGCTCATCCCTTGTCTCGATTGTTAGCAGTGTTCCCGAATTGCCTAGAACCCTTGCAAGATGGAGCGAAAGTCCACCACTGCCTAATCCTGCTTCCAAAATTACGTCTCCGGGGCCGATCCCTAGTTTTGTAATCAGCACGCCTGCATCTTTGGCAGAAATAGTTTGAGCTCTTCTTTTCATTCCTCGATACAGTTCTGGAAGTCTTGGAGTTAAAATTGTCAATATTTTTTGCCCTATTACAACGGTTTCTCCAACATTTTTTTCAGACAATAATTCTGCCGGATTAAATACACCGAGTCCTTTTATTTTGACCGTGTCAGCCGTTGTTTGTACTACGAAGACTTTGCCGCTTTCCTCTTCCAAAGCGACCCATTTGTTAGCGCTCACAATCAATGCTGAGTAACATTCTCATTTAATTGCTGCTAAATTATCCATAGTCGTTGTAAATTGCACCATAAATAGAGGGTTTCATATACTGTGTGGACCTAGTAAGTAACATGAAGTTGTATGCTAAGTCAATTTCCATTATGATTGTCGCGCTATTTCTTGGAAGTATTGCTCTTTCGTTAGTGACAGATACTAGCAACACTACTCCGTCATACTTAGCCGAAGAGAATCTTGTTAGTGAAGCTCAATCGCCAGGCCACCCGGTCTTTGCTGAGTACGTTGGGGCGCATTGGTGCGGGCCATGTCACTCCATGTCGGCAAACTTACACTCTGTTTACGGAACAAACGGCGGCGGCGGCAGCCAATCTGAAGACTTCACGTACATTTCCTTCTGGGAGTCACCAACCACTGGGTGGGGTAATGACGCTCCAATTAACAGAAGGGCCCATCTTAATGCACAAGCATATCCAACTGTCGTGTATGGCGATGCAGCGTCCGGTTCAACATATCACACAAACAGCAGAGACGTGTCGGGTGCGTATGAGTCGGGTGGCAACATGTTCAATCCCAATGACTATTCCATGTCAGTATCACAATCACCCAACGGCAATAATATGAATATTGAAATTACCGCAACATACACCGGTGCTGGCTCGAAAACCGTGTACATTTATGCTGCCGTAACAGAAAAAACATCTCCTGAAACCTACAGTGGCAGCCCCAATCCTAATCCGCACCATGTTTGGCAGGATTGGTTGTTAAACTCTGCTGGCTCAGGCTTTGAATCTGTAACTCTTACATCTGGTAACCCAGTGACTAAGTCTTGGTCGAAACCAATTTCCACGGTTCGTCCAGCAGGGGCTGGACAATCTGCTACGGATAACTTCTTGACGGTCGCTGCGCTATTGGACGGGAGCCATACCGCAAATCGTAATGTCTTATCAGCAGCGGATTCTGAAATGGGACCTAAACTAGAATTAGCCGTAACCGATGTCAATGTAGTAAACCCTGCATCTTCCGACGGTTACATCAACGGCGATATTCTAAGCGTTAGTGCGACTGCAAAGAACATCGGAGGAGTCGATTATTCCAGCGGCGGTGCCTTAGAAATTATTTACATGGATGGCAATAACCCTGTAGTAGTCTCCTCAAAATCTCTGCCTAATTTGGCTTCGCAAGGGACAACGACTCACAGCGCAAGTATCGATACAACAAATCTCCCAAGCAACGCTTGGAAAACTGGATTTGGAGCAAGGTTGACTGGTTTGGTGGGCGATCGTTCCTCAAACAACAACTTGCTAGTCGAAGAATTCAACCATGACCGCCCTCCTACTGCTAAACAAGCCACTGTTAGTGGAGATAATGTAATCGAGCGTGGTTCAATCTTTACCGTTGTTGCAAAAGGTGGAGCCGATGACTTTGTCGACACAATCCAAACTATGTCTTTCGAGTTAGAAGTATCACCGGCTGGAACTAATGCATGGGACGGAAGCATAGATTCTGGCGGCCAAAATATCGTTAATGAAGGGACTTCCAACGAAGGTAGAGAATATACTATGACTCCAACACTATCCATGCCATCCGGAGACTACGACTTACGGTCACGAACAATCGACAACCGTGGACAAGTAAGTGATTGGAGAGTCACTCCAAATGCTTTCAGTCTATCAAATGGGATTCCCATGGTGGTTGCTGAACCAGTACCAACGGTAACCTGTGATGTAGAAACAGATATCGATATGACTAACCACATCAGCGACCCTGAAACTCCTCTATACGACTTAGTAGTTGATTCAGATAGTAAATACTTCGTGTCCTGGAATCCATTGTCATCGACGATAACTGTAAATTTTGCCTTTGATGAAATACAAGGTTGCCCTCTTGGTCAAAAGAGCATCCTTGTCACTGTTGATGACGGAGCGGGTTATGGCAGTGCGAGTAATCTACCGTATGGAACTTTGAAATTTAACGTGATTGAGAACGGCCAGCCAAGATGGCTCGGATTACCGACTCAGACCATCGATGAAGAGGGACCTGACTCTGATGGGTTACTTCGCTTGCAGCCGTACATCTCAGACACCACCGCAGATGGCCAAGCAAGTTCAGTTAGTCTGCTTAATTTTGATATAGTAAGCGAAACTAATCCAGGAATTATCTCATCACAAATAATCAACGGAGTACTAGGCTTCGAAACCATTGGCAACGATGCTGCGGGGCAGACTACTCTAACTATACGCGCTTGTGATGCAGACATGGAATGCTCAGATCAAACCGTTTTAATCAACATTAATCCTATCAATGATGCACCAGTGATAGACATGTCTGCTTTCGAGGGTCTAAGGTTGAAGGCTGGAGTAGAATCATCCATAGACCTAGATTCTCTAGTCAGCGATGTCGATAATACGGACAGCGAAGTTACCGTGATTGTGAGCTCTCCAGACGAATCTGGTGGTGCTCAGTATAACAGACAAACTGGAATGCTGAAGCTAAAATTCAATGAGGTTGGATACAAAAATGTAATCATTAAGGTTGTTGACACTTACTCATCGAACGAATATACTGGCACAATTGAAGTATACGATTCGGATGTTTTTACTATTGCCAAGTATCCAGATACTGACGGCTTTATGATTGTTCAACCAAGTAATATGTACATAGGTCAAATGCCGTATATCAACATGTATTTGTCCGATGATGCTCCAATGTTTACCTCGCTTACAGTTAGGTGGCAAACCTGCAGTAACGAGGGTGTCTGCGATGGAATCTGGATTTACGATTTGGATATGACAAAATCTGCTACTGGCTGGGCAGGCGAACTTGACATTCCTAATGCAGTAGACCCCAGCAAGTCCGCAAGACCATATGGATACAATTACGGCGATTATTTCTACATCATGATCGATGGTGTGGACAATTTGAATAACAATTACAAAACTACTAGAGCACTTGAACCGCTATACAAGTGGACAGTTACCCAAGACTTACCACCAGCTTCACAGATGAATGATGAGATGTTGGTTTCACACATTGAGAATTTAAAATCCAATATTGATGAGGTTCAACAACAGATTTCTGACAGCCCAAGCGCAGAATTAGAACTCCAATTAATCGACCTAGAATTCCAACTTGAATTAGCATGTTTAGATGAAAGAGTTACCTGCGCCGAGGAGGAAACCTCAGGAATTAGTATTGATGAATCTAATTCAAATTATAATACAATCTTAGTTGCTGGCATAGTAATTGCAATCATTATTGTTACACTGTTGAGTGGCATGTTCTTACTGCGTGGAAGAGGAGAAGAAGAGATTCAAGGATTCAAGTGGGCAAATACAACATTGCCTGCTCGAGATGCAGTTGCCAACTCTATGTATGGTGGTACCCAACAAATCTTCCAACAACCGTTACCAACACCACAATATTACCAGCAATATCAGCAACAACAAGTGAGGTATGCGGCGCCTGTTCAACCCACACCCCCACAAAATATACCGCAACCACAAATCACTCGAGGACCACCACTGCCACCAGGCGGATTGCCGGCAGGTTGGACCATGGATCAGTGGGAATATTACGGGCAACAGTACCTTGACAGACTACAAAGTTGAGCGATTATTGTATTGAGAATTATTCTAAACCCCTAAAGGGGAGAAGTGCGAGGGGTTAATGTGAGCGGTGAAGAAATCGACGTTGAGGAGACTTCTGATGAGGAGGTCACGGTATGGGCACCAGAACCAACCGGAACAGATGAAATTCTCAATCTAGGTGTCGAAAAATGGATTGATTCCGTCGAATTTGAATCAACAGAAGACGTTCCAATCCCAGAGACTTTGGTTGACCAAGTGATAGGTCAAGAGACAGGCTCGGTAGTAATTCGCAAGGCGGCTGAACAAAGAAGGCACATGTTGATGATTGGAGATCCCGGTACCGGTAAATCAATGCTAGCCAAATCAATGACGGAATTACTTCCAAGAGACGTGCTTGAGGACGTTTTAATTTACCCTAATGAGGACGATGAGAACGAACCTAGGGTTAGATGCGTCCCTGCATCAAGAGGAGAGCGCATCGTCAAACTTCAACGTGAGGCGATAAGGCAACAAAGAGAGCGCTCACAGAAAATGCTGCTAATCGCATTTGCCGCAATAGGATTTCTTTTGATTATTGCAACCCTACAAACTGGCGACATCATTACGCTGCTGTTTGGCGGTTTCTTGCTAATGTTCGGCTACATGTTCATTCGTGGCAGGCTTGGTGCATCTGATGAGAGTCGTATTCCAAAACTTCTTGTCAAGCATGACACAAACGAAATGCCACCGTTTGTTGATGCTACTGCTACATTATCCGGTTCTCTTCTTGGTGATGTTAGACACGACCCATTCCAGTCGGGTGGAATGGAAACTCCAGCCCATGACAGAGTAGAACCTGGTGCAATACACAGGGCACACAAGGGCGTTTTGTATATTGACGAGGTAAACTTGCTCAGGCTCGAAGAACAGCAAGCTCTGCTAACTGCGATGCAAGAACGAGCTTTCCCAATCTCCGGTCGCTCTGAGCGGTCATCAGGTGCTTTGACCAAAACAGAACCAGTTCCATGTGACTTCATTCTCATCGCCGCAGGTAATCTTGATGCCATACAAGGTATGCACCCTGCGCTAAGGAGCAGGATTAGAGGATACGGTTACGAGGTTTACGTCAACTCCGAAATGCCAGATACCTCTAGAAACCGTCGCCGCCTAATTAGATTCATCGCTCAAGAGGTAACTCGAGACATGGGTACTAACAGAGAAATTCCTCACTTTGACAAATCTGCGGTTGCAATAATCTTACGAGAAGCGCAACGACGAGCAGGTAGACGAGGCAAATTATCTCTAAGATTGAGAGAACTAGGCGGTCTAATCCGTATCGCTGGAGATCTAGCTAGTGAAGACGGCTCAAAATATACCACTGCCGCACACGTACTGGGGGCAAGGAACATCGCAAAGCCATTGGAACAGCAAGTTGCTGACCGGATGATTGAACGTCGTAGAGACTATTCCTTGTTGGTTAATTCAGGAGAGAGAGTTGGTAGAGTAAATGGTTTAGCAGTGCTTGGTGCCAACTCCGGACTATCTGACTTTAGCGGAATTATGCTGCCGGTAGAAGCACTAGTAACCCCCTCACAGGGCGGTGGCGGAAAAATCCACGCTACTGGTGGTCTTTCAGATCTTGCCAAAGAAAGCGTGACCAACGTTAGCGCAGTGATTAAGAAACTTACTGGTAAAGATATATCTGATTACGACATTCACATCCAATTCGTCGATACCCACGGTGTCGATGGTGATTCTGCATCCATAACCATAGCAACCGCTGTTATCTCTGCTTTAGAAGAAATCCCAATCAGGCAAGACCTGGCTATGACTGGTTCCTTATCAGTCAGAGGCGAAGTTTTGCCTATCGGTGGAGTTACCGCTAAGATTGAAGCCGCTGCAGTATCAGGGATTAAGACAGTGGTCGTTCCTCGTGCTAACATGCAAGATGTGCTGCTTGATGACAAGTATGTTGGTAAAATCGAGGTAATTGCAGTTGATTCACTTGATGAAGTCATGGAACAGGCGCTAATCAAACACGAACAGAAAGCAGGCTTGGTAGAGAGACTTGGAAATGTAATCGACCGACTTACTCCAGAAGTTTCGAAGAAATCTCCCTCCGCTTGAACTGACTAATTTCGTGTACATTCTGCGTCGGTTACAAAAACCATGAGAATTAGGGCTTGATATGTCTGACATAGACACTTCTGCAACAACCGTAACCACGGACAGAAGTGCATTACTGGCGCTATTTTTAGTGGCCATGATAGATATGATTGGCTTTGGAATAGTTATTCCATTTTTGACTTACTTAGTTGAGGACTTGGCGTCGGCAGAAGGCATCATGGAGGTTGGTATATGGGTTGGCTTATTGATGACTTCATATTCTATTGCCCAGTTTTTGTTTTCCCCATTGTGGGGGTCATTATCTGATCGTATTGGTAGAAGACCAGTATTGATGGTTGGGCTAATCGGCAATACGGTATTTTTTACCATGTTCGGTTTAGCCAATACGTTACTAATCGCGTTGATAACCAGGTTTTTGGCAGGTGTTTTCAATGGTAACCTCGCAGTGGCTCGAGCTTATATTGGAGATGTAAGTAATCCGAGTCAATTAACTACGAGGATGGGAATTATTGGTGCAGCATTTGGGCTTGGTTTCACAATAGGACCATTTATTGGTGGAGAATTATCAAATCCAGCAGAGCGCTGGGAAATATTTGTTGATACAATATTTGATTCTTATCCATACTTACTCCCATGCATGGCCGCTGGTGGTTTGTCTCTTGTCTCAGTTATTTTTGCATACTTCAGATTACCAGAATCACTACCTAAATCTAGACGTGCTAAAACTGATGGCTTGAAGTGGACCTCACTTATTGGTAAGTCACTAAAACAGTCTTATTCCATGTTGAATAAAGGGACAATTTCAGTAATTATCTGGGTGACAATGCTCTTCATCTTTGGTTTTACTATTATGCATGCAGTATTCATATTATACACAGGGATGGCGGTTGACTTAGGTGGTCTAGGATA
>CEWJ01014034.1_pt1 | contig 9899 bp, 6 predicted proteins | sample 350291 | NCBI WGS metagenome assembly CEWJ01 (sample SAMEA2622923, study PRJEB7988) | marine metagenome | isolation source: saline water (ENVO:00002010), including | reverse complement strand
ACGGGAGGGCGCCTTGGAGACGGATGTTTTGAATGCGTCGGTCTCGAACGAGAGGCTGCGCAACGAACCCAATTCCTTGAGTGTCACCTTGCCGGTTTTCTTGTCGATAGAGACGATTTCGATGTGACCCTGTTTTTCTCCGGCTGCCAGTTCGAGGTACTTGGGCGGCTCGGATTTTTTCTTGGGATCGATGACAGCAATCGCGGCGCGCTCTATACCCTTGTGCCGGAAGATGCCAGTCAGCTTTATGTCCTCGCTTCTCGGCGGCTCCGGTGGCGGGCCAGCTTCCTCGCGCTTGGGCGGCTCATTGGAGAGATTGAATGCGTTGCGTTCGGAGATCACCCGGTAGCTTCTCTCCGCAGCTAATGGCTGGCTGACGCTGGACGCGACCAAGCCAAGCAAAACGACAGTAAACGTCAATCTGGAGCTAAAAATGCTCATTTTTAGGTGGTTTTTGTGATCAGCCGCCAACCAAAAACTAGGCGGCTAAACATAGCTTAAACGTCCAAAACGCCCAAAACGTTACGGGAAAATGTCCGCTTGGCCAAGCGCTTGGCCAAGGGATCAGGAGCCAAGCGAGCTGGCCATGGTGAAGATGGGCAGCAGCAGGCCAAGCGCAAGAAAGCCAATACCGGCGGCAACGAGGCAGAGGATTACTGGCTCGATTAGCCGTACTGCCTGGTCCACCTGCTGGTTTGTCCGGCGCTCAACCGAGTCGGCAATCTGCAAGAGTACCTTCTGCAGTTGATTCGACTCCTCGGCAACGGATATCATGGCGATGACCTGTTCGGGGAACAGACCACCGGCCTTGAGTGGTGCAGTCAACGGCTCGCCGGCACGAACGTTTTCAAGTGCCTCGTCGATGTTCACCGCAAGCAATGCCGAGCCGGTGGCGTCACGGCTGATGGCCAGCGCCTGCAGAATCGGCACGCCGTTGGCCAGCATCGTGCCGAGGATGCGGCAGAAGCGGGTGATGGAAACCATCTTCAGCGCATTGCCAGCTACTGGAATCTTGAGTCGCCAACGTTCGATCGCCTGCTTGCCAGCCTGGCTCTGGAGAACGCTCCAAAAAAAGGCGATCACCCCGACGATCCCGGCGATGAGAATCAGCCAATGGTTGCGCAACGTTTCGCTCATGAAAAAGACGACTTCGGTCGGCAGCGGCTTGTCCACGTCGGCCAGCATCGGCTCGAACTTGGGCACGAAGAAAATCAGCGCGCCAATCATGACGAGCGTGCCCATCAACACAAGCATGGTAGGATACACGAGGGCGCCAAGCACCTTGCTTCGGAGATCGTCGAGGCGCTCGAGAAAAACCGACAGGCTTGACAACACCTCCTCGAGAAAGCTGGCGCGCTCACCGGCCTGCACCATCACCGTGTGCAGGGTGGGGAAGATTTCCTGATGCCCGGCCATCGACTCGTGCAGTGATTTGCCGTCGGCGACCTCGTTGTGAATATCGCGCAGCACGTCGGCCAGCCGCTTGTTGACGGTGGACTTGACGAGTGACTTGAGCGCGCGCAGCAGCGGCACGCCGGAGCCGAGCAGGTCGGAGAGCTGGCCGTACATGATGCCGAGATCGCGCGAGGCGATCCGGCGTCGAAACGAGTTTGCGCTTTCGTTGTCCTCGACGTCCCAAACGTCAATGGGAAACAGGTCACGATTTTCCAGCAGTCGACTGGCTGCGCCCACGGCTTCGGCCTCGATCTGGCCGGAGACCCTGCCGCCGTTCAGGTTTCTTGCGGTGTACTGGAACTTGGGCATGGCTAGGCGGCGGTCACGCGCAAAACCTCGTCCGGCGTGGTGACGCCGTTGCGCACCTTGAGCCAGCCGTCCTCGCTCAATAGGCGCATGCCGTTGGCGCGACCGATGCGCACCAGTTCGCTGGCGGCCACGCGCTCGATGATGCGCTCTCCCAGCTCCTCGTTCATCGTCAGTAGCTCGTACAGGCCGGTTCGGCCACGATAACCGCTATTGCGGCAGGCCCGGCAGCCGCTCCCGGTGAATACCTTGGCGCCCTTCGGCCACTTCATATTTTTTGGCAGTCCAGCTTCACTGGGTTTTATCTCCGTCTTGCAGGTGGGGCAGATGACGCGCACCAGCCGCTGGGCCATCACGCCGCTGAGCGTGCTGCTGACAAGGAACGGCTCGACGCCCATGTCGATCAATCGCGTGGCGGCTGAGGCGGCGTCGTTCGTGTGCAGCGTGGACAAAACGAGGTGACCAGTGAGCGATGCCTGAGTGGCTGCCTGAGCGGTCTCGAGGTCACGAATCTCACCGATCATCACCACATCGGGATCGTGTCGCAGAATCGCGCGCAGCCCCATGGCGAACGACATGCCAACCTTGTGATCGACCGGAATCTGGTTCACGCCCTCGAGGTTATACTCAACCGGATCCTCGGTGGTGATCACTTTTTTCTCCGGGCCAACGATGGCATTGAGCGCGGCGTAAAGCGTGGTGGTCTTGCCGCTGCCGGTCGGGCCGGTGACGAGAAAGATCCCGTGCGGTTTTTCGATCAACGTCTCGAATTGCTCGAACGTCTCCTCGTCCAAGCCCAATTCAGTCAGGCTGTAGAGCACGTTCGTCTTGTCGAGGATACGCATCACCACGCCCTCGCCGAAGATCATCGGGATAACACTCACACGAACGTCCACCTGCCGGCTGCCAACCGAGAACTTGATGCGGCCGTCCTGAGGGAGCCGCCGCTCGGCGATATTCATGTTGGAGAGAATTTTGATGCGACTGATGATGGCGGACTTGAAGCGATTGATCTGCGGCGGCACGGCGGCCTCCTGCAGCACGCCGTCGATCCGGTAGCGGATGGAGAGCGTACGCTCGAACGGCTCGATGTGGATGTCGCTCGCCCGCTCGTTGATTGCCTCGAGAATGATTTCATTGACGAGCTTGATGACGCTTGCCTCCTGCGCCATCTGCAGCAGGTCTTGGCTATCGTCCTCCGAACTGGTGAGGGCGAGGTCGTCGTCGCCGGTCATCTCCTCGACCGTGTCACCGCCGACGCCGTAGTGATCCTTGATGACCTTGTCGATCTCGTCCCGGGGCGCGAGTACCGGGCTAACCTCGAGGCCGGTCAACAGCTTGATCTCGTCAAAAACATAGAGGTCGAACGGGTCGCTTGTCGCCACCTTGAGCGTGCCGTTCTCGCGGGCGATGGGCGCGAGGTGGTTGCGGTAGACGAAGCGCGACGGCAGTGAGCGGATCGCCTCGTCCTCAATCGTGGCGTTCGGCAGGTCGACGATCTCGAAGTCCAGCCGCTCGCCCATCACCTTGAGAAAATCCTGTTCCGTGAGGGCGCCGTTCTGGATCAGCGCCTGGTCGAGCCGCAGCCCCTGATCCTCGCGCACACGCTCCGCAGTGTCGATGTCCTCCACGGTCACCAACCCTTTTTCCACCAGTACCTGTGTGTAGCTGCTCATCATTTGCACCCGGCCAAGCGCTTGGCCAAGACCGTTTCCGCGGTGCCGCTATTCAAGACGATTGAGAAAAAATCGCAAGCGCGGGGGAGACTCCCGGCCAATTTGCGATTTACAAAAGGGCGGCTTGGTTTAGTCTCCGGCCGGTGGCTCCGTCTGGCCAAGCGCCGGGGCGGCCCGCTTGATTTTTATATGGAATCCAAATTGCTCGCACAGACCTGTGCCCGGCTGGCCGACAATAAAAAGGCCGAAAACATCACCCTTCTGGATCTCCGCGAACTCTCCTCTGTTGCCGATTATTTCGTGATCGTCACAGGCTCCAACGAGCCGCACCTGCGTGCCATCGTCGACGAGATCACCGAGAAACTCCGGCTGGATCACGATGTTCGCCCCTTCTCCACCGAGGGCGCGAGGGTGACCCCGTGGGTCGTGCTCGACTTCATAGACGTGATTGTGCACGTGATGAACGAGGAATTTCGCGAGCTGTACGACCTCGAAAACCTCTGGGGCGATGGCAAAAAGATCGACTTCGAGCCGGAACCATCCCCTGTGTCCGCCCAAGCCTGAGCCTCCAAACCTACCGCCGTTTCAGCCTGCCAAGCGGTTGTGAATAACATCGGCTTGAAAACTTCCACGGGCCAAGCATCATCCGCCGCCATGTCGAGCAATACTCTGCTTCAACTTGATCTCCCCGGTGTCCCCAAGGTCCGCAGCGGCAAGGTCCGTGAAATGTTCGACCTCGGAGACAGTCTCCTGATGTTGGCCAGCGACCGCATCAGCGCCTACGACGTCGTGCTGCCCAACGGCATCCCGCAAAAAGGCGAAGTCCTCACCATGTTCTCGCACTTTTGGTTCGACCGCGTGGCCGACCTCGTGCCAAACCATCTGCTCGCCAAGGCGGACGATCCGTTGCCCGAGGTCGTCAGCGAATACGCCGAGCAGATCGGCCGCCGCGCGATGGTTGTGAAAAAGGCCCAGCCGCTCGCCATCGAGTGCGTCGTCCGCGGATACCTCGCCGGCTCCGGCTGGAAGGAGTATCAAAAACAGAAAACCGTCTGCGGCATTGAGCTGCCGGACGGCCTCGACAACTCCTCCAAGCTACCCGAGCCAATCTTCACCCCGGCCACCAAGGCCGAGGAGGGTCACGACGAAAACATCAGCTTTGAGGAAGCCGTAAACATCGTCGGCAGCGACATCGCCGAGAAGGCGCGCGAACTCAGCATCGAGCTTTACAAGCGCGGCCGCGACCACGCAGCAACCAAGGGCATCATCATCGCCGACACCAAGTTTGAATTCGGCATCTACGAGGATGAGTTGATCCTGATCGATGAAGTGCTGACCCCAGACTCATCCCGCTTTTGGCCGGCCGACCTGTACGAGCCGGGCAAGAGCCAGCCGAGCTTCGACAAGCAATACGTGCGCGACTACCTCGAGACCCTCGACTGGGACAAGACCCCTCCCGGCCCCGAGTTGCCGGAAGAGATCGTCCAGAAAACCAGCGAGAAATACATCGAGGCCTACACCCGCGTCACCGGTCTCGAGTTTTAACCAAGCGCTTGGCCAAGCGAGGCTAGGATGGCAGACTTCCCGCCATGACAATCCTGCGCTCAATCGGCTTTACCGCGACCCTACTGCTGACCGGCAGCGGGGTTTCTTTTGCCCAAGTCAGCTTGACCAAGCTGGAGAAACCGGCAGCGAACTCCCCCGACGAACCCTTGGCCAAACGCTTCTCCACAGCCAAGGCGGTGGACTTCATCGACCGCGCCTCGCTGCACTGGCAGCGCTCCCGGGAATGTGTCACCTGCCACACAAACGGTGCGTACCTCCTTGGCCGCGCCAAGCTGAAGGCTGATCCCTCACCGCATGCTGCTGTTCGCGAATTCTTCGAGCAATACGTCACCGGTTGGGCCGAGAAAAAACCGGGCCCGCACGGAGTCGTGGCCACCGCCGCCGCCCTCGCGCTCGACGACTCGGCCAAAGGCAAACTTTCCCCGGCTACCCGCAACGCCTTCGCCGAGGCGTGGAAAACCCAGCGCGAAGACGGCTCGTGGGATTGGCTCAAGTGCGGCTGGGGACCGTATGAATCCGACGATCACTACGGCGTCACCCTCGCGGCCATTGCCGTGGCCAGCGCCCCGGAAAACTACGCTGCCTCCAAAGCCGCCGCTCCAGGCTACAAAAAACTCCTTTCGTGGTTGAAAAAAAATCAGCCCAATCTGGCCCACCAAAAAGGGATGATGCTCTGGCTCAGCAACGCGGATGCGGCCGCCGTTTCATCAGAGGATAAATCAGGGTGGCAAAAAGATCTGCTGACACTTCAACAAGCCGACGGAGGCTGGGCCATCGCCACGTTGGGCGACTGGAAACGAGCCGACGGCACCGAGCAGGTTCGCAATCGCAGCGACGGATACGGCACCGGCTTCGTTGTGTTCACCCTCCGCAAATCCGGTCTACCGCCAGATCATCCAGCCATTCGAAAGGGAGTCTCCTGGCTCAAGGCCAATCAGCGAGAGAGTGGTCGGTGGTTCACCCGCTCTACCTACAACGATAAGCACCACTTCATCACCCACGCCGGCACCACCTTCGCCCTACTCGCTCTGGGTGAATGCAACGAACTGGCTGCGCTGAAGAAATAATCCGCCGACAATTTCGGTCGAGGCCTAGAGGGGGCGCTCGTAGACTCGCCAACGCTTGGTGACGGGGATATTTAGATTGTCGAGCACGCGGTGAATGCGCTGGTTCGACTCGAGCATCCACGAAAACTCGATGTGCTTGAACCGGCTCTGCTGTAAGGTTTTCAGGGTCCTGTAGCCAAGCGCGGCCTCAATGCCCCTGTTGCGGAACGGCTTGAGAACGCCGCCCACCACACCGCGGATAAGGTCGATCCGGCGCCGGGCCAGCATGAAGCGAATCAGGCCAAGCGGCCCCAGCTTTCCGCCGCAGGCTTTCACCGCGACGTTGATGTCGGGGATGGCCACGGAGACACCAACCGGCTCCCCGTCGTACTCGGCGATCAGCGTGCACTCCTGCAGAAGGAACGGCTTGAGTTCATGGACGAGCTTGTCGAACTCAGCGCGGCTGATCGGCACCGCGCCCCAATTTTCGCTCCAAGCCTCGGCGTAGACCTTGACGAGAATATCGATCTCATCATCGAGCTTTGCAAAATTTGCCTGCCGCACGGTGACACGTTCGTTGCGCGAGGCCACCCTGCCAAGTCGATCGATGTACGCGGGATCGATCTCCACTAGAGGCTTCCCGCGGGCGACAAGATCCGCGGCTTTGGCCAGACCGGTCGACTCGACCAGTCGCTGGTAGTAAGACGGATTCCACGTCGTGAGCAGGGTCGGTGCGTCGTCGAAGTTCTCGATCAACAGGCCGATCTCGTCGTTGATGGTGAAGCTGGCAGGCCCGCGTATTTTTTTTAGGCCCTGCTCACGGAGCCACTCCCCGGCAGCGGCGAACAACCCCCCCGCCACGGTCGTGTCATCGATGCACTCGAAGAAACCGAAAAAGCCGACGCCGTCATCGTACACCTCGAGGTGGCGGTTGAACCGGATAGCAGCGATACGCCCAACCGGCTCGCCGTCGGCGTCTCGGGCAAGATACAATTGGGCGTCTGAGTGCTGGAAAAAATCGCCGCGCGCGCTATCCAGCCTCTTCATTTCCTCCTTCCAGATCGGCGGCACCCACGGGGAATCGGTTGAATAGATTCGCAGCGGAAACCGGACGAACTCGCGCAATTGCGCGGGAGTCTCGACTGTTTCAATACGGAGCACGGGCAATCTCATAGTTGAAAAACCGGCTCGTTGAAACTAAAACCACCGCGAAATGTTGGATCGAAACCTATTCACGGCCGGCACCATTGCCGCCGCCTTGTTTGCCTCCGCTTGGCCAAGCGCTGCTTTCGCAAAGGGACAGGAGGAGTTCCTCTCCCGCGTGCGGCAGTTGACATTTGAAGGGCGGCGCAGCGGCGAGGGCTACTACAGCACGGACGGCACGAGACTGATTTTCCAGAGCGAACGCGAGGTAGACAATCCGTTCTACCAGATTTACACAATCGACCTTGAGACCGGCGATTCCGCCCGTGTCTCCCCCGGATACGGCAAAACGACCTGCGCATTTTTTCATCCGGGCGGCCGGCGTGTGCTGTTTGGCACGACGCATCACGACCCACAAGCCAAGGCCAAGCAGAAGGCGGAACTCGACTTCCGCGCCTCGGGCAAGCAGCGACGTTACTCGTGGGACTACGACGAGATGATGGACATCTTCACCGCCAACCCGGACGGCAGCGACCTCCGCCGGCTCACTACAGCGCGGGGTTACGATGCCGAGGCCGGTTACTCGCCGGACGGGAAAAAAATTGTCTTCAGTTCCACCCGCAGCGCCTACGCCGACAACCTGACTGCGGAGGAGAAAAAACTCCGCGAGATCGACCTGTCGTACTTTGGTGAAATTTACATCATGAACGCAGACGGCTCCGGCGAGACGCGCTTGACGCAGACGCCCGGCTACGATGGAGGCCCATTTTTCTCGCCAGACGGCCGGCGCATTGTCTGGCGCCGGTTCAATAAGGCCGGATCAGTGGCGGAGATTCACACGATGAAACTCGACGGCTCGGACGTGCGGAAGGTCACCCGCTTCGACTCGATGTCTTGGGCGCCCTACTTTCATCCCTCGGGAGAGTACATAATCTTTGCGAGCAACAAGCTTGGCTTTACCAACTTCGAGCTGTACCTCGTCGATGCGCTTGGCCAACGCGAGCCGGTGCGCGTGACCGAGCGGGAAGGGTTTGACGGGCTGCCGGTTTTTTCGCCTAACGGCGAACAGCTTTGCTGGACATCCAATGCCACGGAGGAAAAACAGTCGCAACTGTTCCTCGCCAAGTGGAACCACGAAGGGGCATTGGCTGCGCTTGGCCAAGCGCCGAGGCGCAAGGCGGCCAAAGCGGTTGGCTCGCCCTCCGTCACCGTTGCGGACATCAAGCGGCACGTTGCCTATCTGGCCTCCGACGAATTGGAGGGACGCCGCACCGGCAGCGAGGGCATCCGCAAGGCGGCCGACTACATCCGAAACGAGCTGGCTGCAGCCGGGCTAAAGCCGCTTGGCACCGAGGCCGGAAGTTTTGACCACACGTTCGAGTTTACCGGCGGAGTGGAGCTGGTGAAAAAGGACAACCGGATGATCCTGCGGGGTCACACCGGCGAGGATCACACATTTGAGTTGGACAAGGATTTCCGGCCGCTGGCCTTCTCGGCCAACGGCGAGATCGAGGGCGAGGTGATTTTCGCCGGGTACGGCCTGACCAAGCCGGGCAAGCTCGGCGTCGGCTACAACTCGTACGGCGACCTCAACGTGAAGGATAAAATCGTGATGGTGCTCCGCTACGTCCCAGAGGACATCTCGGTGGATCGCCGGCAGGAACTCAACCGCTACGCCGGCCTGCGCTACAAGGCACTCATCGCGCGCAACAACGGCGCCAAGGCACTGCTCATCGTCACCGGTCCGAACTCGCCGAATTCCGGCAAGCTGGCCAGCCTGAGCTTCGACACCAGCATGGCCGGAGCCGGGTTGCCGGTGATCTCCATCAGCGGCGAGATGGGCAATTCGCTCGTGCAATTTTACGGCAAGTCATTGAAGGAGCTGCAGACGTCGCTCGATAAAGAGAACCCGCACGCGGTGCACGGCCTGTCGCTGCCGGGAATCGTGCTGAACATCAAGACGCACATCAAACGCATCCGCAAAAAGGACAACAACATCGTCGCCGTGTTGCCTCCTGCCGGACAGGCGTCAGCCGGCACGGAGACGGAGTACGTCATACTAGGGGCGCACTACGATCACCTTGGCCGTGGCGAGACCGGCGGGTTCCGCATCAAGGGCGAGGAAGGCATGATCCACAACGGCGCCGACGACAACGCCTCCGGCGTCTCGACTCTGCTCGAGATGGCAGCGCAGTTGGCCGAGCGGCGGCAGTCGCATCCGCAGGAGTTTCAGCGTGGAGTAATCTTCAGTTTTTGGTCCGGGGAGGAACTGGGCCTGATCGGCTCCGACCGCTACGCCGCCAAGCCAACCGTCGACCTCAAGCAGGTGGTCGCCTACTTGAATTTTGACATGGTTGGCCGGCTGCGGGAAAACAAGCTGACCCTGCAGGGGGTCGGCTCGTCGAGCGTCTGGAAAAAACTGATCGAGCGCCGGAACGTGCTCGCCGGGTTCGACCTCACGCTACAGCAGGATCCGTATCTGCCGACCGACACCACCTCGTTTTATCCCAAGGGCATCCCGGTGCTGGCCTGGTTCACCGGCAGTCACGAGGAGTACCATCGACCGGCCGACGATCCCGACACGCTGAACTACGAGGGGATCGAGCGCGTCACCCGGTTTGCCAGCAACATGGTACGCGACCTCACCAAGGGCGGCGAACGGCCAGACTACGTGAAGGTCGAGAAATCGACCAAGGGCGGCAACCGT
>CEWJ01029926.1_pt1 | contig 9904 bp, 9 predicted proteins | sample 350291 | NCBI WGS metagenome assembly CEWJ01 (sample SAMEA2622923, study PRJEB7988) | marine metagenome | isolation source: saline water (ENVO:00002010), including | reverse complement strand
GATAGAGGCGAGTAGTAATCTAAATGTTCTAATCCTTTAGCGTATGCGTCAATCTTTTTATATTCATAATCACTGCCATGACTATTGATCTCATCAACAATTAATGACTTTAATTTCTCATGTTCTGGATATAATACAGCACCCAATTTCAATGGCAATATATCTACAACTCTCATTAACTTGCACCTTTTTTTGCACCTAACCCATTAGGTCCCCAAACTGCTTCCAAGAATGAATCAGGTAACATTTCTCTTGGAGCGGCACTTGTATTGAAACTCATAGTAATCCTCTCGCCTTCTGTGTTATTAACTCTACTACCATGTTCTAACCACGAGGGAAATAGATATAAATGATTTTCTTTGATTGGAATGTCGATCTCATATACTCCATAAGGTGTGGGTCTGATATTGTGAATACACATCATGTATGGTTTAAGTGGCGACACCACGAAAAACTGTCCGAAGTCTCCCTCTGGCAACTGTAGATAAAAAGCACCACTAATCACACTAGACTCATGCCTATGTGTAGCAGTGTATCCACCTTTGGGCAGTATATTATACCATGAACCACTGAGAATAACAGGGTAGTTTCCTATTTTATAATTATAATCATTCAAACATTCGTGGAACACATCTATCATTGGTTTGCAACCATCATCATCTAGTGGGTCCCAACCACCATGAGAACTCACGCCATTGACGGCAAGTGAGTGTTCATTATTCTTACCACTCTCCTTGATATATTTCTTCAGATAGTCTAAACCAGGCGCTTTTGAAAGATCATACTCTTCTAATAATGTAGGAAATAAATCCATGTCACTCCCATTTACAGTAGTCTATATTAAGAACAACTCGTAGTTCAGCATCAGTACATGATGTGCCTGCATGAAGCATATCTCCTGAGAATATAACTGCTCTATTCTCTTTTGATACTACCTTTTGTCCGTCCTCAAAGTATGTATATCCATTGTTGTCGTTCATGTATAACACACAAATTTGATAGTCTGGCACATGAGTGTACTTACCTTGATGATCTTGAGGACCTGAAACATCAACGTGTAGAGGTTTCTCTACTATCTTAGGTGTTTTTGTAGTTGCATTAAACTTAACCCTATGCAAGGCAAGAGGGTTAAGTGAATTTAATACAGGGGCAACTATCTCAAATACTTCCGAGATAGGAACAAGATCAATATACAAGGCGTGACTGAACTGTGGGCAACCATCGCCTTCATGTACTGACGTAGGAGCAAAGTACCAAGGCATTCTCCCACTAAAGACATAATCTTTAATGGGGTCGAATACCTCAGAGGGCAAGAAGTTATCGTAAACTTGTATGCTCATACACTATCACTCTTAGCAAGGTTCTGATCTTTGAATACCAGTTGGATATTCTCCTGTACAGTTTTGCCTCCAAGTGAGTGTGGTGTGATGTGATCTAGACTTGTGATCTCTGGGTCTTTTGCTTCCTCACGACTGATTGGGCGACCAGATAGAGGGCAAACTCTTCCATCACGATCCCAGATAGGAATTCTCCAACGTGGGTCTGCAAGTCTTACTTCATCTTTGACTACTGCAATACCTTGCTCAACCAACATGGGGATTATATCTTCACGAATGTGCTCAACTCTGTGCTTTGCCTTGTACCAAGTGTTTGCACCGTAAAGATCATAGAACTTAACCAATGTCTCACGATCTTGACCTGTGTTGTACTTACAGGTCAAGTCCTTACACTGCTCGTCATACCATGCCATGTAGGCATCAAAGAGTCTCTTGTAGTTACTGGGAGCAACTGAACCATTGAGTCTCTCAATCTCGACAAACAACCAGAAGAAATCATGCAAGATGTTTCTGCCGCCAGTTGCAGCGAGGTTCTTCCTCTTTTGAACAGTATCCCTCATAAAAGGAAGGAAAATGTTATTAAGAAACTTGATAAAACTATCATAGTTCTTTGTTACCTTTGTGTTATTGGGAGTTCCAACAACGTAGTCAGCATCAAGAGTAGTTGTTGCATAGGGGTCAACCTGACCATGCCATGAATAGTAATTAGACCATGCAGCGAGGTAAGCACAGAATTTGTATCTGATAGAATTAACCTTTGTGATGAAGTCTGCATCAAGGAATTCTTGCTTGAGTGCGTCATTCAAAGCACGAATGTTTCTGCAATATAGTGAAGTATTGCAGTTACGGAACTCCTCAGTGGTCAAGTCCTCATTGTCATTCAATTTGATGAACAAGTCCTTCCTCTCCTCAGAGGTTAGAGAAGGATACTCAAACCAGTTGAACACGGCAGAATCAACTGCCTCTACAAGTTTAGCATAATCCCCACCCAAATTCAAGAGAACTGACTTCGTATAGTATTCATCTTGATCTAGGATAACTGTGACATTCTTCATCTGTCCAGTAATGCCATCAAATTCTTGAACTGTATAGTTACCAGACTCCAAAGGAACTAGATCATTGTCCCAATCTTCAAGAGCATCACACCTGTTACCACCATCAATGTGAAGATATTTCCAACCATCTTTTTGGAAACTTTTGAGTCTCTCTCTGTATTCAATATCTAAAGGATCATTGTACAAAGCAATCCTTGCGTTCATTTCGTAAATTGTCTTTTCAATGTTTACCAAATGAAATGATGAAAGTTCAGCGTATCCTCGAATAACAGCACTGATATATGCAGACTGTTTGCCTGGGATATATCTCCACACTGACTCTCGTTGTACGTCACGATCACGACCTGATGCTTTCAGAATCTCCTTGAAAGTATATCCAGGCACCTCATAGTGAGGGATTTTGTCGAGGCACTTGTGTGACCTCAGATTCCTGATCGGAATCTTCTTTGATTGTTTCGGCATTAATATAACCTATTGTGTGAATCAGGTACGAGTACCACATCACGTTTACCCTTTTATTATAATCGAACAGGTTTCACTTGTCAACCCCTAATCTACAAAAAGATTTCCGCATTTGGGGCAACAATGAACTTCCTTCTCTTTGTACATTTGTTTGTACATTCTAGGATTAGAATATTTGATGATTAGATCATCAAGTTTCTTTACTTGCTTTTTCATTTTCAAGAATCTGTAACATTTCGAGAGCGCCTTGCACTTTCAAAAATTCTTCCTTCTTGAGTTCAAATTGTTTTGTTAGGTCTTGAATCTCTTGAGACAGAGAATTTGCTCTCTCCTGTAAATCTTCTTTATGACTCATAATAAGTTTGCGCTATATGGTATATATCATACCACAATAAATAGATTTGGCAAGACCTACCTAATGATATGGACGAGAATTATTCTTTAGAACAAGAACAAAAAGAATACGAGATAGCATCTAATCCCGAACTACAAAGGAATGAGTTGAACCCCTCTGTAGCAAAAGTCATGTATTCACATGAGAAGGTCTATAAAACTCTTGCAACTGTTGGCGATTTTATATGTCAGATTTGGTACTATGATGATAACTATAACCCTCAGAGATCCACTGAGGGGTCTAAGAGAATCCATATCGTACCTACTGACAATATGCTACAGCATGATACTGACAGTGAACAGATAAACCACTGGTTTAATGTTGCCAATGACAAATGGACTCAAGGTGTAATCTTTGTCAACCCTATCATAAGGAGGAATGGTGTCAAGTTTGTAAGTAATAGTGACCTTAGAGACTGTGTTAAGTATATGTCAGGTGTTGCTGCACACTATGACGCAAACTCTAATGACATTGTGGCGATTGATGTTAAGGACGGCAATAAAATGTATGAAATGAGTTATGATATATCTTCTTCTAAGATATACTCTGACATATCAAATAATGTCTATGATGACTTCACTTCGGGACCTGTTGGTAATGGTAGTTTAAGTCTGTCATATACCAAAAAGTTTGGCAGTGGTTCAATCTCCATGAGTAATCTTGCTTCTGAAATAGGTGGTTCTTCATCAGGAAACTTTAGTCAGTATTATAGAGGCAATAAAGTTGCAAATATATCTCAAAACAATAGTGTACCTACGAGTGGTACTTTCTCATTCAGTCAGTTGAGAAACGTAACCACTGCTGTGACTGCCAACTGTAATGGTAACTGGCAACATTTACAGGCAAGATACGAGGTGTTTACTGGTAATCTCTACACATCAAGTTTAAATAAGAGATTAAACCTTAATGGTAATTTTGGAGGTACAACTAGCAACCCTGCACTACGATTCAATAGTGGTGGGTCTGGTAATATTGATGTCTATGTTGTTAATACTAATGGAAATCCATGTGTTAGAGGATATGGTGGGTCGCCTGGTCAAGGTGGAACTAGCAACAATGGTCAAGGTGGAGGAAATGGTAATCTAGCAATCCAAGTTGCAACTCCGATTAGGATGCCTAGTGGTCACTTAAGTAGCAGAATCCGTGGCGGTGGAGGCGGAGGCGGCGGTGGCGGCAAAGGAGGTAAAGGCGGTGGCGGAGGTCACGGCGGAGGTAGAAGATGCAGAGGTTGGTTCTGTAATAGTTCACAGAGAGTCTGCCATGATAATGGTGGATCTGGTGGAAATGGAGGTAATGGAGGACCTGGAGGCACAGGTGCTGGATACGTTTGGAATGGAAATAATGCTTTCGCAGCACATTCTGGTGCTGCTGGTGGTGGCGGGCAAGGCGGGCAGGGCGGCTCTTCTAGGGGAGGCGGCCGTGGAGGTAATGGTGGAAATGGTGGTAATGGAGGAGGATTTGAGTCAAATGGTAATAACGGTAGTAATGGTCAAGGCGGTAGTCAAGGCGGTAGCGATGAACAAGGTTGCGGATACAGAGGTAGTCGTAGCGGGCAAGGAGGAAGAAGCGGCGGAGGTGGCGGAGGCAACTCTGGTAAAATATCCTTCTCCAACAATGGTGGTATAACTAATATCTAATCTAAACCGTAAACTAATTCTAACTTAGTGCCATCATGTCCAGCAGTGATAATGGTGGCACCATGCACTGCTTTGGGTTGTTGTTCCCATAAGACTATTTCTTTCTCCCATTCTTCCGACATCCAATACCAATTCTTTACACTAGAGGAAATGTTGGATACAGATGTTTTATGTGATTCATGTCTCTCCAAATAGACTCCAAAATTATCTTGAGGTGTTGATCCCTCTGGAGCATCATATGAAAATCTTGTAGATAAAGCATATCCAATTTCTTTTACCAATCCAGTTGAATTAAATTCAATAAGAATCTCTACTAAATTATTATCCGAATCTATTATTAAGTTATCTACTAAAGAACTTACACCTTCAATATTCTGATATATCTTGGTGTTCGATCTAGTGCCATAGTATTTCAATACTTCCTCAGATATAGAGCAAGACATTTTGCACAATCCTATCCTAATAGACTTGTTTATAACACTTATATTTGCCGTAGAGATTTCATAATCCCCAAACTCATCAGGTTCTAACATCTTCAATACTTCTCTTAAAGATGATGTGTCAGTATTACCTGTAACCTCAGTTGCAAGTTGACATAAGGCATCAATACTAGGGTCGATTAAAGGAGGCGATTCAAATGATAGTATCTCATTTGTCATCACATTATTTTTAAAGTATAAGAACTTGTATTTGTTCAGATGATTGAACAATACGTTATTACCTAAATGTCCATTGAAGTATTCATACTGTCCAATTCCTGTAGGAATACTAAGTTTAAATCCATACTTAGGCGTATCTTTATCAGATTTAATAAGTCCGATAGAATCATGGGCACTAGAAACTACGTCAGGATACATCTCTGACAGTTCCCTTATAGCATCAACGTCCGTACTGTTAAACAGGTTCGGGAAAGTAGATATTGAAGTTAAGTGATCTAGGTTAACCATTCTTTTCCTTTTTCGTAACTGAACCAAGTGATAACAGAATATCTTTCACCTCTTGTAACAGGTTTCACTTCATGTTTAAACAAGTGATTGCTTGGATATACATGAGCAGAGTTACCTTTAGAGGCAATATCGTGTTCACCCCAAAAACAAATATCACCACCCTCATAATCATCATTAATAGTATATGATGTGGTTACTGAACCAGCATCAGCATCAACGTCTGTGTGGGGAGATAGATAACCGCCTTCTGGATACTTACATAACCAGTATCCTGAGTATTTATCGTATATTGGGTCTGTTGGTAATGTGCCTTTGTAATCATTATATATTGCAGGCATCAATCTAATGTGTGCCTTATGAATCAAATCAAATATCTCTCCATGCTCAGGTTCTATCAACATTTGTGACCTGTAACCTTTCAAGTTATAGTATGAAGTAGGAGGAGGATTGTCTGGTTCAGGCCAGTCTAGTCCCTTAACGAGTTCGAGCAATCTTGTATGATCGAATGTAGGAAGAACATTCCCATGATGAAAGAGATAGTGAAGTAATCCTTTTGTTTCATTCAGCATTAACATCTACGTTTAAAGAGTTTGCAAATATAAATCCCGACATCGCCACTCTAGGCGTATCCTTGTACCACCCTTTCTTCATTATTGCACTGTGCCACATGAATGAAGGATATATGATTAACCTATTAAACTTCATGGGAACATGGTATTCTTCTTCCCATACATCTTCAATAAGCATTGTATCATTATCTATCATCTCAGTCGCCTTCTCAGAAAAATCATACACCCACTCTTTCAAATTCCAATACTCTTCTGTTCTTTTAAATGGTTTATGTATGTTTTCAGTATTAGTTAGGCCAGTTGCCTTATGTTTAAAAAATGAGGTTCCGCCTTTTCCGTCATTCAAATACAAGACTGTTGCATACACTGCTGGGTCAACGTGTGGTTGCACCGATACCCTAGGCACTTCTCTATCACTAAACATTGCATTGACCTGATAGTTTACTTTAATGTTATCAGGATCAATATTTTTGAAGTCTGTACACTTCTGAATCATATGACCGATAAGTCTAGTCAACTCTGGCAGTTCAATGAATAACCTAGACTGATAGCCTGGAAATACCTCTTCGGGTTCTCCTCTGCTCTCCAGATAATTATATTGCATAGGCAATCTCTCCACCACTTCACTAATGAAGTCATGGGGATTCTCCAGCACATCATCAATTATGATTACTGGATGTGATTCTACTCTGGATACTTCATATTTTAATTCATCATTGACTCTATGAGTCTTATCATCAACAATATTCAAATTCATGGTTTATAACTCTAAGTTGTATTGACAAATCATACCGAACATTTTAGTTTGTATGTGTTTTAGGTATGACTCATTGACTGGCGGTATATCCTCTTTCATTTCAAGATATTCGGTGACGGTATGATGAAGTATTCTCACCTCTTCAATCCCCATCACCGCTTGACAGTGCCAGTCACCATCATGGAACTCTTGCGGATGCCACTCTTCAGGCTTTTCCATGGCAGCCCTCACAACCACAATGGTCATTTAATCCCTTCTTCACATCATCAAGTTCAGTCTTGAGTTCTTTGATTGCCTCAATTAGAACTGGAACTAACTTCTCATATTTAACAGTTAAGTATTCATCAATAGGTCTGACTGCAACTGCCTCTGGGAAGATTTCTTGTACCTGTTGTGCAGATACACCCAACTGTTTGCCCGCTGGTAATCTTAATGACCTACCTTCCTCATTAAATTCGTATGTAAATCCACTTAACTTACAAACCTTAGCGACTGCACCTTGAATCTTCTCAATGTTAGTTTTCAATCTCATGTCAGATGCGAAGGCAGTGATGTCTCCACTAACAGATAGATTATTATTATTTGCATTGAAAGTCAAACCACTATCTGACCGTATTGATTGATTACCACTTGAACCACCAAGCATAACTCTCAATGAACCAGATGCACCAGAAACATTAACTTGTGATGCGGAACCAGCGTTACCAGTGATATTACCAGTGATATTACTACAGTTGATAGCAGCAACCGACAGTGTAGTTCCGTTAAATGTGAAGTTAGAACTAGATGTAGTATTGTTAGATGAACTGTTGTAAGGAACTCTATTTGCACCAATAGCGATGTTGGATGCCAATGTTGCAGTATCAGCGTTACCTGAGAATCCACCAGCAGCAGTGAATGATCCAGTAACAGTTAGGTTATTAATGGTAGAAGAACCAGAAATATTAGATCCACCAGCAGTCAATCCGTTAGGGAAAGCACCTGATCCGCCTTGGAAGATACCAGTTGCAGTGATGTCCTTGACTTTCGTACTACCATTGGAGTCTCTGGTCATTACGGACGCACCACTTGTCCAGTTAGTATCTTTAGTTGTCTTACCATCAAGTAAATCAGCGTTCAAGTTTACACACTTGACAGTAGATGATGTCTTGATAGGAGGTACGTTTGTTGCAACTGACTCAAACTGGAATGACTTGATCTGTCCAGCAGGACCTGCATCAATACTCATGTTTGCATTACCACCACCAGCACTCAATGCAGTGATGATACCAACGTCAGCGGTGATCTTAGGAGCAGCAAGTCCGTCACCGCCTGGAGTCATATTGATTCTCGCCATTGTCATAGCGAAACCAGTAATACAGGTGTAAAGACCAGCGTTAGCAAAGATAGTCAACTGTTCTGACTCTACGCCAGGGTTGGGACCATATTTACTACCAATATATCTTGTTGTCAATCCATCTGAATCAACATCATTACTAAAGAAAGCATCAGGTCCGATTAAGTCATCAGTAAATGTGATGTCTGTAGATGTAAGTTGAGCAATGTTTGCAACTTCAATGTCAGCAGAACCACTGTTAGGAACTATTAAGTTAGTAATTGTGGCGTTAGTGACTGTCTCGTTAGCAATAGTCGCACTGTTTGTTACTTGTAAGTTAGTAGTAATACCTGTGAATACTCTGTTCTCATTGACATATTGTGTGCCTACATGAGATAGAGTTGTAACACCAACATCAGCAAATAGTCCGTTTGTTACAACACCAACTGTGACGTGCAAATCAGTTACGATACCAGCAGTTGCATACAGATTTTTCTTGACTGAAAGTGTATCAATTCCAGAGTTGATAGCGTTAACAAATGTACCGTTGAATGTACCGCCGTCACACTCTAAGTTACCAACATCAAGTGTACCTATTACTGTACTTACACCTGAGAATGTTGACTTATAAGGTCCTTCAATGTGTATAGCAGCAGCGGGTTTGAAGGTTACATAAGTACCAACAACCTCCATGTTATTGAGTCTAGATGTACCAGCCTCATGTACCTGTGTGTAGAAACCATGTTGCTCCCAAGGGATTCCATCATAGGAAATACCACCTGTGGTATTGTATCCCCAGAAATTGGCGTTCTTCTTAATGACCAATGTGTCATAAGAAACACCAGCGAATGACTGATTGGCAGCGAAGGTAACAATACCTGACACAAACAAGTCTTTGATCTTGGCAACACCATTGACCTCAAGTGAATCCTTGAAGTTAAATATACCAACTCCAGACTGTCCAATACCAATCTGATCAAACTTGTAGAATGATCTGTTTGTTTCTTGTGATACTGCACCAAATCTTCTCCATTCACCCTCTGCAAAGATATGACCTAAGTATCCACCAGCGTTAGGAACACCAACGAATGAAATGTCACCTGATCTTGCAGCAGTTATTGGTGTAGAGATACCAACTGTGAACACTTTACCCTGTGGGGCATCTCCTCTAAGAGATAAGTTTACAGTCTCAATACCATCTGTTGAAGTGTTGGTAAGTTTCTCTGTCATGTTGACAGGACCATAGAACTGTGATGTTCTATTGTTGTTGTCTCCACCCTCAACTGTGAGTGACTCTCTAATCAATACTTCATCAAATACACCTGATGCTCTCTTGATTGTCTCTGCCTCTGCATCGTCACCAACATAGGTGAACACTGGCGCTTCAAGAACTTCCTCTTCACCTGTAATAGATGATAACTTCTTATATCC
>CEWJ01009680.1_pt1 | contig 9926 bp, 8 predicted proteins | sample 350291 | NCBI WGS metagenome assembly CEWJ01 (sample SAMEA2622923, study PRJEB7988) | marine metagenome | isolation source: saline water (ENVO:00002010), including | reverse complement strand
TCTTCTACTGCTATATATCTTGCCTTTAGACCATCTTTGTTCTTTTCCCCTCCTAAATCACAGTAAGACTTATTATCAAAAAGACTTATGCACTTACCTTCTTTACTGTACTTTGCTACATAGTGTAAAAGATTATTTTCACTTCTATCTTTTTGCTTTTTATCAAATCCTTTCTTCTTAAATATATCCTTCAGATAGTCATGAAATAAGTCTTCATCTTTCTCTATCATTAACATTTCTAGTGACTTTCCTTCTTCATCTCTATATCCATAATCATAATTCTTAAGTAAAAAATTTATTACTTCCTTCGAATTGTCTCTCAGTTTAGTCAAATCAGAAATATATTGCATTAAAACATTTCTTCCTGCTTCATTCTTACAATTACATACCTCCCGAAATTTATCTCCTAACAATCTTTCAGACTCTCTTAATATTTCAACACTCCTTGTATAGTGCAGAGGAGTATTTCCTTTCCCATCAACTTGTTTAATTGAATCACCTTTGTCTCCTGATTTAACTCCACAATCCCATAGTCTTCTCAATATATTTGAGCAATTACTCTCAAAACATAAATGAAACACTGTCTTTCCTTCTCCATCTTTTCTATTCAATAGTTCCAAACAATCTCTTCTATCTAAACTTTCAATCCTGTTTATTATTGAACTTACTAATGCTTCATTTCCAAACATTACGGCATAATGAAATACGTTCCTATTGTAATCTCCTTCTTTAGCTTCCAATGACATATTACCTATATCTCTTAAGTCAACTGCCTTATACGATATGTCCATATGAACTGAACTTTTCAGTTTGTTTAGCAACGGAAACAAGAAACAATTGTTCTCTCTATTTTTTTTAACTAACTCTTCTACAACATCTAACCTACCTTCTTCTACCAAATACTTACATAACAAAAATACTACCTCATTTCTGGCAAAGTCTATTGCCCTATCCAAAGCACTTCTAACCACTTCAACAATTTCATTAGCTTTGTCATCTTTTTTTATCTCAAGTATCTCTTTTACCGCCCTTGAGTGACCAGCCTCTACTCCTGACAATAAAGTTGCTTTAAATAACTCTAAATCCAACTTCAATCCTCCTATTAAACCACCCTGCTTATCTACTACTACTGCATCAGATAAAGCTTTGTACAACTCCTCATCCTTAGACAATATTAAGTACTCTATTGGTGTCTTACCCTGCTCATTCTTAGCTTTTAACAGCCCTATTACTTCCTCTTCTGTAAACTCTACCCTCTTTAATCTATCCACTAGATTACCTAATAACATCCCTTCTTTCTTCTCTTTCATATCTTTCATAAAATCCAATATTTTACTATTACTGTTTCTCTCCATACTAACAGCCTTACTAACAGCCTTCTTTAGGCACTTTATCAAGGGAAGCATATGGAATATATTGTTTCCTCTACCCATATTCCTTACTACTTCTTTTAACTCAGATATACTTGCTTCTCCTACATACACTTTTTTCATATATAGCTTTTCTACCTCTTGGTTACCTAATATTACCGACAAGATATATCCCTCGTGACTCCTTACCCCAAGATCTAGCAACTTTCTTACCAAATTTTGATGATTTAACATTGATGCATATGCCAAACTGTTCATTTGTATATTTCTCTCTCCGCTGTAGTAATTTAGACAACCTCTCTCTTTGTCTTCTTCTATCAATTCATCGACAAAATCCTCTGATCCCAATATACATGCCATATGTATTGAATAAAATCCCTTATCCTTTTTTGGGAAATTCTTTACTATTATTTTCAAAATTTCCTTGTTATAGCAGCCCTTGCCCACTATAAAATTAGCATAAGTTGTTCTAGAACCATTATTTAAAGTTATCTCTTCATTTAGATTAATAAGTCTATTTTTCCAATCCACTTCCTCTTCTTCTTGTAGCAGGCCCTCCAACTTACCCATATCCTTATTCTTTACGTACATCATCAATTCCCTTGCCTTTGCTTTCTCTTTTTCTTGCTTCTCTCTACCCTTTTCTTTCTCAGATTCTATTTTCTTTTCCAATCTGTTAAGAAACTTTTCATCTATTTCTGCATTTGCCAAATCAATTAACAATCTGACAGGTCTAAAAGCAAACCTCACAATTGAATTTATTGTCCCTTCAACTTCAGGATTGTCAAGAACCTTAGAAGTAACGGTGCCAATAGCTTCTTCCATCTTCTCTTTCTTGTCAAAATTGTAACTATTAATACATGAACTTAACGTAATTAATAAAACTATTACATACATTTATCCCTCCTAATTTATTTAAAATTTTGCTATAGTTCTATCACAAATCAGAAAAAAAGTTAACACTTATCCTACAAATTTATTAAATTATCAACTTTTTACAAATATTCCCCTTTTTTGATGGACATTTCCCAACATTTGTGCTAAGCACAAATTAACATAAATAATAATTTGTTTTATTTTGTAATTTTCAAACTACAAAAGTACCAAAATACGGAACAAGAAGCGTTAACAATCAATTAAGAATCGATCATTAAGCACCATATTTCCCCCACATTTAACTTAACTTTTAGATAAAAGCTAAATAATTAATGATTCTAACTTAAAAAAAGTTTAATATTCCAATTATGATAAAAATATGATATTATTCAAACAAATTTGGGAGGACACATGCTTATAATTTCATTAATTTTGGTAAATTCATGCTTTAACAACTACAAATTCAGAAAAAAAGATAAAATGGAAGCTGCTATAGCTTCTATTGCAGTAGCCACTATTGCAAATAGTGATGAAGTAAAAGAGGCCTGTGGGTCTATGATAAAGCTGGTTATAAAACCTATAACTTCTCTTTTAAATTTAGCAAACGTACAGCTAGATGACAAAGTACTCAGCAAACTGGAGCAAAAGACAAGAGAAATTAAGAAGAGGGCTAAATTAAGGCTACTGCTAGATTACATAAAAACTCGTAATATAAATAAAATAGTAAAACTACTTAGTGAAGATGAAAAAGAAGAAGGATTAATTAATCTAAATGAGGAATTAACCCTAGGAGATGGGTCTTCTACTACGTACACTAACTTAATTCTATCCAAGGGTTGCTACGAATATAGCGGAGAGAGGACAATTTTAAATTCAATAATCAAAAACTTCCCTAAAAAGTGGAGTGAAAACCTCTATGGTATACATTTGGCGTGTATCCTTGGTACAGAAGACTTCGTAGAGCTTTTGATAGACAATGACAGCAGAGCTGTATATACGATGTAAGCAGAGGAAATGGCATAACCATGAACAGCCTAGCGTATGCTGCTATATTCAATCATGAAAATCTAGTTTCTAGGCTGATCAAGCATGGTGCTAATAGCCACGAAGGTTTTATACTGTCAATGATGTGGGGAAATGAAAGAATAGAAGAAATTTTTATGAATAATCTCTATAAAACTCAGACTGACATTAGTTCATTAAACAAAAAGATAGGAGATTTAGGTAGAGGTAACAATGCATTTCACCTGTTACCTGCAGTTGATTACACTAGGACTTTCTTAAAAAGAGAAGCTTCTAACAGCCATATAACTAGAAATTTAAAAGAAAGATTGAAAAATGAAAATTTAGCAAGAAACCTTATCAATAAGTTAAAATTAAAATTGAATTTTACATACAGAGATATTGTAAGCCTGTTAAAAGCAAAAAACAGAGATGGAAAGACAGCAATAGAGCAGATAATATTGTCAGGGAATAAATATCTGTATAGCTCTGTGTTTAGAACTATTAATGATCTGTTTACTTCAGAAAACATGAAAAGTTTAGACATACTAGATCCTGATTTCCAAACTGCTGAAGAGATGCTTTTTTCAAGTATCAAAACAGGATTTGCTAAGGTAGCTAAGGAGATACTGATTTTCTTAGGTGAAAAAGATGTCACTAAGGCAACTAACTTATCATTTAGGGCTTTAGAAAAATCAATAGCTTTATATAAAAACGAAATGGTCTCCCTTATTTCAATATTTATATATGAAATTAAGCTTGAATCCACTAGATCTAGCCTTATGTCTCTTTTAGGGAAAATGGGTAAAGAAAATAATAATAGGTTATTACTTCTGTTAATGGATGGTATAAAATCAAAAGGACTACTACAACATAATGCACTGAGTTGGGACAGTTGTAATTATGATTACTACAGCAAAATGAAAGAGGCAGCTACTGATAGAGTCACACTGCACTATGCAGCAAGATTTGGAAATGAAATTCTTATCGAACAAATATTAGATGACCTACTGAATAGGACTACAAGCAACAAGAGGAGACTAAAAATCCTAAACAAAGAAGACAAATATGGTAGAACAGCATTTCATTTTGCTGTAGAAAGTGGATGTTTGAGTATTTTAAAAAAATTACTGAAAGCACACAAAGCCTGCGTACCAAATGGATACTATGAAGAGCTATACCCACTTGAAAAAATTGATAAAAAAGGAAATACTCCCTTACACTATGCTGATCTCTACCTACTTAAAGAGATAAAAGCTTTAATAGGTGAGGAAACATTTCTAAAGGTGTGTAAAATAAAAAATAGCTCCGGTCGAAACGCACTAATGCAATTTGTACTAAATTTTGATTCCAAGAAAGAGGATATTAATGAAAATGAGATGTTACAACTACTAAAAGGCTATAACTACGAAGATAGAGATGATCATGAAAAATCAATAGAGATGATGATGATAGAGAGGGATACTAAGTCTTTTAGTGGTTTGCTAAACAAGGTAAAGGAAAGAATATGCAAGAATCAAACAGATGAAAGTGGTAATAACCTCTTACATTACATAGCTAAATACAGCAATAGCAGGATGATTTTGGATATTTTCTACAATAATTCTCAAAAGCCCCTACTAGGAGGCAAGCTTTACCTGGAACTATATAGCCAAAAAAATAGTGATGGCTTAGAACCAAAATATTTAGCAATAGAGGTAGAGAACACTAAGACACTGAGACTAATATTGGAAGAGTATGGAAAAATAGTGGGAAATAGCAAATTTAAATTAGAGCTACTCAGCTTAATATCAAAAGCTAATTCTACGAAAAAACAGAGATCAATGAAGCTATTAACTAGTATTATGGAAGAAGTAAAAAAAGTGGAAAAAGCTAGGAAGAAAAGATTATTCAAAAAGTCAAAAAAGAAAGGCAAAAGAAGATTTAATCCTTCTACAAAATAGTCCTACTCTACTAGTAATCTATATGCCCCAATTACAAATTTAATGTTAGAATTGTATGAGGAGATTTACATGAACGAATTGGAGAGACAGTTAAGAATAATAAAGTCAAGAACTGAAGAGATAGTTCCTGAAGAGGAATTGAGAGAAAAATTAAAAAATTCTCTCAATTCTGGCAAACCATTGAAAGTAAAATTTGGGATAGACCCTACTGGATCTGAACTTCATGTGGGGCATGCAGTACCGTTAAGGAAGATAAAGCAATTTCAAGAATTGGGTCACTCAATAGAATTCATTATTGGTAGTTTTACCGCCAAAATAGGTGACCCTACGGGTAAAAATGAAACAAGAAAAATGATGAGCAATGAAGATATAGAAAGAAATTGTAAAACATATCTGGATCAGGCAAGCAAAATAATAGATATTGATAAGATAAATTTACATTACAATGGTGACTGGTTGTCTAAACTAAATTTTGAAGATCTACTACAAATAATGGCTAACTTCTCTCTATCTCTCATGATAAGTAGAGAAGATTTTGCCAAAAGATTAAAGAACAATATACCTATTAGTTTGGTTGAGTTATCCTATCCCATGATGCAAGCTTATGACTCTGTGCATCTAAAGTCAGACATAGAGATAGGGGGAACAGATCAAAAATTCAATCTTCTGAGAGGAAGAGACCTACAGAGAGCATTTGGGCAAAGCCCCCAAGTCTGCTTAACACTACCTATACTAGAAGGTACAAGTGGCAAAGACAAAATGAGTAAGAGCCTTAACAACTATATCTCAATAAAAGAAGGCAATAGAGATATGTATGGTAAGGTAATGTCTATAAAAGATGAACTAATAGAGACCTACTACAATTTAGTTACAGAACTAGATGATGAATTGCTGAAAGAGATAAGTAAAAAGATGAAGGATAGAGAGATATCACCATATGAGGCTAAAAAGAGATTGGCTAAAGAGATAACTCTTCTTTATCACAACAGGGAGCTTGCTGATGATGCAGAGAATCATTTTGACACAATCTTTTCCAAAAGAGAGATCCCTGAAGATGTTGAAGAAAAAGAGATAAGAGGTAGGGACATTGTCTCTTTAGTATCTGAAGAGGCAAAAGTTTCAAAGAGTCAGGCAAGAAGATTGATTGCGTCAGGAGCTATAAAAATTGACGGAATCACTGTTAATGAACTAAAGCCTGGCATAATTAAAATAGGTAAAAAGATAATTTTCAAAATTAAATGATGATGAAGAGCAAAAAAGCTAAAACAGCATTATCAATTTTAGAAGAAGTCTATGGTAATAGAGGTACTGAGCTCAATTACAGCTCAGATTTCCACTTGTTAATTGCAGTTATACTATCAGCACAGTGCACTGATAAAAGAGTAAATTTAGTAACAAAAAAGCTTTTTAAAGAACTTGATACCCCAGAAGATTTTGCTAATGTTGAAACTGCCAAATTGGAGAAATTAATATTTTCAACAGGTTTTTACAAAAACAAAGCAAAAAACATCATAGCATGCTCAAAAGAGATTGTAAAAAGAGGTGGCCAGCTTCCAAAAACAATTGAAGAGTTAACAAATTTAGCAGGAGTGGGACGAAAAACAGCAAATGTTGTACTTTCTGAACTACATGGAATATCAGAAGGAGTGGTTGTAGATACCCATATATTCAGGGTGTCTACAAGACTAGGAATAACTAAAGGCAAAACCCCTGAACAAGTTGAAAAAGAGCTTATGAACATTTTAGATAAGAAGGACTGGATAAAATATGGAAACATAATGATACAACATGGAAGAACTAGATGTAAATCAAGAAAACCAGATTGTGAAAACTGTGAGGTAAAAAATATATGCTCTTTTTACAAATCTAACTCTTAGAATATTTTATTTGAGCTATTTCTTCAATACTCAACTCTCTTCCATCTTCAAGTTTGTATTTTCTATTTAAAGCTTGACTTCTAGTTCCTAGATTAATTACTGCGTCTATTATAGGACCTAAAACAAGTTCATCTTCTAAAATATAGTCAAGAACTATCTTACCAAAAGCATCTTTCAGCGCTATTTCAGCACCATTTTCTAGCAAAAAGGAGACAATATTTCTATTATTGTTCTTTACAGCATGATATAACATAGTGTGCCCATCATTGCCAATTATGTTAGCATCTACCTTATTGTTCAATACCTTTTCATTATCATGCTTCACCAAACTAAAGTCATCTACTTTAGGCCTTGAAAAACAGCTCAGTAAAAACATTAAGATAATCATACTAACCCTTCTTTATAGCTTTTGTGGCTCTACCCGGTACTTCTCTATTTAATATTTCAGAAGATAATTCTGAATATTTTTCATTCAAGTACCTTATTTCATCCTTATTGATTGCTCTATCTATTTTAAATTCAGATAACTCTTTCACAAATATACTTAAAACGGTAATTATTCTCAAAGCTACACTCGCAGAGTCTGAACCATCCTTGAAATATCTATCACTCTTTACGTCAATTAAGCCTTTATAATTAAAGATCAGGTCCAAAGTGAAAGACACCATATCAAGTATTTTCACAGCAATATGCGGATTACTACTTCTAAATTTATTTAACCTTTTCTTTAATGCTTTCCTTTTTACTGACTTAACTAAAATATCTATTTTATTCTCAATTTCAGTTATATAGGTTTCAAGCACTTTATCATGATTTTGCACTATTTGTAGGAAGCCTGGTTTCTCTTCTTCAACCATACCATATACTAATTCCCAACTATCTGAATTTGCCACAAATACCTTTTTTAGTTCTTCATCAACACTATTTATTACCAATTTCTTATTTCTAAAAGATATCATTGAAAACAAAATATTACAGAAACCTACGTCTCTACCACTTTTCTCGTAAAGTAGGGAGACAAAGCTAGCGAAATGCTCTCTTCTTTTTGACAATTTTTCGAGATCTTTCTCAGAAATATATTTATTTTGTTCTTTATCAAGCCTTGCTAACAAAATAGATAGTGCCAAAGCCTTTTCATCACTATTACTTTTTTCTATTAAATAGTCTAGAGTACCATTATTTAAATATAGAGCTAATGATAGTGCAGTTTCTCCTTTTAAGTCTTTAACAGAAAGTGCCCCATCATAAATAATCCTTTTCACCTCTTGCAAATCATCATTTTTAACTGCTACATGGATAGGATAGTTGGCAAAAACACTTTTTTTAGTACCACTTCCCCCAAAGGAACAACAAATTAAAAAGAGAGCTATGGCAATCATAACTCTCCTTCTCCTAGAAGTATTAAACTTGAAATAGGGGTACCTTTTTTCTTAACTTGTAAATAGAATTTGAATTTCAAATGGGCCCCCTCATCTATCAATATTACTTTGTATCTGTAGCAGTAATTACCTAAAGTCTCTTTAATACCCTTCATTTGCTTTTCTGAAGCAGATTCGTACACTTGTTCAAAAAATCTTGAATCAAACTCTGCAAAACCTCTAGCTTTAGTTTCTAAACTATTATTTATAAATACAAGTTTATTTTCACCATAGCACAGTGGAGCTAACAAACTATTATAAACTCTCTTCTCTATAGTACCTCTTTTAGATTCATCCCTCTCTATTCTGGCCACATCTTCAAAAAGCAGCTCTTTAGTATCTTTATCATCTTTTTTCAACACAACATCCAGGAGAGCTTGTTTTCTGCCTCTGTTCTCTATTTCCTTAAGTTTAAAGCTAACCTTATTAAATAGGTTTGAATGAAATTTAGCTACATTATCCCATATTTCAAATAGATCAGACATCTCTATAGTTCCTTCACTCAAAGGAATTGAAGTTACATCATCCCAATCTATGCTGAAACCACTCTCTTTGTTTAGTGATTTTTCTACCATTTCAAACGATCTTTTTAAAATGGATCTAGAATCAAATGGATCAGAACAAGACAACAAAAATAAAATAAAAACCATCACAAACTCCTATAAGCATTATTATACCATCAATTAAATATCATAACAAATTTAAAGGCAAGCCCCTATTTTTTGGTATGTCAATTCAAATATTTTACTAGGAAATAGCTATATCTTCTACTAATATCTTTGCTTCCTTGCTCTTAAACGATAATCTTACTAACTTCACTTCCTTCACTTCTTTTCCTAGTCTTTCCCAATACCTCTTCTCTTTTATCTGTTCTATTGCTTCCTTGCTACTCTTCTTTAAGTCACTCTCTGCTCTCTTTATCTCTATTATTCCTTTTCCTTTTCCTTCTATCATTATGTCTGGTCTTCCATTCCCACTCTCTACATTTGACAATACCTCGTAATCATTTAGTGTCTTAGACATTGCATACATCAACCCATGATAAAATAGCTCACTATTTTCATAATAACTTATCCCTTTCAATATTGCTTCATTCAACTTTTCTTCAAATTCATTGCTCTTGTTCTCTACCAACAACTCCATTATATTCTTTGAGCTTACTTCACGGCTTAACTCTTTTAATATCCACATATAGAAGCTCTTTACCTCTTCATTTGGTATCTTCAAACTGTACTTACTTGGTATTTCATCTAGCTTTTCCTCTTTTGTCAGATAGACCTGAATACAACATTAAACTCCAAAAACTTTCTTCATCTCTTCTTACATTTTGTAATGATATACCTTCAGGTATTTCTGATATTAAACTTCCTCCTTCTATTAACTTTTCTAAGTGTTTTCCTACTACATCATTGTGCGAAGGTAGAGAATCCATTATTAAAT
>CEWJ01021863.1_pt1 | contig 9932 bp, 7 predicted proteins | sample 350291 | NCBI WGS metagenome assembly CEWJ01 (sample SAMEA2622923, study PRJEB7988) | marine metagenome | isolation source: saline water (ENVO:00002010), including | reverse complement strand
AGGTTTTCTCCTCTTAATCGAACCTGGCCTCTCTCAAGGTCTGTTGAGGTTCTTGCATACTGGAGAGCAACCAACTCTCTAATCAGATCGATTGGTTCTATTTCTTGACCAACATGAATTCTGCAGTGGTAGGACAGAAATGTTTCAGGGGCATTAAGTCCGTATATGCAAGATACAGATGAAACGACGATACAATCAGGACGACTGACTAGGCTGGCAACCGTGGCAAATCTTTCTTGTTCAATTCTTTCATTTATCGAGAGTTCTTTATCGATGTACAAATCTCTTTTTGGGAGGTATGCTTCTGGTTGGTAGTAATCATAGTGTGATACAAAATACTCGACGCCATTCTTAGGAAATAAACCGGCCATCTCTTGGTACAGTTGTCTCGCTAATGTTTTGTTGTGACTCATTATCAGTGTGGGGATGTTCAACCTCTCAATGAGGTGTGCCATTGCGAATGTTTTGCCCGATCCCGTTACACCTAAAAGGACACATCTTTCTTGTTTATTTTTCAATTGAAAAACTAATTTTTCAATTGCTTTTTCTTGGTCCCCTGCTGGACTATGTTTTGACTGTAATTCGAACTTTGAGATTGAAGGAGAAAGCGTGTCTTTTACAGCCCCTTCCAGGGCCTTCGAGATATCGAAGGGGTCGCTCATACTTCCATCATCCTAAGGCAAATACAGTCCGCCATTAACATGAATAACAGCCCCTGTAATGTAGTTCGCTTCGTCGCTCACAAGGTATGAAACTGCTTCTGCTATATCATCTGGTGTTCCAATCCTTTTCAGAGGTACTTCCTCGATTCTGCTTGCACGCTTTTCGGGCGTGTCGCCAGCGAGAATATCTGTATCAACAAATCCAGGTGCAATGATATTGACTCTCTTTCCGTCAGCCCCAACAGCCTGGGCTAACGAGCGAGCCCACAGAGCAAGTGCAGCTTTCGATGCTGAGTAGTCAGCACCATGAGGTGAACCTCTGGTTCCTAATTGGCTTCCAATAACACAAATTCTGGCTTCACTATTCAAGCTGGATTTTACTGAATCCCAAACTAGGAATGAACCTTCAAAATTAGTTGACATGGTCCTTCTTAGGTGTGCATAGTCCAGTGATTTTGCATCAATTCGATCATATCTGCCGTGATTTAAGACCAAAACCTCGATTCCTTCACTAACCCAAGGGTGTGTAGCTAGGAGAGCAACTTCTCTCGCATCGGTAACATCGCAGTTTACTGCGACCGCATCTATTCCCGAGTTTCTAATATCGTCAACCAATAATTCTGCGGGTTTTGATGAAGTAGAGTATGTCAGTAGTATTCTGTAACCATCTTCTGCTAATTTTCTTGATATTGCGGCCCCAATTCCGCGACCTCCACCAGTCACTATTGCTGTCCGCATAATTATCGCACTTGGTGGTGTTTGAATAAATCACTGGAGAAATTTAGCAAGTTGGGGTGGCTGCCACCCTTCAGGTTTCATTACCTTTCCATCTTCTCTTCGAATAACTTTCCCGTCTACTAATTTCGCCATGTTAGATCTATGTACTTCATTAAAAGCATCATCGTATATCTCTTGCATGCCATGATTGATTATAGTTCCAGCGAGGATATATGCAATGTCTGCGAGTGCGTCTAGGACTTCTACAAGGTCACCTGTTCTGGCTGCTTCTGCATATTCTTCAACTTCTTCGCTAAGTAATTTTATTCTCAACTCAATAAGTTCGTCAGAACTTAGGCCTGGCTCTGTGAGATATGGTATTTCGAAAGCTTCGTTAAACTCAAGAAGGGATTTCACAATCGGATTCATGCATTGATGTAGGAGGACTCACTCTATCAAATTTGCATACTCAAAAGAAGAATCCAGCCAGTGGCAGCATGACCTCTGAACCACCAGGTTTGGAAGTTGTTACCTCCCACAACTATGATTGATATTATCACAGCCAGCGATGCGATAGTTCCGTAAACGGAAACGGTAGAAAAAGCGAATGCCCACAATGGTATAGAGAGCAGCATAACTGTCATCGTGGTAGGTGGTTGAAATCTAGCGGGAAAGGATTTCACTCCGTTTTTTCTATCGCTTTCAATATCCATTTGTGCATATCCAAGGTCGAACGCAGCAATCCAAAGTAACACTCCAACCGAGACTAATAGTAATTCAGGATACCAGTCACCAGACATAACCTCTCCTCTGATCCCAACCCATGCGCCAGCAGGTGCTAATGCAAGACAACCACCAAGCCACCAATGACACATCCACGTAAACCGCTTGAGGTATGGATAAACAACGAATGCAATAACTGGTATTGGAGATAGGTATAGGCACAGAGGATTCAACATCCAAGCACCAGTAACCAACATTAGAAGGAAAATACTGCAAAGGACCCAGGCCGTTTGCATAGACATCGTTCCAGCTGCAAGATGTCTTTTTGCTGTTCTAGGATTTGCTGCATCGATGTCCTTGTCAATTATTCTGTTTAGACCCATTGCCAAACCTCTTGCTCCAATCGCTGCCACAAGAATCCATACTAGTTGCGAGATTGTGGGTTCCCCTGCCATGTAGGCCCCAATGAAAACGAATGGAAGGCTGAATAGTGTGTGTTCGATTTTAACAAATGATGAAATTTGCTTCAAATCCATCTACATCACCAAATTGTTTGGCCAAGGGGGTAAATCAAATCTCTCAATTGCTTCCAATGTTTCAGGATCGTGCATCGTAATTGCTGGCCATCTTCTTACAACACTTGGCCCTTCTTGTGAGGGTATTGGAGTTGTTGCATCCCAAAAGATTCTACCCTCTTCCACGATGAAATCACGCTCAGCTGCGAAGCGAGATGTTAGTTGCCAAAGCAGTCTTCTTTTGGCACCACTTCCATGTAAATCTAAGTCATTATCTGTGAAGAATAACCACCTCAATTCATTTTTGGAGTCCAATTGCCAAATTGAATTTCGCAATTGAGAAATTTTTTCCCTTTGTTTAGAAGCATTTTCTTCATCAGGCCATTGAGAACCCGTTCTTGGCTCAGGCTTTCCATCGATATCGAGGGTTACTACCAGCATAGAATTCCTCAACAATAAACAGCCTTCGACACCATCTATTTGCATTACTCTTTCAACAAATGTATTATCTACGCCAGGTGGATTTTCTTGCCCTCTTCTCCAAGCCGGACATTCATCAACTGGCGATCCCTCAACAGGATTTCCACTTCGTGGATCAGCATCTACAATTCTAGTGGCATCTATGATCACTTTGGAATGAACATTCTCAAACGTGGAAGCAGGTTCTAACGAATCACTTACCATTCCGTCCAGAATTGTAATGTCGCTATTTGGGTCGACTCTATCATTCAATGCGTCAAGTAGAGCTTCCAAGTCATCGGGCGACTCGTCGGTAGCAATCATAATTTTAAGAAACATCATTTGTCCAGCGCCCAATAACCCTAAGCAGGTCTTCCTTGCTTGTCTTGGGTATCTTTGCTTACTTTTTACGATAGCTAAATTGTGAAAGCCAGTTTCAAGCGGGAGGTGAACATCTAGAACATCTCGATGTTGAAATGAGAGTATTGGCCTGAATTGCTTACCGATTGCTTCTCCAAGATATCCATCTTCCATGGGAGGCTGACCAACGATAGTAGCAGGCAAAATCGCATTTTTTCTTCGAGTTATTGCGGTGACATTCAAGACAGGATATTGGCCGGTCAGAGAATAAAATCCGAAGTGGTCTCCAAATGGCCCTTCAGTTCTGGTTTTCGTTGCATCGACCCATCCTTCGATGACGACGTCTGCATCAGCAGGGACGAGCAGATCTTGCGTCAAGGCTTTGGTAATTCTGAGTCTCTTTTTCCCTAAGAAGCCTGCAAACATGTATTCTTCCAAGTTATCCGGTAGTGGTGCGATTGCTGAGAATATCAGTTCTGGTGGCCCGCCTATACAAATTGCAACTGGCATTTTACCTTCAGGCCATGCAGCGGCATGGTCAGCTCCGTGCTTGTGTATTTGCCAATGGAGACCAACTTCTTTTGGACCGAAAACTTGACCTCTATACATGCCTAGATTATGCTCACCAGACTTTGGGTCCTTTGTAACAACTAGTGGTAGTGTAATGTATCTGCCTCCATCCATTGGCCATGTCTTTGGGATCGGTAATTTTGTCACATCAGTTTCCATTACCACTCTTTGGCATGAGCCCTTTCTAACTTTTTTAGGAGGCATAGATATTGCATCTCTCAGCAAGGGCAAACCAGTCCAGGGTTTTTTCACAATACCTCCGATATCGGGCTTCATCAATGCTACCAATCTTTCCCCAACTTCCTTTGAATGAGCCGCACCCAACGCTCTCAACGTCCTGTCATGCGATCCAAAAAGATTCATTGCAAGCGGAATTTCACTAATTTCTCCATTCGGTAAGCGAGGTTTCTCAAACAATACAGCAGGGCCATTTGTTTTCACTAACTTATCAGCAATTGCACCAGCTTCCAGTTCGACGTCTACTGGTTCACTAATTGTCATCAGTTCGCCATTCTTTTCTAAATGGCTGACCCAACGACTAAGGTTAACCCAGGCCATACCGCACCGTAGAATTGATTCTTCATGAATACTTGTCTTGTTCCGACTGATTGAAATCTCGCATCACATACGCTCTAACATGGCGGACTGTGACCTGCTAGTAATCGGCGCCGGTCCCGGAGGTGGGTCGGCAGCCCTACATGCTGCTAGAGCCGGGCTTTCAACAGTAATTGTCGAGGCAGATTCAGACGTAGGTGTTCCCGTGCACTGCGGAGAATGTCTGTCTCAAATTGCTGTTGACAATCTGGATTTGGAATTACCAGACGAAGTAATAGCTCTAGATTGTAAAGGAATAAGAGTGATATTCCCTGACGGCACATCTAGGCTACTTACAGAGAAAGGTTACGTCCTCGAGAAACACAAGTTCGAACAGTGGTTGTGCACTGAAGCAGTAAAATTGGGAGCTCAGCTTAAACTATCACACAAGGTAAAATCAATGGAAAGAATTTACAATAGCGAAAATGAATTTTTATATTGGAAAATTGATGGAAAAGGAGACGCATTTCCAATCGAATGCAAAGCAGTAATTGACGCATCGGGTGTCACGGGGGCTGCAACAAAAATACTCGAAATGGGAACGCAGATTGAGATGATTGCAGGAATCCAGTATGAGATGACTGACGTTGAAAATGATGGCTATCTCGATTTCTATCTTTGGCCAGAATATTCACCACATGGATATGTGTGGATGATTCCCAAAGATGGTGGCAGAGCGAATGTAGGACTAGTGACTACTGACAAAAAAGGTGCAATAAAATATCTTGATAAGTTTGTAAATGAAACCTACTTGAAGGAAAAAGAAATACAAAATCCAGAATGGAGAAAGCCAGGGATAAAACCTCGGCCTTTTGGAGGCACAATCCCTATCTCTGGACCACGAGAGATAACTACTGCGGACGGTTTGATACTTGTTGGCGATGCTGCAGGATTTACGTCTCCTCTATTTGAGGGAGGCTCGCATCTTGCGTTGTGGTCAGGTAGACAAGCAGCATTAACAATGGCTGAGGCAATAAATGAGGGCGATCTCTCAAATCAAAAAATGCAGTCTTATGTGAAATCTTGGAAAAAAAGATTCCCTCCTTACAAAAAAATTCTCAAGGGTAAAACATCGCTTTATGATTTAACCGACAAAGAGTTATCCAACATGGCGCGTTGTTTGCCCGAGGAGCTTGGTTCAATGTCAGCACTAGACAAACTGTGGATAGGTCTTAAGATTCTAGTCCGTCACCCGCTACTTTACACCAAAGGTGTAGTTAGCGTATTACTCTCTTTCGGATACTCAAGGGCTAAGCATTTTGGTTGGTGATTTGATGGAATCTGTTTTGATGCCATTAGCGGTTGTAGTAGCGATAGTAGTTACTGTAAAACCGGATGCTCGTCTAAATGGATTCCTTGCACTTCCTTTCATCATACTAGCTGCTATGTTCACATTCAATTATGATTCTAATTATCTTGTCTCGACTTATGGTGGAGAAGAATTACCTTACAGGTTCAGATTTGCAGCAACTTGGGCAGCTAGAGAGGGCCCAATTCTGATGTGGGCCGCTTGGATGGCGTTACTGACAGTGATTTGGAGGAAGCCGTTTTCAAAGGAAAGTGAATCATCTCATATGCTGAGAATTAGATTAATGAATGGATTCACATTGACGCTCTTACTCGTTGCTTGGATATATGATCCATTCAAGCTCGGTAGAGGTAGTGGACAAGGGCTTAATGAATTACTGCAAACAAATTTGATGGTTATCCATCCGCCTTTGATATTCTTAGCATATTCGTTGTCCGTTACACTAACAATAATCGGTCTTACGTCAATATTTACAGATTTTGATGGAATTAAAACTAGGTTAATAGAAGTAGCTCGTCCGGCATTTTTTGTATCTACTTTGGGTATCGGATTGGGTGGACTGTGGGCATATCTGATTCTTGACTGGGGAGGTTATTGGGCTTGGGACCCAGTTGAAACAGGTTCATTGTTACCCTGGATATGCCTTGTAGTGCTTCTACATCTTCGAACACGACCAGGCCGGACATCAAACCACATGTGGGCAGGAGTAGCAATAGCATGTGGGGCTCTATCTCTATTTTCAACTATGGTGACCAGAGCCGGCGGAGTGTGGGCTGTAAGCGTTCATACCTTTGTAGTAGATTCAGAGGGTGCAACCCCAAACGATGTGTTTGGTAGGATGATGGTTCTTCTGTCAGATCTCAGTGGAATTGAAGTAATGGTTTACCTCCTAGGAATTATTCAATTGATCGCTTTCTTCCTTGCATCAAGGCTAGGGTCGGAGTTTTCAAAAAAATGGCTTCTAATGTTGCCCATTATAGCTACTCTAGGCGTTATCGGGAACGGTGATATCCTAGACGGTTTTCCTCCCACTCTTTTGGTAATAATCGCCTTCGGTCCTTTTATTGAGTCTGGAATTAAATCTCTGAAAAACAAGCAAATTCCAGATTATTATTGGTTTGCTATCCCGGGTGTTATGGTCGGATTAAGATTTGTTCATGGAATGGTTTTCTTTGAAATTTTGTCACTTCTATTTGCTTTTGGTTTGATATTTGAAAAAGACCAATTCAAGGCATGGGGATGGGCTACTGCGGGTATAATGCTATTCCTAGCAGCCTCATGGTCGGGAATGCTTGAGGTCTGGATCTGTGCGATTGGTATGACTGCATTTATCTCACCTTGGTTCTTCATATCTGATACTAAAAGCAAGAAATTTTCTTTCGCAGATAAAAGAACTCAACAAAGGTTGGCTTTATGGTCTCCAGTAGTGGTAGTTGGGATGTATTTGATATTGACCATGGTGATATTGATAGCTAGTATTGATTCAATACAGTTTGCAGCGCATGAATTGTATGGCGCTCCGTTTGTTGCAGCAATGATGATGTCCTATGTAATGTGGAGCCTTCGTCACAAACCTAGCCGTGTTTTTGCCATTTTGACCATGATTCCGGGCGTTCTGATTCTAGCATGGTTCTTCGGCGATTCTCTAGGTTACGACTCTACTGACGTGCTTGGAGCATCTTTGTCTCGAGGGCAGGTTGGGATGGTTGTATTATTACCTGCTCTTTTGGCATTACCTGCAACAGTTTCTCTTGTAAAAGAGAATACAAGTGATCGCAAGGTATCAATGATGGCACACTTAACACACCTAGGCTTAGTGCTCTTGATTATTGGTCACGTCATGAGTACTACAATTATAGACAGAGGAACCTTTTCTCATTCCGTAACTTTGGTCAAAAACGAAAAGGTGGAGTGGGAGAACTATGAACTAGAATTCACAGAAGTGGTGAAAACAAATAGTTCCTCTTTAGAAGTGGGTGACGGTTACTTAGGAGCAGTAATTAACGTCTACAAAGATGGAGACTTACTGGAGACAGTTGAACCTGGAGTTATTCGCTTCGATACGAGATCTAGGTCTGAAGTAGACCGCATTAGTATGTGGCATGGAGATTTAGTTCTAATTATGGATGGGACGCAAGCAAGGTCGCTGATGGAAGATAGTGACCTTGTGAGAGTAATAGTGTATGATTTACCGGGTATCCATCTTGTTTGGGGTGGGTGGGCGCTTATGTTGCTGGCGAGTTTATCATTATCGTTGAATAAGGCGAAGCCAACTCATTGAAATAGGGATGGTTGGTCGCAAAACTGACCCCGTTTGGGGAGATAGGTGAATTATCATGGAGGAAGGAACTATTGTCCATGTCGAATATGACTTGTATAATGCAGATTCAGGAGATTTAATTGAGACAACTAGAGAGGAAGTTGCAAAGGAACATGAAATGCATCAAGAGGGTAGAAATTACACCCCTCTAGTTTGTGTTGTTGGCGCTGGAAATCTTATCTCTGGATTTGAGGATAGTCTATTGGAAGCAGAAGCTGACAAAGACATCTCTTTAGAAATCGCACCTGCCGATGCATATGGTGAGAAAGATCCAGACCAAATCGAAACAATATCAATCGATAAACTTCTAAGACACGTTAGAGATCCAAAGTCTCTCTATATCGGCGGGCCTGTAACCGTTGAAGGCCGTCAAGGAACTCTATCATATCTTGCAGCAGGTCGAGCTAGGATTGACTACAATCATCCCATGGCTGGTAGATCGCTCAAATATGACTACAAGATAGTGAAGGTTATTGAAGGAAAAGAGGAGAAAGTTGAGGCTCTTCTTGAAGCGAATACTGGACAGAGTGGATTTGAAGTTACATTTGATGGAGATGATATCTCAATCGTAGTCCCTCAAACTATGCTTTTCGATCCAAATGCTGCAATGCAGAAATTCCGACTCGTAACAGTATTGAGGGATTCTGTCGAGGCAGGCAAGGTATCATTTGTTGAAGTTCATGAACCTCGAGTAGCAGATGAAAGTGATGGTGATAGTTCATGTGCAAACCCTGCTTGTCAAGACCCATCCTGTGAAACACCAGAATGTGATGTCACCGAAGAGGAATGAATAAATCTCTGATATTCAGCATTTTTTTGAAAATGGTGTGGAACGAATTATGGAAGAAACAGATTTCTCTAAGATAGAGAGAATTCTTCTTTCAGCGTTTGCTATTATTGCATTAATTGTGATTGCAGGTCTTATTCTCACTCCAGAGATATTCTGGGATGAATTTGCAAAAGTCTACATTTGGGACCCTATTGTAAAAGATGCAGGTCAAGGCGATGCAGGATATTCTGCTGTAAACACGATAGTCTACATCTCAATAATGGTTGCAGCAGTCATTGTTCTTCAAGCATTTTTCAGAAAGTGGAAGCTTCCAGTTGATGATAGAATGATGTGGGCTCTAATGGCCTGGGTCGCTCTAGCACCAATATTGAGAGTTATGGAGGATTCAGATTACTTCAACGAAGGTATTGATGTATTGTTTATATCTCCTGTAATCCACATTCACCTTGCTGCATGGTTAGTATTGGCTGGAATTATTGGGCATATTGGTAGAGAAAAGCATCTATCAATGCTGACTATGCTTCTAGTGGCATACATTACATTCACAGGGTTACTAGTTCTACCTAATGTGCACTCTCATGATACTGGTCACTTTTGGATAATGGCAGGATCGATACTAGGAGCCGTGATGATTGCCTTCGTGATGCACAATACCTGGGACTGGGATGCAATCACTCGTTCAATCTTAGCTTTAGCAGCAGGATTGATTACTATGGGATTGGGTCACTGGGCACAATTGGTAAGCACTCCTTGGGTGCAAGAAAATGGTAAAATCCCAAAAGATAATGATGTAATTATTCCCTTAATGATAGCAGTTGGAATACCGATAGTCGTCACATGGTTTGTTTGGAAAAAAGGTGTTGAGGACTTAGCTCAATTAAGACTTACAGGTCATGAAGTTGGTGTAATACCT
>CEWJ01028501.1_pt1 | contig 9942 bp, 9 predicted proteins | sample 350291 | NCBI WGS metagenome assembly CEWJ01 (sample SAMEA2622923, study PRJEB7988) | marine metagenome | isolation source: saline water (ENVO:00002010), including | reverse complement strand
ACAGTTGACAACGAATCCTATATGGAACTGGGTGTTGATACGGGCCAAAAATCCCGGTTGCGTCTCGGAGAAATGGCGCTGATAGAAAAAGCTTGGAGAGATCGCCGTGCTGGTGGAGCTGTTGACGGAGGTATGTGAAACTCCTAGCGAGATAATTTTATTTAGCGATGTCATCGGATCAATGAAATTGGGGGTCTTTGTATGACAGTTGAAAAGATAGTATGGGGTGGATTGACGATCCTATTTGTAGCGTTCTTTTCTTGGTATACCTCTTTTGGTGGACCGCTATCTGATCAGGAGATCGACTACTACTTGCAGAAATTTCAAGAGCAAGAAGACGCCACGAGAGATGATATTGAGCGTTTAGAGAAGTTTCTAAGAGAGGATACAGGTGACGACTTTGTCATGGTTAATCTGATCGAAGTTTATGAAACTCCGCTGCCTATCGAAGGGGTGAGAGAGGGAGATTCAAGCGCAGCTGTGCTGGATAAATATATGGAGTTTATGTGGCCCGAGCTGATTAAGAGAGCTTCGCACCCGATTTGGATGGGCGATTCAGCGAGCAAGGCTATGGACTTAATGAATGCGGATGGCATGGAAACATGGACTCGCGCAGCGGGTATGCGCTATCGCAGTAGGAGGGATTTGGTGGAAATCGGTTCCAACCCAGAATTTGCCGGGTCTCACGCATACAAGGTAGCAGCAATGAGCAAGACCATTGCATTCCCCATAGACCCGTGGTTTCAATTAGGCGACCCCAGAATAATGCTCGCTCTCACACTGATGCTAGTTGGATTAGCAACAAGCCTCATGATTAGACGGATTCGGTGAAACCAATTTCGTTAGAAAACTTATGAGAAATTAATGGCCATCAATAATCTTGTAGAAAAGCGAAACCAGTCGATGGGGAAAGGTCCTCTTTTTTATCGGCAACCCTTAGAGTTGGTCAGGGGGCAAGGTGTCTGGCTCTATGACTCGGATGGCGAGCGGTACATGGACTGCTACAACAATGTGCCTTGCGTGGGTCATTGTCACCCACACATTCTGAAGGCAATGAACAAGCAGGCTGGTTTGCTCAACACACATAGCCGCTACTTAAGTCAGACCGTTATTGATTATTCAAAACGGTTAATGAGCTTGCATGCGGAGTCGCTGGACGTCCTGCAGATGGTCTGCAGTGGTACAGAGGCTATTGAGTTTGCGATGCGTTTGGCTCGCAGTCATACAAACGGTATGGGGATAATCTGTAGTAACGCGACATATCATGGTAACAGTCATGAGACATTTCGTATGACAGTGGGACCTTTTGAGCCTGACTTTCGACGAGTCTCTTTCCCCGATTTCTACCGACCGCTTCCTGGTGCTGTTGGAAAAGACGATTTTGGTCAGCCCTATCTAGAAGAAATTAAGTCAGCCATTGATGGGTTCGCTCAAGATGGCGTGCAATTCGCCGGACTCCTATTCTGCTCACTTTTCGCCAATGAAGGGTTGCCTAATATTCCAAAGGACTACATGTCTCGAGCTGCTGACATAGTTAGAGAGGCTGGTGGCGTAGTCATCTTTGACGAGGTTCAAGCTGGTTTTTGTCGAAGTGGTGAATGGTGGGGTTATGAAGTTGTTGATTGCGTGCCAGACATTGTGGCGATGGGCAAACCAATGGGTGCGGGGTATCCGACCGGAGGCGTAGGTGCTCGAGCCGAAATCATGGAATCGTTCTTCAAAAAGAGCGGTTATTTCAACACGATGGCAGCGACACCCTTACAAGCAGCGGTAGCAAATGCGGTTTTAGATGTCATCGAGAATGAAGACATTTGTAATAAAGTGAGCAAAGTTGGCCGATACTTACAGGTGAAGCTTGAATCGTTTAAGGAGAGGTATGAATCGGTGGGCGATGTCAGAGGGCACGGGCTTTTTTTGGCGATTGATTGGGTTAAAGATAAAAAGAGCAGGGCGCCAGATCGAGATGGGGCGATTGAGGTTGTCGAAAAGTTGAAGGAATTAGGATTTTTGATCTCCAACGCAGGTGTGCACCGTAATGTTTTGAAAATACGCCCGCCTTTAGTGTTCAACGAAGAAAATGCTGACGAGCTCTGCGAAGCACTAGATAGAGCGTTTGAATTCGTAGCGAGTTAAAGGATTTGTGTTACCTCCAATCGAAAGCCTAGAACAGCTTGCGGAGACGTCAGTAGCGTTGTGGTCGATCGATGCGGAATTGATCGAACTATTTTCTCAGAGTGAAAATACTGTATTCAAGATCAAAGATCGCGCTGGGAAATGTTATGCCTTGAGAGTTCATCGACCTGGTTATCACACGCGAGCGGAGCTTGAGTCGGAGCAGCAATGGACCGAATTCTTGTCAAAGAGCGGGATAGCCGTGCCTACAGCTGTGAAGTCGAAAGACGGGCGTTATTATGAAAAGGTCTCGGTGGCAGGTACTGAGGAGACTCGACAAATAGGGATAGTTGATTGGGTCGCTGGAGTACCTTTATCCAAAATATTACAGGAGGACCCATCACAGACCAGGATTCGAAGCACGTTTCAGACGCTTGGCAGTCTCATGGCCAACTTTCATTTGGCTTCTAAATCTTGGAAGCCAAGTCCTGGATTCGTCAGACATAGCTGGGATACCGAAGGATTTGTAGGGGAAAAGCCTTTTTGGGGAAAGTTCTGGGAATTAGGATCCTCCGACGAGGAGACAAGGCAGAGACTCGTTAGCATTAAAAATCAGATTCAGAATCTTCTCTCTCATTTACCCCAAGACAAAAATTGCTTCGGGATGATCCATGCGGATATGCACTTGGACAATGTTTTGAAAGATGGAGAGCGTTTGAATGTCATCGATTTTGATGATGCTGGCTATGGCTGGCATGCCTTTGACCTCGCTGTGGGAATTTACCATCTCCTACTGAACCCGACTTTACGGACTCATTTCGAATTGGTCAGATCTGCGGTGGCTGAGGGTTACTTAGAAGTTAGGCCGGAGTCTGAATATATTGTCGCGATGGTTCCTCTTTTTTTGTTGATACGATCGTTAGTGACCTTGAAATGGATTGAGGATAGACCGGAAGTTGGTCACGGCGACATGATCCCCAAGCTGATCGAACTCGCATTCGACCAAGCACGAGAGTTGTCCCTTGAGTTCTAGAGCCAGAAGTGCAGGCCAATAAATGACACTATGAATTTTCAATCAGGGCCCGTAATCGAGGCCCATTATTCGCAACTTTCTTGAATATCTCGGCCATTCTAGTAGCTTGTTCCTCTGAGAATGTTTCTCGGCTTGTTGTCATCGATGAAGTTGGATCCAATCTGTTTGACGCGAGCCATTTTGTAATCGCCTCGTTTTGAGTCCAATTAATTGCGTTCTCCCCACTCTGTTGATTGCTTACTAACCAATCGTTCGTTTCATCTGGATGTGGCACCGGCTTTAATAGCCTGTTTTTCTCGTCATCGTCTTCGTAGAGCGTCTCAACGTAGCCGATAAGCGCTGCGGAGAAAACTTGCTGACAGGTTCTTACGGATTGGAGTGTGATCCGCTTACTGTCGAAAATCGCTTTAGTCGGTCTTTTTGCAAGGCCATCAGAAGTACAGTAAATGTTGAGATTTTGATCACTATTTGGAAGCGAGCCCTGTGTGAGCTTAATTTCATTTTCTGTAATGCTTGTTACTCTGGATCCCCTAGTAATCTTCTGAACTTTGCGAAGTTCTTCCAGTTCGGTTTTTGTCACTGTGGCGCACCGATACATGGTTGGTGTGATTGTTTTATCCAGTCTCATAAGCGAACCGGATTCTTCAAGTCGCAGAAATAAGTCTTCAAGGTCTTTTGCCTCAGCGATCGACGCGTTTTGATGAAACATGCTCATCCCTAGCGATTCCATGATTGGTTGGATGTTAGCCCGGTCGAGAAGCCAGGAATCTCTTGGCATCACCCATTGAATAGCTGAGGGACTAATCCCAAACTGAAGAAGAAATAAAATCGCGTCAAAAGCGGTTTTTCCTCCACCAATAATGGTATAGGTCTGCGCGGAGCCAAGTTCTTTGGGTAAGTCATTAGGTGCGATTACCCGTGATTTTCTGTCAACCTGAAAAGGAGGGGGTCCCATCGACGGGACCGAAACATTCATATAAGTGGCATCTACAAGCTTGGTGGCCTCGTAATTGATGAGAGATCCGTTTCTTGATCTTAGTGTCCCGTCTTCACAGAATTCCGTCATAGGGAGGAATTGAACCCGGTTGCTGTCAAGGAATTCGGTCATCACCTGCTCGTAGTAAGACACTATTTGATGTTTCGATGCCAGCTCAAACAGGCCCTTGTTGTAGCCTGTTGAATCTATTCGATTACTACCCAACTCCTTGGAATTAACGCCATAAAAAGCTGATGGCTGGTGTAAGCGAACGTATGGGTAAGCGACATTCCAGTGGCCGCCCGGCCCATTGTTTTTATCGACAATAATTAGGCTGGATTGGGTGTTGTAAATAATGGAGTCAGCAAAAGCCATGCCCATGGCCCCAGCGCCAATCACTAGGTAGTCAGCTTTTATCATCATGTTTCTCCTTCTCTTACACGAATGGCTTTTGATCAAAACTTAATCTAGCGTGCGGCGATTATATAATAGACCGGCGGTGTTTTTAGGTTATCGTATTTTGAAGCGATGATTTAGCAGCCGCGTGTTAAGGTTCCCAATATGATAATGTCGAAAAATAAGTAGTCGGGGCCTGGGTAGTTAGAGATCAGATGAATATTCTAGATGATCGATCAATGGGCTGGTTACGATATTTATATCGAAAAGCGACCACGCCGGATAATTGGGATAGGGATGGTCAGCCTCATCCGCATTGGGATGAGTTAACTGGGGAGCCAATGCTATCGTGGCACCGATTCGATCTTGTCGATTCCAGCTATGCGGTGGCGTTGATGAGCGATCAAACCCCAGCATGGAGAGAAGTATATAGTCGGATTCTAGATGAGTTGGTGAGCCGTCACACGGGATGGTGGTCGGCATCTGATTGGCTAACTCAGTTTGGCGATGACCCAGATAGAGGTAACTACCCCGATCGATACAAGCGATTGATCCCCGAAGGGCTTTGGGGCGACTACAACGTCCCAGGATGGACTGCGAACGGGATAGAGCCCCACGGCGTTCAAATGGATCCAATCGCGGCCGATGGTAATCTCTTCTACAAAGGATTTTTTACATTACTGATCGGCCTTCATAGATACGTGTCAGGCGATGACAAATGGAATAGGTCTTTCCAAATGATAAGGGATGGAGAGAACTCCTTCACTTGGTCACATTCAAAGATTGCACAATTTCTGGCGGGTCAGTGGAACAATAGTCAAGTGGGCTGTCATTGCGAGAATACAAAGGTTTGGCCCACGTGACTGTCGGCAGCCGGCCTCGGTCTGAGGCTTTATGATCAGATTTTTGATGAGCGGACACATGCCGCATTCGACAAATGGTGGGAATATGCCAAAGAAAATTATGTGAAATGGGATGCGGGTCGCGCTACCAATGCGGATCTTTACTACGACCCTGTCGTAGATAGACACGTCACCAGCCCGATTGGCCTGATCGCTCCAGCCTGGTATCTGGGCCCCCAAAGACCAGAGATGGGGGAAGCTGCTTGGGAGATGCTCTTAGCGGGAACCAACGTGCTCTCCGGAGAACTGCCAGAGATTTGGAAAGAACCGGGAAACTTGACCTTCTTGCTTCAACTCGCTGGGGAGCATGCTGACCCTGATATCAAATATAAGATTTGGGATGCTTGCGATGAACTATTGGAACCGACTTGGGACTATGAGTTGGGGGAATTTACGCTTGGTTTGGGTCTCAATGAACCGTACCCAAGAGGGCAGTTGAATGCCCGCATCATGGCTGGTTGGGTGTGTAAGAAGGGCGCTTGGAGCGCTATTTTTAGGCAACCCAATTTCGATAAGTTTTCCGAGCCGACAGTCGTGGGAGTTGATTTTCCATCAGTAGCGCTTCGTCAAGCCCATTGGGATGGTCAAAACTTGCATTTGGCGGTTCAGCCGCAGAACGATGCCATCCATGGCAAGAGAACAAGTTTTCGAGTCACTAATCTAGATCAAGACAGAGATTGGGTTATAGAAGGTCTTGATGGCACCCTATCGACGATGAATTTTGAAGGCGAAGATTTGGTTGTCGAAATCGAGGCTAATGATCACCCAGTAGTCTTAAAATCTAGGAAATAAAAAAGGAAACTGAATATGAATGTCGCATATGTGTTCAAAACTGATATGTCTGCCACCTTTCAACTGGCTACTATGATACTCCCACAGTTAGAGTCCGAAACCCACGTTGCAGGCGTTTGCGGCATGTTTTTCTTTGATGACAATATTCACATCTTGTCGGAGGGGAACGAATTTGGCGCTCGATTGAGTAAACTCGCTAAGGAAAAGGGAATACTGCTCATGGCCTGTGATCAATGCGCGTTGCGAAGAGGGTATACCGAGGGAGATTTTTCTGAGTGTGGATCGGGAACTCTGTCCCCCAAAGGACTTGTTGCGGGGGCAACTGTGGGCTGCTTTCCTCAACTCTACGAGGCGTTATCTGGAGCAAATCTAGATCAAGTGATCACCCTCTGACGATGGTCCAAAATAAAAGCTACCAGCAAGCGTGAGAGGGTTGGATGAGTTCAATCAAAGACATCTTGTACGTCAAATTCAAAGTCCCTGACTTAATTAAACAAGATCAGTTTTTGCAAGACTTTGGGTTTGAGACTCGATCCAGTGAGAACTTGCTTATGGCTCGGGGTACCGATACGAGTCAGTATGTTTACCTCGCTGAGCTTGGTGAGCCTGCTTTTGTTGGGGTCGGTTTTGAAGCCGCCTCTCTCGATGACCTTGAGGCTCTTGCCAAGAGAGAGAATGTGAGCGTAGAGGACGTTCGGTTGCCAGGAGAGGGATGCAAAATTGCTCTGGAAGATCCAGACGGTAATATCGTTGAGGTCGTATTTGGAATAGAGCCTGCTGTTGAGCACGAAGTAGTTCCCCGACCGGCTTTTAATGCCGGAACAAAAAGACTCCGATTGGGGGAGCGAGTCAAATTGAGCCCGCCGAAACATTTGGTCAAGCGGCTTGGTCACTGTGTTTTGAATGTTGTTGATTTCCGTGACAGTGAAAGATGGTACAAAGATCGTTTCGGGCTGATAACGAGTGATGAGATATATATCGAATCGAAGGAAAATGTCCTGGGAGCGTTTCTGCGTTGCGACAGAGGCAAGGACTATGTGGATCATCACACGCTCTTTCTTGTCGGTGCGGGCGAGTCAGGTTTTAATCACGCCGCTTTTGAGGTCGAGGACTGGGACTCGCTAATGGTTGGGCACGACCGTCTTAAGCAAGGCGAGTATGAACACAGATGGGGTGTTGGCAAGCATATTCTCGGCAGTCAAGTTTTCGACTATTGGAGAGATCCTCACGGCTTTAGTCTTGAACATTTTACTGACGGCGATCTGTTCAATGTTGATTCAGGCTCTCATCTTGCGCCTCTAGATGATCTCCTCAACGTTTTATGGGGGCCACAAGGCCACCCCTGATTCGCAACTATTCGGTATTTGATCCCGGCATATCTCCACTACCTCAGCAAGTCTTCACAGCCAGATCCATCAATTATTGCATTAACCTGTCCCTGGGCATTACTTCCTAGCTTCTCATATTCTTCTCGGATCCACTGAAGGCATTTGGCTTGGTAAGGAAAGACGGGTTGTCTCCATGGCTTCCCGTCTATCTCAAGTGACATTTCTTCATCACCATTCTCAATAGCTTTCGCGTTGGCGAGCAAGGCCGGGACGTAGACTTTCCCAATCTCTTCGAGCAGTTCTCTCAAAGATTGCTTCAGATCTTCTTCAGATAGCCAACCATCTTCTGAACCAGGGTTACCACTCAGGTCGTCGACAAGATCAGTCCATGCAAGAACCCGCGGGGCTCTCTCTAAGCATATCTTGGCGGGTGTCGGATCGAACTTTGCGAGCTGGGTCAGTTGCGCGTAGATCGCAAAGTCGGCTGAAGATGGGCGAGATCCCAAGACAAAGAGTTGTTTTTCGATGAGCCTATCCAAAATAGAAAGAAATCTCACATAACTTGCTTCGATAACTGGGGCAGTTAGGTCGTTTGATCCGACAACGTAGAGTCTGGATATCTGTCGATTTGCAACGTAATTTTTCATGTCTTTGAGTTTATCAGAAGGCGCCTGTATGCCTGTCCACATAGGGAGGATCGTTCCCGCCATGTCGATATCGTCATCATAGTACCAACGGTAGTGAAACATCGATTTAGTTAGCCACTCATCGGCAAAGTCTTCGATCAGATAGTTAAGGAAAGCAAGAACAGGATGAGATGGCAGTGCCTCTTTGCCGGAAAATTCTTGTTCCAGCCGCCGTATTAGAGGAGTTGAGTCCACAACCGCCTCGATCTGGCCGTCATCGCCAGGAAGATAGAATGTTGGCAGTAGCCCAACCTTGGCATCGGGCATACCCAAAGATTTTGCATGGTCACCGATCAGCAGCTCATAACGTATGCCTCTATAACGCAAGTACGCGAGCATTTTCCTAGTATATGGAGAACCGGGCGCTCCTTTGAATTTAATCGGTTCATGAGTGTTCATAGTCTTCCATCCTGAGTATCAATCAAAAACGAGATATCTAGAAAGTATATCGTTGGCCCGTCACGAGAGGTATTTTTAAAACATTAAAGTTTTCGGCAGTTCTGACGATTAATTAATTGCCTCGGGGATGCTCATTGCTCGCTCTCCCTTCCCCAATAATGCGACTTCTGTCCCCGAGGCGATCTCTATAGCCAGTTTATTGGTTTAAAAAGAACAACGTATGTTTTATCTTTTGTCTGTCAGAGAAACGGTAACTTTTTGGGGGAATCATGGCCGAGGCGACAGATACTTTCACCAACTTAGGATTTGATCCGGATGCTTTGAGGAATAAGTATCGAGAGGAGCGGGATAAACGTCTCAGGCAAGACGGCAATGACCAATATATTGAAGTAAAGGGTGACTTTTCCCGCTATGTTGATGACCCTTATGTCGAGCCGGGTTTTTCTCGAGAATCGATAGATGCAGAGATAGAAGTAATCATTATCGGCGGTGGCTTCGGGGGCATGCTCGCGGCGGCCAGGCTCAGAGAGATAGGAATTGATGATTTTAGGATTATCGAAAAGGGAGGGGATTTCGGTGGGACTTGGTACTGGAATCGATACCCAGGAGCTTCGTGTGATATCGAGTCTTACGTTTACTTCCCTCTCCTAGAGAAAACAGATTTTGTTCCGAAACAAAAATATACCAATGCACCAGAGACGCTCGAATATTGTGGCGTAATTGCGGAAAAGTATTCACTTCATGAAAATGCTCTCCTTCAGACGGAAGTGACCGCTACGGAATGGGATGAAGAGTTAGGTAGATGGAGAGTGTCAACCAATAGAGCGGACAATATTTTGGCAAAATATGTAGTTCATTCGAATGGACCCTTAAACAGACCGAAGCTCCCCGCCATAAGAGGCATCAACGACTACAAGGGTCATACATTTCATACGAGCCGTTGGGATTATGCGTATACCGGTGGCGACTCTCATGGCAATCTTTCTGGCCTTGCAGACAAGAAAGTTGCCATTATTGGGACGGGCGCTACTGCGGTTCAATGTGTCCCGCATCTAGGTGCTGCGGCGAAAGAACTTTATGTCTTCCAAAGAACACCTTCCTCCATCGATGTGAGAAATAATCAAGCCACTGATCCGAACTGGATGGCGAGCCAAGCGAGTGGTTGGCAGGATGAGCGAAGAAAGAATTTTGAGTCGCTTATGGTTGGAGCCCCGGTAAAAGAAGATCTCGTTAACGATGGTTGGACGGAGGCTTTCAGAACCCTTTTTAGTGGAGTACGTGATCTTGCGCCGTCGAAATGGCGTATTGGTTTGTGGGC
>CEWJ01012384.1_pt1 | contig 9942 bp, 6 predicted proteins | sample 350291 | NCBI WGS metagenome assembly CEWJ01 (sample SAMEA2622923, study PRJEB7988) | marine metagenome | isolation source: saline water (ENVO:00002010), including | reverse complement strand
GACTTCTCACTCGCCTCGTCGAAGATTTCTCTGAGTTGTTTTTCGGATTCACCGTAGTACTTTGAGATGATTTCAGGACCGTTTATGGATTTGAAATGGGCGTTAACCTCGGTTGCAACGGCTTTTGCAATCATGGTTTTCCCGGTTCCTGGAGGCCCGTGAAGCAGAACTCCTTTCGGTGGATCAATTCCAAGACGACGGAACAACTCTGGATGCTTGAGTGGTAACTCAATCATTTCTCGAACCTTCTGGAGTTGTTGGCCTATGCCTCCAACATCCTCGTAAGTGATGCCTTCGGATTGACCAACATCTTCGTCATCGATGGCCTCGTCCTTGATGATGATGTCCGTATCGCTTGTAACCTTGACAATGCCTTTTGGCGTGGTTTGAACAACTGCAAACGGCAATGCTTCGGCAAACAGCGTCATGCCCGGGATGAAAATCCTATCACCTGCCATCACAGGACGCTTGGAAAGACCACGACGGGCAAATCCTTCGATTCCAGGGCCAAACTTGACCTTCTGCTTGTTGGCCATCACTGGTGAAAGTGTGAGTTTGGTGCACTCCTTGGCTTCAGCTTTGGTAATGGTAACCCTGTCGCCTAAACTAACGCCGGCATTCTTGCGAATAATTCCGTCGATTCGGATGATGTCCATCTTTGCGTCTTCTGGACGGCTTCGCCAGTAAATAGCGGCTGTTGAACGCTTCTCACCTTTGATTTCAACGATGTCGCCCGGTTTTAGGTCGAGTCCGTGTTCTCCTGAAATTCGTGCTCGGCCGTGACCTACGTCTGACGGAATGGCTTTTGCTACGCGTAGTGATACCTCGCTTTCTTCTCCGGACATACCAACTCCAAGTTGCGAGAGTACTAAAACCATGAGTTGAGAAAATCCCTTAAAATGTGATGCGATTGCATCGTAGCCTTCATGGAGGGTATCGGACTCGAGTGGCCATGGTCCACGTACTCGAAGCAGGTCTGACATTTATTGAAGCCAACAATCCGAAAAACCGCCCGAGCGTGAAAGGGTTCAACATCATCAACGGAAAATTGGCCGAAGCCAGCGATGGCGGCACCTTCCAATCGCAAAATCCCGCACTGTTAAGCGACATCCTTGGCGTCTTTCCGCTCTCAACACGAGACGATGTCGGTGCGGCGCTTGATGCGGCGCATGCTGCGTTCCCGTCTTGGTCGGCAACGCCCGCTCCAACACGTGGACAAATTATCGGAAACATGGGCCGCTTGCTGATGGAACACAAGGAAGACCTCGTGCGATTGCAAGCACGAGAAATTGGAAAGACGTTGAAAGAATGCGGTGGTGAAATTCAAGAGGCCATCGATACATGTTTGTTTTTCCAGTCCGAGGGACGACGACTCTATGGGCAAACCGTAAACTCTGAACTACCGGACAAGGAGTTGTTCACCTACCGCCGCCCACTCGGCGTTTGCGGCATCATTAACGCATGCAATTTCCCGTCCGCAGTCCCCTTCTGGAAAATGATTCCAGCGATCATGTGCGGCAACACATGCGTTTGGAAATCGCCGCAAGACTCTCCGCTACTGTCCTTTGCTCTAGCTCGAATTATGCACCAAGCAGGATTGCCTGACGGAGTAATCAACCTCGTCCACGGTAAGGGAAGCGGCGCTGGGCAGTACCTCATCGATGCGGTCGATGAAGGTCGTGTCAACAAAATTTCGTTCACAGGTTCAACCGCAATCGGAAAGATGATCGGCGAGGTTTGTGGACGGAACCTCGTTTCCTGCTCTCTTGAACTCGGCGGGAAGAACCCATTGGTTATCATGCCTTCCGCCAACATCGAAAATGCTGTTGAGGGCGCTTATTGGGCCGGCTTTGGAACCGCAGGACAGCGATGTACATCCCTTGGAAATTTAATTGTCCACAAGGACATTTACGAAGAATTTGTTGAGAAATTGATGGCAAAAGTCCATGCAACACGCATCGGAGATTCACTCGAGCATGACGATGTTCTGTATGGATCGATGTTGTCCGAAAAGTATGCAAAAGACTTCCTGGAAGTCATCAAAATCTGCGAAGATGATGGTGCAACCAAGCTCTACGGCAAAGGTCGGATTACATCGGACAACCAGCCTTCAGGATTTGTTGGAACAGCAGAAGAAGGAGTCTTCATGTGGCCCCATGTTTATTCAGACGTTACAGAAGACATGCGATGCTTCCACGAAGAGTTGTTTGGTCCAGCTGTAACCCTGGTGAAAGCGGACGATTTCGATCACGCCCTTCATCTCGCAAACGCAAGCCCTTACGGCCTCTCCTCAGCAATCTACACCAACGATCGTCTCGAAGCCTATCGCTTTAAAACCGGTATCAAAGCGGGAATGACAGGAATCAACAACTCAACCACCGGTGCAGAGGCACATCTACCGTTTGGTGGTGTCAAAGGCAGCGGAAACGGCACACGTGAATCCGGGATTTGGGTTATTGAGGCCTATTCCTATTGGCATGCAGTAAACGATGAACTGTCTGGAAAACTGCAACTCGCACAAATGGATGTCGACGAAATCGAAATGGTTGAAGCAGAGGTTCGATGGGACGAACTGGTCTAATCGTTCAAATTGTACAACATTTTCTTTCATAATTGGCACACTGCTCAAGGGCCAACCTCAAAGACCCCTTGTGTATTGGGTGTACTATCTCCCGTACCGGGAAAGGTGTGACCAATGGGCGAGGGCATCAAACTTCCCGTCATAAACGGGCTAGGAAGGACCGATAGAATCGACAACTGGTGGGCTCAGCCCTTTTGGATGGGGCTTGCGCTTACCGCCGCATTGGTTTACACCGCATGGAGACTGATTCTCTTCCCGGAAAGCATTTCTTACAGTCTAAAAGGATCGACAGTGGTATCGCCAATATTTTCACCGAACATTTTGGAATGGAGTCTTTTTGGTCTCAATGAATGGAATCACCCCTCTTGGGTAAACGCAGCCATTCTCGTTCTCTGGATTCCTTTTGGATTCCGTGGGACGTGCTACTACATGCGCAGAGTCTACTACAGAACCTTCTTTCAGTCACCTACTGGATGTTGGGTCGATGAACCGGAAATCAACAAAAAAATTGGTTACGGTGGAGAAAAGGGACTGTTTATTTTCAACAATCTTCATCGTTACTTTCTCTATGCAGCGATGATCATCATCGTCATCAAGTGGTGGGACGTCACCCACACCCTGCATTTTGATGCAGGTTGGGGTTTCTCCATTGGCACCTTCATCATGGCAACAGAAGCGTTTCTCTTAACCATGTACGTGACATCCTGCCATGCACTTCGACACCTCGCTGGAGGAAGTCTTGACAGATGGGCAAGTGGTGTTTCCGCACTACGCGGTCGTCTCTTTAAGCGCATCAGTGTCTTTAATCGGTCACATGGATTCTGGTTTTGGGCAAGTCTCGGCTTCGTATTTGTTGGCGACCTGTGGACCATTGCTGTGGCGGAAGACATCATCTCGGACATGGCCTTTGTTTTGGTGGGATAGATACATGACGGAAGAATACACGAAACACGAGTACGACGTTGTCGTTATCGGTGCAGGCGGTGCAGGTCTTCGTGCTGCCATTGAAGCTGCTCGATGCGGTGCAAAAACCGCGATTATCACAAAATCTCTCCTCGGTAAAGCGCACACGGTAATGGCCGAAGGCGGTTGTGCAGCCGCCTTGCAGAACGCGGATCCACGAGATGGATGGAAGGTTCACTTTCATGACACGATGAAAGGAAGTAAATGGCTCGCTGATTGGCGAATGGCAGAATTCCACGCAAAGGAAGCCCCCGATCGCGTTCGTGAGTTGGAACAATGGGGTGCAGTGTTTGATCGAACCCCTAAATTACTCATCAATCAGCGAAACTTTGGTGGCCACACCTTCCCGCGACTGGCTCACGTCGGCGATGCAACCGGTCTTGAAATAATTCGGACACTCCAAGAGCGAGGAATTCATGAAGGCATTGATATTTTCATGGAGTACACAGTACGCCATCTCCTCAAGGAAGGCGATCGTGTCACGGGCTGTGTTGCTTACACACGAGTTGATGGGGACTTCCATGCATTTTCGGCAAAATCTGTTGTTCTCGCAACGGGCGGTTGTACACGGTGTTGGAGCGTTTGTTCTGGATCATGGGAATACACCGGCGATGGTCATGCATTGGCTCTTTGGGCCGGTGCTGAACTTCGTGACATGGAATTTGTTCAATTCCATCCAACAGGAATGGTTTGGCCTCCTTCGGTTCGAGGAATTCTTGTTACTGAGGGTGTACGTGGTGAAGGAGGACGCCTAACCAACAGTGAGGATGAGCGATTCATGTTCAACTACGTCCCAGAAATGTTCCAAGGAGACCATGCGGAATCCATCGAAGAGGCAGATCAGTGGGTCGAAGAAGTCGTAAGTGGAAAACTTGCTACCGTCCGACGTCCTCCTGAGCTTTTGACCCGTGACGTGGTTGCAAAAGCGATCAAGGCTGAGGTGGAAGCGGGAAGAGGGTCTCCTCACGGCGGCGCTTTCCTCGATATTTCACACCGTGGTGAGGAAGCCATCAAAAAGAAGCTGCCGTCAATGTACCACCAATTCATGGAGTTGGCAGGAGTTGACATTACCAAAGATGCGATGGAGGTTGGTCCGACGGCACACTACATCATGGGAGGCATCCGTGTGGATGCTGAATCACAAGAGACCACTGTTCCGTGTCTCTATGCTTGCGGTGAAGCTGCCTCTGGATTGCATGGAGCCAATCGACTTGGAGGAAATTCACTCTCGGATCTCATCACATTCGGTAAGCGAGCAGGGGAATATGCTGCGAAACGCTCGTACAGTCTCGCCCAACCGAGCATCGATGACAAACAGGTCATGAAGGCCATCGATGATATGATTGCTCCTTTCGCAAGGGAAGGTGGAGAGAACCCGGGCAGGATTTACGACGAGATGCGAGAAATGATGCAACACAAGGTTGGAATCATTCGAGTAAAACATGAACTTGAAGAAGCGCTTGAAGATCTTACAGAATTCAAAGAGCGAGCGATGACTTCGTTCCCCGGCACAAGTCGGCGTTACAACTCAGGATGGCATCAAGCCTTGGATTTGATCAACATGGCCGACATATCCCGTGCATGCGCTCTAGCAGCGCTGACACGCGAAGAGAGTCGTGGAGGCCATACTCGAGAAGACATGCCAACACCCGAAGACGAATATTGGGGAAAAACGATTAACATCATATGGATGGAACAAGGTGAAATCAAGATACGGCAAGAGCCTGTTGAGGAAATGCGAGAAGATCTTCAAGGTGCAATTAAAGAAGTAAAAGCCATGATTGCAGAGCGTGCCAAAGAACAAGGAGGTGATGATTGATGTCTTTGAAAGGGAAAAAGCAAGCCTTCAAGCTCGCCCGAGGTGAAGACGGAGAGACCGATCTTGAGGAGTACGAAATTACACTTGACGAAGGTATGGTCGTTCTTGACTGCATGCATCGTATTCAACACGAACAGGAGCCTGACATGGCTGTTCGCTGGAACTGTAAAGCAGGAAAATGCGGGTCGTGTTCTGCAGAAATCAACGGGCGACCGCGATTGATGTGCATGACTCGAATGAGCGATGTTGTTGCTGAAACACCCGAAGGTAAACCGATTGAAATTCGACCGATGAAGACGTTCCCTCACATCAAAGATTTGGTTACGGACGTATCGTGGAACTACGAAGTTGCTCAACGTATCGCACCAATCGATGGCCCGGAAAGCATGGATTGGGAATTCAATCAAATGGAGGCGGATCGAGTACAGCACTTCCGTGAGTGCATTGAATGCTTCCTTTGCGTCAACACATGTCACGTTCTACGCGATCACGAAATGTTCGATGAGTTCGCCGGGCCTCGTAACCTAGTCCGTCTCGCACAATACGAAATGCACCCACTCGATACTGAAGACCGCATACCCGAAATCAAGAAGGAATTTGGTGTTGAATATTGCAACATCACTCGGTGTTGCACCGAAGTGTGTCCTGCTGGAATTCAAATAACCGACAATGCAATCATCCAACTCAAGGAACGTGTTGTCGACCGCTACTACGATCCACTTCAACGAATATGGAGAACAATAACTCGACAGAAAGTACGGTATTGATGCTATCAGAGTGATTTTACATCAATGCGTTAAATTGGGATTCTCATGACGTTTTGGCACAAACGATGGCAAACCGAGCAAATCGGATGGCATCGAGATTCATTCAACGACATGTTGACGAAACACTGGGGCAACATCGACGCAGTGAAAGGATGCGAAGTACTCGTTCCCTTGTGCGGTAAATCGCTTGACATGGTTTGGCTTGCAAACCAAGGACACAATGTGATTGGGATGGAATTTGTTTCCGATGCCATTCAGGCATTTTTCGAAGAAAATCGTCTTACTCCAGTGACGACCGTTAATGGGAACTATACTCAACACCAGAGCAAACCGTTCACGATTCTCGAAGGCGACATCTTTGAACTCGAATCTAATGTTGTGCAAGTTGATGCTTGGTACGACCGCGCAGCGATGGTTGCCATAGAACCAAGTCTCAGGAAAGCCTACGTCGACCAACTTCGCAAAGCGACCAAGAACGATGCCGTAGGGCTTATGATCACTTACACAAATCCACAACAAGGAATGGATGGGCCACCCTACTCGCTTACAGATGAGGATGTTGCAAAACTATTCTCAGAAGGATTTGAATGGAAATGTCTTGAAAAAATAAGTCTCGATCCTCCAAACGAATCGGATCCAAATAGCCCAACATCGACGGTATTCGAAATTCGACGGGCTCCGAGAATTGCGTAGCCAACACGAGGTTGAATGCTTGTGTTTGTTTCAAAACCTGCATTCCTGCAGGTTCATCACCAGGTTTTTTGGCAACCTTAAGCAATTCAACAATTACTCTTCATCCATCGTTCGTCGAACGAAGGTTGACGCCAAGAGTACACCAAGAACGGTGAAGACGAAGCCGATACTTGGTATGGAGTCGTCGTCATCGTCGTCTTCTTCAGGCTCTGCCTCAGCCTCGGGGTTTCCATCGCAAGGAATCCAATGTCCATCATCGGTACCGGGTTCTATTACCCCGGTCAGGCCGCCTCCTTCAGAGATGTACAATGCACCAGAACCTGCAGGCCATTCCACAACGTAATTTCCAGGATAGAATGTCGACGTGTTGTCCCAAACAGGCTCGCCGTTTGCTACCCACGTCTCCTTACATGGACAACTGTAAGGCTTCCAGAATTCATCCGCACCACCATCCATTATAGGGTCTGCAATCCAGCCAGGACCACCATTTACATCGTCGTGAATGAATATAATTTCGTGATAAGTTCCTGAATTAGCAGGGTATTCGTAGATATCGCCAACCACTGGAGTTGTTGTGTTATCCCAAACAGGCACATCTAGACCTTCACAAGGTCCTGGGCTTGGTCCGTTACCGTTACAAAGGACCCAGTGAAAGTCAACTCCTGGCTCTCCTCCTCCGGTAGTGACTCCTCCAGATTCAAGTGGGATGTACAAATTACCAGATCCTGCTGGGTGCTCAACAACATAATCGCCAGGGTAGGCGGTTCCAGCAACCCATACAGGTTGTCCGTTAGCTGCCCATGTTTCCTTGCATGGGCAATCGATTGGTGACCAAACATCCATGTCCACATCTGGTGCATTGACATTGGTGAACGGACCTCCTTGATTGACCTGATAATAATTCTGAGAACCTAATGGGTACTCGTAAATTTCACCTGAAGCGACCACCGTTGACGAAGTCCAAACTCCGATAACATCCAATCCAGCACAAGGGTTCGAATAAGGCATGTTTGTTCCAGGACAGTGTTTCCAAGAATCGGAGGTAAGTGATGGTTCGGCGTTGCTGGTATTGTCGATTGCAATCCATAGTGTATCTGAGCCTGCTGGCCATTCGACTACTTCGTCAAGCCAGTACATAACGGAAATATCCCAAACCGGTTGGCCATTGGCAACCCATGTGTCCTTACATGGGCAATCAATTGGTGACCAAACATCCATATCGATATCTGGTGCACTTACACTCCAAAACGGACTTCCTGGGTTGACCACATAATAGGTGTGTGACCCGGCTGGATACTCGTACACATCGCCTGAAGTTACGTTCGTTCCCGAAGACCATACTCCTACGACATTCAGACCGGCACACGGTCCTCCTGATGGTGTATCTGAGTCGCCGCAACTTTCCCAAGAGGGGTCAGCGGAGGAGGGTTCTGCACCGGAAAATTGGCTATCCAATGCAATCCAAAGTTGATTAGAACCAGACGGCCACTCAACAACATCATTGAGGTAGTAAACTGTTGAATTATCCCAAACAGGTTCACCAGCATTCATCCAAATTTCTTCGCATGGACATTCGACCTCTGCCCATACGTCCAAATCAACGGTTGGTGACAAGACCTCTTGGTCCACATATCCTTGTATGACAACCTCGTAATATGTTTGTGAGCCAGCAGGGTATTCGTAGATTTCACCTGTTGATACTCGAGCATTGCTGTACCACGGACCAACGGAGTCCATACCTCCACATGGTCCTGTAGTTGTGTTGTCTTCAGGGCCGCAAAGCTCCCATTGATTGCCGTCAGCGAAAGGTTGATCGGGTGTAACTCCAGTCGTGGTTTGATTGACAACGGCCATCCAAAGGGCGTTAGATCCTGTCGGATATTCAACAATGGCTCCAACGTTGTAAACGGTGTTTGAGTCCCATGCTGGACTTGAGGCTTCCATCCATATGTCTTCACAGGTGCAATGTTTTTCAGACCATGCGTCGCCATCTACTCCAGGTGCGCCGACAATCTGATTGTTGATTCCAACCGAGACCTGATAAAATTCTCCTGAGCCTGCAGGGTATTCGAAAATCTGTCCTTCAGAAACAGCGATCATAGCGTCCCAAGGTATACCCCCGTTGCCATCGAAGTCAGCGCAAAGTGAACCTGAGGGTTCCTCACCGTTGCAATTTCTCCAAAGGTAAGAACCGTTTGCACTTCCAGGTTCAATTCCCGTCCCATGATCGTATGAAATGTAGAGGTTGTTTGAACCAGCAGGCCACTCGACAACCGCATTTTGCAAGTATTCAACAGTGGAGTCCCAAAGTGGTTCACCACTATCGACCCAAATGTCTCTACAGCTGCAATCTAAGGGCTCTCCCCAAGCATCCAAATCTTGTCCAGGCTCACCAACGGTTTGATTGTAGATACCTACTCCAACCACGGTGTAATAGTGTCCTGAGTTTGCTGGGTATTCGTATATCTCTCCTTCAGTTACAAGCGACGAGGTTTCCCAAACCATGGTTGAAACGTTAACAATGGAGAAGCATGAGGTAGCGCACAAGACCCAGATGTCTGTACCTTCTTCTGGCACATCTCCTGCGGTGGTACCCGCATCTTGAACAATCCAAATTCCAGCGTTGTACTCGAGAATTTGCCACGGATTGTATGCAGTGTTCGCATTCCACTGAATTCCACTCTCCTCAGCAATCTCTTCGCATGAGCACGGTCCAATCCATTTACCGGACGATTCTGGTTGAGCCGTTGGCCCGCTGGTTGTACTCTGCCAGAAATGACCAGAGTTGGCAGGATACTCATAGATGTCTCCAACATTGGCGTCAGTGCCATTCGTCCAAACCGGACCACCCAATCCATCAGCCATGTTTGTAAAATTACAGTTTGGGTTGTCACCGTCATCAGAACCGGCCATTTGGTGAGAGTCTCGAGCCGATGTTTGTAGGGACTCTTGATCGTCCACAAGATTTGGCTCGATTGATTGGTCACTCAAATCAATGGTATTCACTGTAACTTGAGTGGCTAGGGCTGCGATGATTATCCAGATAATTAAATTGCGCATGAATTTACTTGAGACTGCTGGTTATATATTCTTATTCCCATCAGAACAAGAGACGTGTA
>CEWJ01000956.1_pt1 | contig 9946 bp, 8 predicted proteins | sample 350291 | NCBI WGS metagenome assembly CEWJ01 (sample SAMEA2622923, study PRJEB7988) | marine metagenome | isolation source: saline water (ENVO:00002010), including | reverse complement strand
TTTTTATTACAACCTAATATGTTATCACGAAACGCTAATAAACCAAAACCCAAAGTGCGCAATATATGGTTACCAAGAACAAAACGCCATTGCTATTTAAGTTTTAGTATTTTGTAAACCAAGTCCGCTCCCGCGCGCCATTGCAACTACTCCTCCACGGGTGATTTCTATCTTTCCCAATCCGGACATTAATTCTATGAAAGCGTTTAATTTATTTGGGCTCCCAGTCAGTTCGAAAACAAAGCTGTTTAACGTACTATCGATAGCACGCGCTCGAAACATATCGGCTATACGAAGCGCTTCAATGCGACGTTCCCCGGCGTTTACAACTTTAATGAGAGCCAACTCCCGCTCTAGACAGGGGCCTTGAATAGTAAGATCCTCAACGATATGCACCGGTACTAAACGATCTAAAAGAGCTTTGATTTGATCAATAACCATATCAGTACCAGAAGTCACGATCGTGATACGAGAGTATCCTTTAACGGCGTCTATTTCAGACACTGTTAAACTTTCAATGTTATAGCCTCGGCCTGCAAAAAGACCTATAACTCTTGCTAACACGCCAGGCTCGTTATCAACTAAAACTGCTATAGTATGCCTTCGGTCTAAGTTGGGCTGTTGTGAAACCAACGGTCTGCTCCTTTTAACCGATTAGGAAGTTTTACCCACTTTTCTAACTACTGGTTATTGACGATCAAACTAGTGCCATTCCTGCCGCAGAGGTTTTCGAGTTCTCCGTATCTTCAGCACTTAGGATCATCTCATTGTGCGCGGCGCCAGACGGTATCATCGGGAAGCAACTTTCTTCTTTGTTAACGCGGATATCGGCTAGAAAAAACGTCTCCGAATTAATCATTTCATCAATTACGTTATCTAAATCATCAACTGTCTCCGCCACCATACCAGTTCCTCCAAAAGATTGTGCCAACTGGATGAAGTCGGGCAATGACTCAGTATAGCTTTGGGAATACCTGCTTCCGTGATTTAATTCCTGCCACTGCCTTACCATACCCATCCATTGGTTATTAATAATAAAAACTTTTACCGGTAGTCTATATTGAATAATCGTGGAGAACTCTTGCATATTCATTAATATAGATGCATCCCCAGCTATATCTATGACAAGCGCATCAGGATGAGCGATCTGCGTTCCCATAGCTGCGGGTAGGCCATAACCCATTGTTCCTAGTCCTCCAGAAGTCATCCATCTATTTGGCTTATCAAAGCCAAAGTATTGGGCAGCCCACATTTGGTGCTGACCAACTTCGGTACTAATAAAAACTTCTTTATTCTGCGTCTTTTCAAATAGTCTTTTTATAGCAAACTGAGGCTTAATAATTTTCCCATCTTGTTCAAATTTTAGACATTCCTTACTTCTCCAGGAATTAATTTCACTCCACCACAATTTAAGACTATCTGCATTCGGCGATAATTTTTTCTTTTTCCAATAATCTATGATTGTTGTTAAAACACGCTCTGCATCACCAATAATCGGTATATCTGCTACGACATTTTTGTTAATTGACGATTGGTCTATGTCTATATGTATTTTTGTCGCGTGCGGAGAAAATGCATCAATCCTACCGGTTACTCGGTCATCAAATCGAGCACCAATGTTTAACATTACATCGCAATTATGCATTGCTAAATTTGCTTCATATGTACCGTGCATCCCCAACATTCCAAGAAAATTTGGATTGGACGCAGGGAAAGCTCCCAAACCCATTAGTGTTAAAGTCACGGGGAATCCGGTTATATCTGCAAATTCCTGAAGTAACTTACAGGCTGCTGGTCCTGAGTTTATTATGCCACCACCACCATAGATGATTGGACGTTGAGCTTTAGCAAGTAATTCTGCTGCTTGTTCAATTTTCGTTAAATCGCCATTCTTTTTAGGTTGATATGCACATGGTCTAACATCTTTTGGAGCGAAATACGGAGCGTCGGCAAATAATATATCTTTCGGCAAGTCCACTACGACTGGCCCTGGCCGACCATTTGCAGCCACATAAAATGCTTCGTGCATAACGTCTGATAATTCATCAGATTTTTTTACTAGATAATTATGTTTTGTACATGCTCTGGTAATTCCTGTTGTATCAGCCTCTTGGAAGGCGTCTGTGCCAATTAAGTGCGTTGGAACCTGACCTGTTAGGCAAACTATTGGGATGCTATCCATGAGAGCGTCCGTCAATCCTGTTACAGCGTTGGTAGCCCCGGGACCAGATGTCACGAGCACTACGCCTATTTTTCCAGTTGATCGCGCGTACCCTTCTGCAGCATGCACCGCTGCCTGCTCATGGCGGACTAAAATATGTCGAAGGTTATTAGTTTTAAAAAGTTCATCATAGAGGGGAAGTACAGCACCCCCAGGATAACCAAAAATGACCTCAACACCTTGATCCTGTAGAGCTTTAACAATTACCTCGGCACCCGAGAAGTAGTCTGTTGGTTTTCTAGCAATATTTGGTTCACCTGTCATTTGGCATTTTTTCTTTAAGGGTTTCGCGTTGAGTTTTTAATAAATAATAATCCGAATGATTAATGGCCAGAAGCATTACCTTAATCCAATAATAGCGTCAATCAAATATCGAGTTATTCGAAGGTTTTTAATCATCAACTTTTCCAATTATTGCGCAAACAGCCACTAAAAGGTCTTTGTAGAAAAGATTTATCCCAACAACTTGTTTATATCTTTCGTAACGAAGTGTTATCTAAGAAAATTCACGATCTTTTCAAAACAATCCAATATTGTTTTTCTACAACACAGGTTTTGAATTAAGAAATCTTCATCCAATTGATTACGAAACCAAGTTAATTGCCTTTTTGCATATCGACGGGTTGTTCGCTGGGCTTGCTCTACGGCATCACTTAATTCAAGTTCGCCTCTGGTGTATTTTATTAACTCGAGTAAGCCAAGTGTTTTCGATGCGGGTAGGTCAGGGCTAGCACTTAAAGAATTAAGTGCTCTTGCTTCTTCTATGGCACCTTGTTCAACAAACTCCAAAAACCTTTTGTCGCATTGAGGATATAGGGCCTCCCTTTTTGGCATTAAACAAACTTTGAAAAACTTATGTTGAGTTCCTGAATTCCTTGAAAGTTCGTGCCAATAGGAAAGCGGTTTAGTTGTTGCTGTGAATACTTCCCACGCTCTTAGCAAGCGATTTGTATCGCCCGTTTTAATACGACCAGCGGAAACAGGATCATTTTTTGATAATAAATCTCTGAAGCCCTCGTTCCCTAGTTCCTCAATTTTTTTTCTTGCCTTTAATTTTATAGATAGAGGTATATTTGGAATGGCCGATAATTCGTTTAGCAAAAACTTTATATAAAGCCCCGTTCCGCCACATATGATAGGAAGATGCCCGGAGAGCTCACATTCCTTAATTGTTTCGAGTGCCATTTTTCTCCAAATACCAAGGGTGCAAGGCTTAAAAATTGACATTATCCCATATAGGCGATGCGGCGCCTGTCGGTAATCATCTGAGGTTGGTCTACCTGATAGAACTTTTATCTCGCGGTATATTTGAACTGAGTCAGCATTAATAATTACACCCTTAAATTTTTCTGCCAAATTCAAAGCCAAACGCGACTTGCCAGCACCTGTCGGCCCACAAATTATTACTGCTTTCATGTATTAATTACTCGCCAACAAATCTAGACATTTATCATCATATAAGGGCATATATTAATAATGACACTTGTCCTTACACTCACTTCAGATCGTTTAATATACAAACTACATCCTGAATTAGTTCATCAGGTGGAGCAATTGTTATTTTCAAAAGGTGCAAACATTTGTTCTAATTGTTGGTTGGCTCAAGGGATGGCAGTAGAAATAAATTTTGATGGTATCCCTAGAGACCTTGCACTTGAATCAGCGGAATTATTTTTAGAACGAATCCCTGTGGATAAAAATATCCAAAAGAACATAAATCGACGCAAAAAGATACTCTTAGCTGATATGGACTCTACAATTTTACAAATAGAAACACTTGACGTAATTGGTCATGCAATTGGTAAAGCGCGCGAAATCGCAGAAATAACTGAAAAAGCCATGAATGGAGACATTGACTTTGAAGCTGCTTTAAAAAATAGGGTTAAATTATTAGCAGGCGTGAATATAAATCAATTGATCGAATTTGTACTTGAGAAACTTTTGATAACTCAAGGCGCCAACACATTGGTTAAAACAATGAAAGCCAATGGAGCGACCACAGCTTTGGTATCAGGTGGCTTCACGGTAATCACGGAAATCATTAGGGAAAAACTTAATTTTGATCTTTGCTATGGGAACACTTTGTCTGTCGATTCTTCCATTGTTACGGGCAATTTAAAGCCGCCTATTATCGATGGAGATGCAAAAGCGGCAATACTTGATCAAGAATGCGAAAAGTTAGAGATATCGAAGAACGATACTTTAGCCGTTGGAGACGGTGCAAACGATATACCCATGTTGACAAATGCCGGTTTAGGAGTCGGGTTTAGACCCAAGCCGGTAGTGAAGAACTACGCTTCCAATATAATTGAACACTGCGACCTTAGGGGGATTTTGTTCCTGCAGGGGTTCTCGGAAAGCGAGTTTCTCACATAATGCGATTTACCATCGAGACAATCGAGCTATCATAAAACAAGTTATTCCGTGACGCGTAATCCAAGAAATCTTATGGAGCCTTGTCGATTAATTGTGAAGAGAACTGACTTTTTGTCTTTTGATTCGGTGATTTTCGTTATCAGCATTTTTACCGCTATAGCTGTTTTTACCTTTGTTTGATTAACTTCAACTAGTACATCGCCTAACCGAACGCCCTTCTCTGCAGCTAAACCGTTTGGATCTAATTTTGTAACCACTACGCCCTTTATTTTTGCGTCGATAGAGAATTTCTTCCTTAACTTCGAGTTCATATCCTCTAGCGACAAACCCAGTCGAACCAACTTAACTGACTTAGGCTTCTCTTCGTCTCCAGTTTTACCTGCTCCCGACGCCTTAGTTAACGCATCTTCTTCGAGTTCACCAATTCGGACTATTATTTTCATTTTCTTGCCGCTTCGCCATAGCTCGACGGGTACATCTATACCGATAGGTGTTTCAGCAACTATCCGGGGCAACCTCCTCATCGATTCAACCTTTTTACCATTAAAAGTCAGGATGACGTCTCCTGGTTTAATACCAGCTCTTTTAGCGGGGCCATTTTGCGAAACTTCAGCTACCAAGGCACCAGATGTATCTTTAAGGCCGAAGCTATCTGCAATCTCATCTGTTACCATCTGAATTCTAACACCAAGCCAACCTCTTTTAGTGCGTCCGAAGTCTCTCAATTGGGCGATGACTGGCTTCGCGAGTCGCGAGGCCACCGCAAATCCTATTCCTACGGACCCCCCGCTTTGAGAAAAAATAGCCGTATTGATGCCGATAACTTCGCCATCCAGATTGAACAAGGGGCCTCCCGAATTACCCTTATTGATAGACGCGTCAGTTTGAATGAAGTCGTCATATGGTCCTTGGTTTATATCTCGTCCCCTCGCAGAGACGATTCCCGCGGTAACGGTACCACCCAACCCAAAAGGGTTACCAATCGCCACAACCCAGTCTCCAACCCGCAACTTTTCTGAGTCACCAAACGTCACGGCAGAAAGTTTCGTTTTACCAGGATCTATACTAAGAACAGCTAAATCTGTTTTAGGATCACGGCCAAGAATTTTTGCTTTGAATTCGGTTTCATCTTGCAACCTGACCTTAACCTCGTCCGCATCAGCAATAACATGGTTATTTGTGATAATTATACCAGATGAGTCAATTATGAAGCCCGATCCTAAAGAGCGCGCGCGCCGGCGGGGCTTCCCATTGTTTGGCATCTCGCCTTTTCGTCCGTTTCGCTCCATGAAATCCTTGAAGAACTCTTCAAAAGGCGAACCTGGAGGGAATTGCGGAAAATTTTGCCCTGAATTACCACCTTGTTCTATTATCTGAGTCGTAGAAATATTAACAACTGACGGTAGTAACTTTGCCGCCAAATCGGCAAAACTTTCGGGCAAGGCGTTTGCCTCCGAACGTGGATGAAGCGATAGCACAAGCACCAAAAGCAGCAGCTTGACTTCACGTAAAAGAAAATAGGGCTTATTACCTACGAGTTCTACAGGCCTTGCTATTGGGAAAATTTTTCTCATAAAATGTGTCCTCTTGAAGAAAATTATGCTTCGCTTTTAATTGTATATTATGACAAAAAGTTTGCTTTTTTATGGTTATACTGTGCAACAAGCCGCAGAAAATTAAAAAAATTCCATAATAATCCAAACAAGGGCAACTCCAATTGCGGCTGTAAACAAGCCGGTCTGCCTGAGTACCGTGTCCGTAAATTGAGCCATTCGTTCCACTATACTTCGCATTTGCCTTGGGAACGCCGCGTATAGAAGTCCCTCAATAACTAAAACGAGCGCCAACGCAATAAAAAGATCGTGCAAGGTTTCCTCTCTGCATGTCTGACAGCAGACTTTGACACCTATTTTGCGGACTGCTTGCCGGTAATATCACCAAAAAATCTAAAGAAGTCGCTATTTGGCGAGATTACCAACGTTGTATCTTCTGATCCTATAGACTTCCTGTAGGCCTGCATAGACCTGTAAAATGCAAAGAATTCCGCATCCTGATTGAAAGCATCTGCGTAGATTTTAATAGCTTGGCTATCACCCTCACCGCGCAATGTCTCAGCCTTTTTGTTTGCCTCGGCTAAAATAACAATCTTCTGCTTTCCTGCGTCTGCTCTAATACCCTCTGCCATTTCAAAGCCGCGCGCCCGAAACTCTTTAGCCTCTCGTTCCCGTTCGGATTTCATTCTGTTTTCAATGTTACTTCGCGTCTCATCTGGATAATCAGCTCTACGAACTCGAACTTCAACTATCTCCATGCCAAACCTTTTCACGGCATCGTTAACAGCCTTCTGGATATCGACCATAATGGTCGCCCGCTTACCAGATAAAATATCTAATAGTGTCTCATTACCTAAGACTCGACGGAGTGAAGAGTTGATTATGGGCGTTAACTTTCCAGAAACCTCACTAACTCGGCGTGTGGTCTGGTAAAAAAGAAGTGGATCAGTAATTCTATATCTCGCATACGAGTCTACATCTAGTCTCTTTTGATCCGCCAAAATCATCCTTTCCTTCGGAGGGTCGAGGTCTAGTACCCTTTTTTCATAGTAAACAACCTCTTCAGCAAAGGGCACCTTCACGTAGAGTCCCGGTTCCCTGATAGTTTCCTGCGGCTTGCCAAAAAAGAGAACTATAGCCTGCTGAGTCTGCTCAACAATAAACAGAGAACTGCTTGCGATTACCACCAATACCGCTATTAGTGCGCCCAACCCAATTAATAACTTATTCATTAGTTGTTAGCTCCCTGTGACGAAGAATTGTTTTGCTGCTTCTTTTTAATTTCTGGAAGGGGCAGGTACGGAACTACGCCTGCACCAGCTTTGCCAACTTCGCTGTCGATTATCACTTTATTAACATTAGAAAAAATGCCTTCCAGCGTTTCGAGATATATACGAGTGGTCGTCACATCTTTAGATTGTCTGTATGCTTGGTACACCGAATTAAACCTATTAGCATCACCCTGCGCTCTATTAACAACTTCCTGCCTATATGCTTCAGCACCCTGCAAGAGCTGCTGTGCCTCACCTCTAGCTCGCGGTACAATGTCATTCCTAAAGGCTTCCGCCTCATTTTTTAACCTATCCATGTCTTGCCTAGCTCGGGAAACTTCATCAAAAGCATCAATAACATTTTTTGGCGGTAAAACGGCAAGTAGTTGGACTTGTCTAACTTGTATACCCGCTTGATATTCCGACATTAATTTTTGAAGCGACGATAATGTCCGAGCTTCAATATCTTCCCTGCGACTTGTCAATGCCTCTTGAATTGGTGTTTGACCGATTATCGCACGCATCACAGATTCTGCAGCCATTTTTACTGTCTCGTCTGGATTCCTAATATTGAAGAGATAGTTTGGAGCATCTGATATTCGCCAGAAAACCACAAAATCGATATCTACAATGTTTTCGTCGCCGGTAATCATTTGACTTTCTTCTGGCATATCTCGAACTGAGGCGCCCCGCCGCGATGACTCGCCTGACGTTCGCAATCCAATTTCTATTCGATTCTCTGCTGTAACATCGGGAGTGTAGACTTTACCTATGGGTGCAGGCCAGTTCCAATGCAGGCCTGGATTTGTCGTAGTTCCCACAAACCTTCCTAGTAGGACTGGAACACCCTCTTGGTTGGGCTGGACTCTATAAAAACCATTAGCCGCCCATATACCTAGCAAAACTAAGATAACAAGTATCCAGGCCTTCAAACCGCCAAAGCCTTTCGGCAACAAGCTTCTCAGTTTAGCCTGGCCGCGGCGTATGACCTCATCGATATCAGGAGGCGTTTGCCCACCGCCTTGGTTCCCTGATCCTCGTCCCCACGGGGAGCCTGAGCCACCACTACCGCCGTTATTGCCCCACGGCCCGCCGCCGCCTTGATTATCCCAGGACATTGATTTTCTCCCTTTACTACATCACCACCGCTAATAGCAGATGAATAGCCCTCTACGCAAACTAAACAATCGACCGAACCGGAAGTCCTCGAACGCAATTGATATGTTCCTCACTATCACATATTGTTGCTTTCAAGGAGATTTCAAGCATGGTTTCAATTTCTAAGGAAAATATTTTAGAAAAATTAGCATTGGTAAAAGACCCTGAGCTTAGAAAAGACTTAGTTAGCCTTGGTATGATAAGCGATATAATTATTAAAAATGGTAATATCGGTTTTTCGATAGAAGTTGACCCGAAACGAGGGCCATCCCTTGAACCTCTTCGGAAGGAGGCAGAGAACGTAGTCAGAAAAATACCGGGTGTTCTCTCTGTATCCGCAGTTCTTACGGCGCATAGAGGAATACAAAACAACGAGAATACTCCAACAACTTCTAAAGCCCAACAACCCGTTGCATCCACGAATGGAAAATCTCGCGACCTAGCACCAGGCGTGAAAAATATCATTGCAGTTGCATCAGGCAAGGGGGGTGTTGGCAAATCAACAACGGCAATAAATGTGGCTATTTCACTCGGCCTTCAAGGTTTAAAAGTAGGAATACTAGATGCGGATATTTATGGTCCGTCATTACCGCGAATGATCGACGTAAATGAAAAGCCAAAAAGCCATGATGGAAAAACACTCGAGCCAATCCAAAAATACGGTCTTAAATGCATGTCGATAGGCTTTCTGGTTCCAGAGGACACCCCTACTATCTGGCGCGGTCCAATGGTGATGAGTGCATTACAACAAATGCTGAAGGACGTGGCTTGGGGCAATCTAGACGCCCTTGTTGTGGATATGCCACCAGGAACTGGTGATGCTCAACTTACAATGTCACAGCGCGTACCACTGGCTGGTGCTGTTATCGTGTCAACACCTCAGGATATAGCTCTTCTGGACGCTCGGAAGGGTTTAAATATGTTTAAAAAAGTAAATGTGCCAGTATTAGGTATAGTTGAGAACATGAGCACTTTTATTTGTCCTAAGTGCGGTGAGCCTACCGAAATATTTGGAACTGGCGGCGCCAAGCAGGAAGCGTTGCGTCTTGGAGTGGACTTCTTAGGTGGAATTCCTTTACACAAAGATATCAGAACTACTTCTGACGACGGCACCCCTATTGTATTGGAATTTCCTGACAGCATTCATAGTAAATCTTATAGAGATATTGCCTCTGCGATTTGGAAAAATGCAAGCAAACAGCGAAAAGCACCCCCAGTTATAAAAGGCCTTTAATAAAAATGATTCCCCTATACATTCGAACTAACCTTTAAATCCGATTCAATTGCAAGTAACTGTAGGTAAAAGAGTTATTTTGTGCAGTAAAATCTGACCTAGCAACCTCACGCCATTCATCCGTATTATATTC
>CEWJ01030731.1_pt1 | contig 9955 bp, 11 predicted proteins | sample 350291 | NCBI WGS metagenome assembly CEWJ01 (sample SAMEA2622923, study PRJEB7988) | marine metagenome | isolation source: saline water (ENVO:00002010), including | reverse complement strand
GCCGCTAGGTTCGTATTAATATAGATTGAAGATATATCTCTAATATCTGCCGCGGTGCCCATCGCTAGTTGTGAACCGCCATTAAACCCAAACCACCCTAGCCATAGAATAAATGTCCCGAGAGTAGCGAGAGGAAGATTGGCACCAGGCATTGGATTTACTTGACCGTTTTCTCCATACTTACCTTTTCGGGCACCGATAATCAGAGCCCCAGTCAATGCGGCCCAGCCACCGACTGAATGAACAATTGTTGATCCTGCAAAGTCCGAAAAGCCCATCTCCGAAAGCCATCCGCCTCCCCACGTCCAGGAGCCTTGTATTGGATAGATTGCGCCAGTTAGAATAACGATAAAAACTAGAAAAGAGAAAACCTTTACCCTCTCAGCAATAGTTCCTGACACTATTGATCCCGCAGCAGCAACGAAGACCATTTGGAAAAACCAATCGGAACCAGCAGAGTAACTGTTAGAATCATCTGCTTTAAAACCGTTGGCGGTAATGGACGGATCCGCTGCACTCCACGGACTTGGCGTCCCTATATACCCAGCGTCTACGCCGCTATACATCAAATTGTATCCAATCAACCAATACATGATCCCTGCAATCGAATACAAACCTATATTTTTAGAACACTGCATTACCGTATTTTTCGACCGGACAAGGCCAGCTTCGAGCATGCAAAAGCCAGCAGCCATCCACATAACGAGGAACCCGTGTACAAGAAACGACAGTGTATTAAAAATAAAAGCTGTTTCCGCTGAAACAGCTGCCGAGGCACTAGCAGTCGCAGTTACTGTAGAAATACCTGCAACTAAGCAAAACAAGCTATATATCCATATTTTTTTCATAGTTCTACTCCACTTAAAGCGCTTCTGCACCGGACTCGCCTGTTCGAATCCGAACAGCCTGCCCAAGATCAAGCACAAATATTTTTCCGTCACCAATCTGATCGGTGTTTGCCGCATCTCTGATGCCTTCGACGGCCTTCTCGGTCATCTCTTTAGCTACCGCGACTTCTATCTTGATCTTTGGTAAAAATTCGACCGTGTATTCAGCACCTCTGTAAATTTCTGTTTTACCCTTCTGTCGGCCAAAGCCTTTAACTTCGGTGACAGTCAAACCCTCAATGCCGAGGCCAGTCAGCGCTTCCCTGACCTCGTCAAGTTTGAAGGGTTTAATAATTGCTACGACAAGATTCATGTCTCCTCCACTTCTAAATGTTTAGCGACTAATCGCTAAATAACGTTGAATACGATCAACGGTAGAGACTACTTCTCAAGAACCGTGCCAAATTCCGAAAAGGAGGATTTTCATCTTCTTTTCAATGATTTAAGGGGACATTCTAAGTTATCGATATAAAATATGAAAAACTAATATGATTATTTTTTAGGCATATAAATTATGCTGCCTATTATTTAATCTATTAATACAAAGTGGTAACAACTAAACACTGAATACTAAAAGTGAAAGCAGTCCAGCTCCTTTTTTATTTAACTAGCATCAAAGAAATATGAAAGAGCCTTTATTTGCTCTCCTTTTTCATTAAAATTACTTGGTTTCAACCATTCCCGATGCGCAGACCTTACTATCGGCCATTCTGTGTCAATTATTGAAAACCAGGCAGTATCTCTATTGCGGCCTCGATAGTGTGTTGCCTGTCTAAATATTCCTTCAAATTTAAACCCTAGACGCTCCGCAGCTCGTCTGGAAGGAGCGTTTAATGCATCACACTTCCACTCATACCGCCGGTACCCAAGGTCAAAGGCATACTCCATTTTCAAAAACATAGCCTCTGTTGCAACTGTGGTACGCTGCATCAAAGATGAAAACCTAAGGTGTCCCACTTCTATGGACCCTTCTTTTGGATTTATTCTTAAATAAGAGCCAAGGCCGATGGCTCTATCTGTTTTTCTGTCCATGTAAGTCCAAAACATCGGATCCTCAAATACGCAGACAGATTGCAACCAAGTTTGATAGTCTGAAAGATTATCAAAGGGTCCATAACCTAAATAGGTCCAACCTGATTCATCAGAATCACTTTTATTTGCCGTGAATAACTCGTTAGCGTGTTTCATAGCGTCCAGCGGTTCAACACGCGTATGATGTCCTAAAAGCGTTTTTTTATCAGGAATAATTGGTTCCTTCCATCCAACTGGAAGCTCTTCACCGATGGGTTGGCCAAATTCATTGGTTTTCGTCATATATCAGTCTCTATTGGCAATGTCGTGTCCATCGCCCACTCACTCATAGAATTGTCATATATCTCTAAATGATCGAACCCAAGCTGATAAAGCACAAAAGCAGTCAATGTCGCTGCAATACCGCCGCCACAATAGTTAATAATGCGATCATTCGATTTAATTCCTGCGTCATCAAGGATTGATCCTATTTCGCCTGGACTTTTAAACGTTCCTCGATTTGCATCCAAAAGCTCATGAAACGGAATATTAATACTTCCAGGGATCCTTCCCGGCCGGCCGTAACGCATACTTTCCCCTTTAAAAATATCCGTCGTTAATGAATTGAGCAGCACACAATCCTTCCGCCCTAATGCTGACAATACATTTTCTTTTCCAATAAAAAAGCTACTGTTTATTTGAGTATCGAATTCCGCAGGGTCGAATTGATTAATGCCAGACTCGGTAGCAAAACCAAGCCGACGCCATTCATCGAGACCTCCATCTAAAACACTAACCGATTGATAACCGACCGCAGCGAGCATCGCCCAAATTCTGGTAGCCCATTGCATACCATTACTGGAATATAGAACAATATGGTATGGTGACCCAATACCGAGCTTTTTAAAACTTTGTGCCAACAGCTCGAGTTCAGGCAAAGTCATACCATAAGGACTATTGTTATCAGATAAGTCTCTTTGAAGATCTAAATACGCGGCAGTCGGGATATGTACTTTTTCATAATTTGGCAAACAACTTTGTACGTTATATGGCCTTGAAGGGTGATCGTCAGTGTAATCCAAAAAAGTACTACAATCGAAGATCCTTAAATTAACATCGCCAAGTTTTTGATTCAGACTACTCGAGCTTATAATTTTTTCAGGAAAGCGCCACTTTGTATCCATTTGCAAAGAGATCTCCCATCACTAAGTGCTTGCTGAAAGTCAACTTTATATAATTTATCCGCAAAATAGTAGCTTTGAATGAAAGAAGTATCTTGCTCTGAAACTAGGGTTCTCACGAAAGAACAGACAGCACTGGTCACTAAGCCCTTGTCAGGGTGAAATTATAAATGAAAGGTGATTTCGATGTTTACTCAATAAAGCAACACGGCGAAGACCGGAAGTCTTCGCCGAGCGACTATGCAAATTAGTAAATTCGCGTTGCAATTAGAAACTATAACTATATTTCAACAAACTTCCTAAAAGCTCTTTTTCTTCGTTCTCTTCGTCTGAGCGCTTGTACCCAACTTCAACACTGAGCCCAAACGGAAAATTATAGCCTGCAGATGTCTCGAAAACGTGACCATCATGATTTTCTTTTTCTTCATCAGCCTCGTTATCGATCAGTGTGTAGGCGGCTCCAGCAAACCAATTTTTATAATTAAACCTTAGAGCGAGGTTGTTGTACGACCTATCATGGCTTGTCTCGCCGTTCAGATTATTTATGGCCATATGCTCCGTCATGAGCCTCGCAGTAAGATCTCGCGTGAAAATATGGTTATAACCAACCGATACAGAGTAACGGATCTCGTCCCTTGGACTTTTCTCTGCTGCCGCCTGTACCGCGTGGCCTATCCGGTACGATAATCCCTCTACAATATTATTAGTGAGAGAATAAAAATTAGATCCCTCTAAAGATATGGCGTAAGAATTGAATCTTTGAGTGTTTGAAGGACCTCCGTCTTCCTTACTTGTATTTCCTCTCTGCCGCAAAACAGAATCGGACAGAAAGGTTGTATCAGCCATAAATGAACTGACTTCAAGACTATGTTTTCCAAAATCTTCTAGATCATGGCGCACTTTGAAACCCGCGCCAATACGCTCGCGGATTGCATAATGCTCCACAAGAGTAGAAATATACATTCCAGGGAAACTATGATAATCGACGCCAACGACAGGATTAAATTTGCCTGCATATGCCGAAAAATTCTCAGTGTCGTAATTTAAAGTAAGGGCCGCAATGAATATTGGATGATCCTCGAAGAACTTATCATCCTTGTCTGCTGGGTGGCCTTCCTCCGCGTGCCCGTCTTCGTCGTGGTGCTCTTCTTCGGCATGTTCATCCTCGTCATGATGTTCCTCGTCATGATGTTCCTCTTCGGCATGCTCTTCCTCGTCATGATGCTCCTCACCACCGTGGCCGTGGTGGTCATGGCCAGACGCCTCACCTTCCAGTTTAATATTAGCGTTAATAGAAAAGCCACTTTTCGTTCTGTAGCCAAGTTCTAGGTGCGAGTGGGAATATGACTCACTAAAACGCTTGTCAAACCAGTCCCCATCTAAGTGCGTATCGCCTTGCGCTTGAAGGTCTAGATGACCGTAGAACCCAACACCACCATGGCCATGACCGTGGTGGTCGTGACCATGGGAGTCTTGGGCATGTGCAAATGCACTTAAACCAAAATAGGCAGCAATAGCTATTAAACTTTTTTGAATATACATGGAAATCTCTACTTATGACCATAATGTTATAATATAACATAACATTAACTTCTAAAGAATTACAACCTTATTTTTTCTTATTTACTTGAAGATAAATGGTCAAAAGCGTAAAGAGCGAAGCAGCCGACGCCACAATCGTCGGCCCTGATGGAGTATCTAAAACAAACGAGAAATATATTCCCAGCCCAACAGATGTCACACCAAAGAACGACGCTATTATGGCCATTCCCTCAGGTGACCTGGCCAACTGTCGCGCCGTCGCTGCAGGGATAATTAAAAGGGAAGAAATCAAAAGAATACCGACAGAGCGGATTGATACTGCAACAACTAATGTCATCAAAAACATCAGTAGTAAGTTACACAAAAAAACGCGTATACCTTCAGCCTGTGCCAAATCTTCCTGAAGTGTCATAAGCACCAAAGATGACCAATTCATAAGGAGCATTATCAAAACTATGGCACCGCCAATATAGATCCACCATAACTCTGGTCTTGTAACTGTAAGAATATCACCAAAAAGAATTGAATGCAGATCTATGCGCTGCCCCATAACGCTTATGGTCACCATCCCTAGAGAAAGGGCTGAATGGGCTAATATGCCAAGCAACGTATCAGTTGCTAATACTTTTTTCTGTTGAAGCCACAGCAACAAAAGTGCAAAAACTGAACAAATTAGTATGATGCCTACGTTAACTGCGATCCCCACAGCAAGCCCTAAAGCAACTCCTAAAAGCGCGCTGTGAGCGAGCGAGTCACCAAAATAAGCCATCCTTCGCCAAACCACGAAACAACCCATAACGCCCGTTATTACAGCAACTGCAAAACCTGCAAGGATAGCATTGATTAAAAATGGCTCAAGATTCATGGCTATGATTATGGTGATGAACATGATCATGGCTATGCTGATAGGCAGCCATCATTGTTGCCATGTCTTTACCAAAAAGCGAAATAAATTCTGGGTCTTTTGCAACTAATTGAGGTTCACCGGAACAGCAAACATGATGAAATAGGCATATTACCTCATTGGTCGAAGCCATGACTAAATGAAGATCATGAGAAACCATTAATACACTGACTTTGCGTTCTTTATAAATTTTTTCAATCAATTTATAAAATCCAAGTTGCCCTGATATATCTAAGTTTTGCGCGGGCTCATCAAGCACTAAAAGGTGCGGATTATCCAAGAGACTTCGAGCAAGCAGTACACGTTGTCGCTCGCCGCCAGAAAGATTAAAAAGAGGCTGATCTAGAATTGTTAAGATTCCCGTCTCTTCGGCGACTTTTTCCACTACTGCTTTTTCTGTTTTTCGTCTTAAACCAAGAAAACGTTTAACTGAAATCGGCATAGTATGTTCCGGCGAAAAGTTTTGCGGAACATATCCAACTCTCAAACCCGCCATTTTCCGTATTTTGCCAGTGTCAGGCATGTAAAAGCCTATAAGACATTTTAAAAGCATGGATTTTCCTGCGCCATTCGGCCCTATCACGGTCAGAAAATCGTGTTCTCCCACCACGACTGACACGTTTTCTAAAATCTTGTTCCCCTGTCTTGAAACAGTGATGTTGGATGCTTGTATTAAATTTACCATACGCTTTTTATTTACTCACACTCGCCGCATTGACCCAGCACTTCTAAAGTAACCTTTTGCGGTCGAAAGCTGTTTTTATTCCAGGCGAGTTCTATTGCGTCTGTCAACTCTGGGCTGCAACACTCTTTCGCCTCGTTACAATCCGTACAAATTAGAAAATAGCATCCATTGTGTTCACGGGGGTGAGAACAACCAATGTAGGCATTTATGCTGTCCAACTTATGCACAAGTCCTGTTTCCAGAAGAAAGTCTAATGCACGGTATACGGTTGGTGGCTTCGCGGACCATGCTTTTCCTTTCAACTTCTCAAGTATGTCATAGGCTTTTGCTGGGACGTGACTGAGCCAAATCAACCTCAACACCTCTTTTCTGAGCTCCGTAAAACGCAAGCCATTTTCTTGACAGATTGACTCCGCTTCGCTCATCGCGCTCTCTATACAAACCTCATGATCTTGGCAATCGAGCATTGAAGCCTCCAACAGAAAGTAGGATTTTGTGTTGCATTATACTTTAATGTTATAATATAACAATTTTTAAAAGAAGTTTCATTTAAATAGTTGTCAATTACTTGGGGAGAAAGTCAAGTGTTGTCTTTAATCAAACGTTTATTTGCCCTGTCGAGCGCTTTGTTTGTCCTTAATGCCCCTGCGATTGCAAACGAAACAACAGGCGTTGTCGTCACAATTAAACCGCTCCACTCTTTGGTAAGTGGCGTCATAGGAGACACGGGTAAAGCTGAGCTGTTAGTTAAAGGCTATGCGTCGCCTCATGGATTCCAATTGAAGCCTTCACAAATAAAGTCGCTACAAGAGGCTACTATTGTATTTTCGATCCACGAAAGATTGGAAACTTTTCTACAACGAGCTTTGTCTAATGTACCAGGCAAAGTAAAACAAAGTGTAGTAATAGAATCAGCAAGAATTAAATTACTTCCTGTCAGAGAGGGTGGACCTTGGGAAGGGCATGATCACGGGCATCACGAAGAAAAGCACGAAAAACATTCAGACCACAAAGGCCACGACGATCATAAAGGACACGACGATCACGAAGACGGTGACGTTCATGTCTGGCTCACTCCTAAAAACGCTACAAAAATCGTAAAGGCGATCACAAGAGACCTAAGCAAAGCATTTCCACAAAACCGGAATGCATACAAGGCAAATGCACGTAATTACATTGAGAAATTGGAAAAGTTAGACGCAGAATTAAAAACACGATTAAAAGATATAAAAACCGAGCCATTTATTTATTTCCACGACGCTTTTCAATACTTTGAGAAGACCTATGGTTTAAATGGTGTGGGCACAATTAGCGTTGAACCAGATGAGTCACCATCGCCAAAAAGGCTTTCTGAGATAAGAAAAAAGATTGCAGAAACAAAAGCTTCGTGCGTCTTTAAAGAACCCCAGTTTTCAGACAGAGTGATAAATGCTGTCGTCGACCAGACCTCCGCACAAATCGGGACTTTGGACCCTCTGGGCGCAGAAATTGATAGCGGGCCCGAGATGTATTTTACGTTATTGAGCAATGTAGCAAATAACCTTCATTCTTGCCTTTCAAAATAGAGACTGGACTCCACGGCACAAGCTTAGTTTTGACTTAGCGACCTTCGTCAAAAAATGGCTTAGGTCGCGTAGTCAGGCTCCTCTTTATCAAGGATACGTCTGACTTCCATAAAATGCCTCGAAGACTGGTCGTCCCTGTCACCTTGCATTTGTTCATGAGTATACGCCGCCACTTCTTGCGGAATTCTTTTAAGGGAACGGCCTGAAGACATAGCCGTGATCTGGGCCATAGAAGCTTTTTCTAAATAATATAAATCGTTAAAGGCATGCGCGACAGACGGCCCAACAATGATTACGCCATGGTTAGCAAGAAATAGAATGCGCTTTTCCCCTAAAGCCCTAGCAAGTCTGTCGCCCTCGTCTTCATCAAGAGCTAGGCCACCAAAATCATCCAAATAAGCAATTTGACCTAGAAATTTTAAAGCTGATTGAGCAACAGGCTCCAAACGCCCCCCCTCAATCATGGTTAGCGCCGTTGCGTACCGCATATGCGTATGCAGAATACATTTAGCATGCGGACAAGCCATGTGAATTCGTGAATGAATAAAAAAAGCTGTTCTTTCAGGTGGTTCAAAATCATCGATAGGCCTACCATTTTCATCTACCTCGACTAACTCACTGGCACGTATTTGAGACCAATGCCTTCTATTAGGGTTTAGTAGGAAACGAAAAGGCTTCTCTGAAACCATCAAACTAAAGTGGTTATCTACCCCCTCGTGTAAGTCGAGCCTCGCAGCCATTCTAAGCGCAGCAGTCAGATTAATCTTATTTTCCCATGCAACATTCATCGTATTTTTTCTCGGAACTATCTAAGTTTGCATCATCCAATTTGAGATAATAAAGTTCTATTTTAGAAACCTTAAACCACTTTCAGGCAGTAAAACTTACTTATCTAATACCGTTGATAGAAGTTTCCTTAATGATTGCAACTCATCTACAATCGACCTTAAAGTAGCCTTTTCGTTCGAGCTGTTACTGCTATTTCGCGATAGACGTTGCTCGTTAGGCTCTTTTGCTGCCACTACACCTTGTTGAGCCGTATTTTTTAGAGCACCTTCTTTTAACAGCCTCTGGACACCTTTAATTGTATAACCATCATCATACAAAAGTTGCCTTATTTGACGAAGTAAAGACACGTCTTCCGGTCTGTAATATCTCCGCCTGCCACCGCGCTTCAAAGGCTTGATTTGGGGGAACTTCGTCTCCCAAAACCTCAAAACGTGAGGAGGCACCTCGAGATCATTAGAGACTTCCGAGATTGTTCTAAACGCTCCAGGTGACTTACCACCACGCCGCGAACCCGTTAGGTTGTCGGTTCCAAACGCCATTAAAACTCCCAGTCAGATTTCTTCACTTGTCTAGAGGAGAATTGATTCTACTTTTAAGAACATGTGACGGTTTAAAAATTACTACTCGACGCGGAGAAATTGGCACTTCCTCACCTGTTTTTGGGTTCCTGCCAATACGCTCTGCCTTCCTCCGAATGGTAAAACTGCCAAATGATGAAATTTTAACAGACTCGCCGCGAATTAAAGCGTTCGACATCTCGCCGAGAACGGCCTCCACCAATTCGGCTGACTCATTTCGCGAAAGACCAACCTCTTCATAAACAGCTTCCGTTAATTCCGCTCTAGTTAGCGTGTCTTCTGCCATACTTACTCCACTTTTACCAGTACATTAAAGTAACGTCTTAGGATTATTCCGTCAAACATTGATTAATATGGATTAATTTAATTTGGCCTAAACAAATTTTGAGATATTATTTCGGATAACCCATTCTCACGAGCCCCGCACCCCATGCTAACCCCCCTCCTATGGCTTCAAAGAGAACCAAGTCTCCATCTGCTATTCTACCATCTGACACCCCTTCCGAGAGGGCCAAAGGAACTGATGCTGCCGACGTATTAGCATGGCGGTCAATGGAGCAAATAACTTTATCCATCGGCATGTTGAGTTTTTTAGCCATGCTTTCAATAATTCTTTTATTAGCCTGATGAGGCACGAGCCAATCGATGTCATTACTTGATAGATTGTTTGCCAATAGGGTTTCGTTTATGACAGAACCTAATTTCGATACAGCGTGCCTAAAAACTTCCTTCCCCAACATCCTTACGTGTCCAGTTTTTGAATTCATAGATGGACCACCATCTACATAAAGTATATCCCTGTGACGGCCGTCG
>CEWJ01144001.1_pt1 | contig 9966 bp, 7 predicted proteins | sample 350291 | NCBI WGS metagenome assembly CEWJ01 (sample SAMEA2622923, study PRJEB7988) | marine metagenome | isolation source: saline water (ENVO:00002010), including | reverse complement strand
CGACGGTTTTAGTGGCGGTTGAGAGGGTCCTTTTCTTTAGTGAACATTCTGGAGCAAGGGCGTAGAGCGAACGATTTGCGTCGGTAAAATAACGGCAGGCAACCTCCTGCAACTGCTCTGGGGTGGTATTTTGCACGGCCTCAAGATGCTTCCAGGAGAAGTAAAGATCGTTCGTATAGAGCCAGTTACTACCCAGATCGCCAGCCAATCCCTGCATCGTTCGCAACGTGGCAAGGTTGCCGGCCGTGAATTGCTTGATTGCCTTGGTCAATTCGTCCGGCTTGGCCAAGCGCTCCCGGCACAAATCGACTTGTGAAAGCATGGCCTCTCGCGCTTGGCCAAGCTGGTCGCCGTCTGCGCGAGCACTCATCCCAAAGAGGCCGGAGTGGGCGGAGGCAAACGTCCATGCGTCCACACCGTGAACAAGTGCCTTTTGGTCGCGGATCTCACGGTATAGTCTTGAGCTTTTACCACCACCGAGAATCACGGAGATGATATCCAACGCGGGAATATCATTATGTCGAACATCCGGGACATGCCAAGCGAAATGAAAATGAGCCTGCTCAAAAGGCCCTTCCTCCAACCGTTCACGAAAGGCCACTTGTTTCGGTTCGGGCGGTATCAAAACGGGGGGCAGGGGAAGCATCGGCTGTGATGCGTATTTTTCACTCAGTATTGAGATGACTTCACCCGCATTCACATCACCTGTAACGACAAAAAAGCAATTGTTGGGTGCGTACCTCGCACGGTAGTAGGATTCAATTGCCTCGCGGTCGAGTTGATCGAAAATATCCCGATAACCAATGACAGTGTGGCGGTAAGGGCTATGGGTATAGGCCGTCTCGAATAATCGCCGGCTCGATCGACGCGCGGGATCGTCGTTGCCCATTTCCATCTCTCGCCGAATCACATTCAACTCTGTCTCCAGTTCATCATCCGGTAATGTCGCGTTCAGAGCTATATCTGCGAGTACATCCAAGGCGATTTTCGTACCGGAGGAGGGTGTAGTTATGTGATAAACAGTCCTGTCAAAGGACGTGTATGCATTGAAATATCCACCAGCATCTTGAATCAAGTGATCCAACTCGACACCGGAGCGTGTCGTTGTTCCCTTGAACAACATATGCTCTAAAACATGAGATAAGCCGGCTCCCAGCCATTTATCTTCGTGGATACTTCCTGTTCGACACCAAAATTGTATGGCTGCGACAGATGAAGTGTTGTCAGGGCATATAACGACTTCCAACCCGTTAGAGAGAGCTTCGACCTGGCAATTATGTTGATAACTACTTAAATCCACCACAAATCAGATCGGATAATTAAATATAAGTTTTGTTGTGCGAAAATTATTGAAAAGCCCAGCCAAATCGGTGTGGGCGAACTTTACGGTCAGGTTGGCTGAAAAAAGGCCAATAAATAAACGAAGGAGTCCCGAAAATATTTTTTCCTGGCAATGATCCCCATGATCGAGAATCTAGTGAACTCACAGTGTTATCACCTAAGGCATAATAATGGTTGGGTGGTATTTGAAAATCTCGAATGGTGCCTGAGTGACCAGAGAAAAGACTGTTCTGTGCTGGAGGGAGTTCATCGTGTAAATCCATGGAGTAAATAAACTCAAATGGATGGACCGTAGAATCGATTATCTTATCGTTGATGTAAACATGCCGATTTTTTATGTCCAATTTTTCATATGGAAGACCAACTAATCGTTTAATGTAAAACAGTTTGTCATTATCCATATCGGGGATGTTCTTCGTCTCGAACACGATAATTTCACCTCTTTTCGGTTTTCTAAAGTTGTATGTAAAACGATTCACAAGCAAGTGGTCACCGGCTTCTCGACGAACCTTAAATACGTCGGTTCCCTTAGGATAAGTAAAGTTGTTAAACGCATTATTTAGTCTAGTGGGTCTTGTTACACTGATATTGTTATTAAGGAGACTTTGGCCGTCAGATCCAAGTGGTGGCGATACGTCCTTGGTAATTAACTGGCCGTTATCGAGATCCTGAAAAACCAATTTTTGACGTGTAAAAAAAAGCAGATATGACCGTTGGTTTTCAACATGATGAAGTTTCCAATTCCCTTCGGCTTTTAGTTGATAATAAGAGATTCCGTTCAGCCATTTTTTAAGAAAACCAGAGACGGCACCGGGAGTATCTTCGCCCTGCTCCATTATCGAGTGAGTGATTCCGTACAGAGTGGGCTGCATGGAGCCGGTGGGAATACCCATAGGCTGGAAGAAAAATGTACGAATACCCATCGCGATACCTACCGCAAACAGACACACTTCCACGTTCTCGCGTATGCCGGCGTTTTTATACGGGATCAGCCGGTGGCTCCCTGTTTGCTGAAGTTTTTCGGTAGCAGCGTCCAGTTCCTCTCGGTTGTACGGTGAACGCATCACCTTCATGAGGTGGTCAATCTGATTTTGAAGATCATCCAACCCTACGCTAGTCAGAAGGTCTCTTTGGTGTCGAAGCAGTTTCTTGGCATTGTGGCGCAATTCCGCAGCTAGGCGAAAACGCCGATAGATCAGCCATCTAATATAGTACATCATTTTGGTTATGCTTTGAGCACCTCAATGAAGGCGCTTTGAGGAATATTCACCGAGCCAATCGATTTCATCCGTTTTTTGCCTTCCTTCTGCTTTTCCAAAAGTTTCCGTTTTCGCGTGATGTCACCGCCGTAACATTTTGCTGTCACGTCTTTCCGAAGCGCATTCACTGTGGAACGAGCGACGACTTTCCCTCCGATGGCAGCTTGTATGGCTACTTTGAATTGTTGAGGAGGGATCACGTCCTTGAGTTTTTCGGCCAGTGCCCTGCCTCGTTGTTCAGCCTTGTCCCGATGTACGATCAGGGAGAAGGCATCCACGGGTTCGCTATTAACAAGCATGTCCAGTTTGACCATTTTGGCTGCCTCGTATCCGCTGTGTTCGTAATCAAGCGATCCATAGCCGCGCGTGATGCTTTTTATGCGGTCATGAAAATCGATGAGAATCTCGTTCAACGGAATACGGCCCTTCAAAATCACTCGACCGGAATCCAGAGTTTCTGTTTCGTGTATAATTCCTCTCTTTTCAGCCGTCAGGTTCATCATGTCGCCGATGTATTCATTTGGGCACATGAGGTAGGCATCCACCATTGGTTCGGAAATTGTTGAAATATGATTCGCTTCAGGAAGATAAGCAGGATTGTCGATGTCGGTTTCGTTCCCATCAGTGGTGACAACTTTGTAGATCACACTTGGGTAGGTAGCGATGATGTCCATGTTGAACTCACGCCGGAGACGTTCCTGAATAATTTCCAAGTGTAGCAATCCCAGGAACCCACAGCGAAAACCAAAGCCAAGTGCCGCCGAGCTTTCCGCCTGATAAAAAAAGGCGGCATCGTTGAGTTGCAACTTGGCCAAGTTGCTCTTGAGATGTTCGTAGTCTGCCGAGTTGATTGGGTAAATGCCGCTGAACACCATTGGTTTGATTTCCTGAAACCCGGGTAACGGTTCAGTTGGCTTTTTAGGGTCAGTCAATGTGTCCCCTATTTTCACATCAGAGGGCGATTTAATGTTCGCTGTGAAATATCCGGTCTCGCCGGCAGTCAAAACTGGGCGACTGTAAGGTTTTGGGTTGAAACTGCCTACCTCCTTCACCTCCACGGTTTTGTTGGAGTGCAGCATTTTCACATGCATGCCGGGCTTGAACTCCCCGTTGAATACACGCAAGTGAGCTACAACGCCACGGTAGGAATCAAAATATGAATCGAAAACCAGCGCCTGTGGAGACTCTTTGTCAGTTCGTGTTGGGTGAGGGATGCGCTGGACGATTTCCTCAAGCACGTTATCCGTACCGATCCCTTCCTTGGCGCTCGTCAGAACCACCTCCTCTGCCGGGATGGCGAGAATGTCCTCGAGTTGACGTTTTACGTTGGGGATATCCGCGTGCGGCAGGTCAATTTTGTTAACGACTGGTATAATCGTCAGGTTGTGATTCATCGCGAGGTTGACGTTGGCCACTGTTTGGGCTTCGACGCCCTGCGCAGCATCAATAACGAGAAGCGCACCTTCACAGGCGCTGAGGCTACGTGAGACTTCATACGCGAAGTCGACATGGCCTGGAGTGTCGATCAGGTTCAATTCATAACGCTGACCGTCCTTGGCATTATAATACATCGTGACCGGATGGGCCTTGATGGTGATGCCTCTCTCCTTCTCCAAATCCATCGAGTCGAGAAGCTGGTTCTCCATTTCGCGATCGGAAATGGTACCTGTCTTGTGAAGTAACCGGTCGGAAAGAGTCGTTTTTCCGTGGTCAATATGCGCAATGATGCTGAAATTGCGTATTCGTTCAATATCCATTGATGATCAGTCGCCCTTTGTCCGGGTGAGCGCGTCCCGTTATCCCCTGCCCCATCCTGCCGGGCAGGATGATGGGCGAAAAAGATACCGAGAGCGAGGGTTAAGGGAAGCGTAAATGTTGCCGTTTCTGCCGATGTGGCCTCGATTTGATCATGCCAACATATCTAGGGTGTAGCCGTGCATTTCGTCCGCGGTTCGGGCCAGAGTGGTCGCCACCACCGACTCGTTGACAGCCGTCATCATTTCCACCGGAGATTCGATCGACAATTCGGCCTTGGCCAAGTCGTGTGCTGCACTGGCCATCCGCGTCTCCGCAGTCTGTTGGAGTTGCTGAGTGGATGACAGTACGTCGATTGTGTCGAACATGCGGCACGCGAATCTCCTGCGGTTGTGAGCGTGCGTCAATGAAAACTGATCGCTTGGCCAATTTCGAATCAAGTTTTGCGCTTGGCCAAGCGCTTGGCCAGAAGTAGGCTTGTCTCTGCGCTGGTAAGGATTTTCCTGCTGCTGCGCGTGATTTGCAACAGTCCCTGGACCTTAATTTAAATGGGTAAGGAACCTGCACTCGGGTTGTGACCGTCAGGCCTTTACTGGAAGTCGCGATCTTCGACGAGCCGGATCCACTTATACCTTCCGTTCATCGGATTAGTTCAACACGACAGTTGGTGGGATTTTGATGAAACCCGCGGCTGTAAGGCTGCGGGTTTTTTCGTTGGGAGCCGAACTTTCGGTTGATACTCTGAACCGCCGTGAATGGTGACCTGTTTTCGCAAGAGTCGACTCCGACCACACAAGATTCGACGGTCGGGGGTGATGCGTCGTCGGGTTACTCGTACCAGCCTCTCGCAGCTCGAATGCGGCCACGCAACCTTGAGGAGTATCACGGCCAAAGTCACATTCTCGCTCCCGGCAAGCTCCTGCGCCGGGCGATTGAGGCTGATCGAATTCAGTCGCTGATTTTTTACGGGCCACCCGGGACAGGGAAAACCAGCCTGGCGCAAATCATCGCCAACCAAACCAAGAGCCGGTTCGAGCGGCTTAGCGGTGTTGAGTCCAACGTCGCCGACATGAGGCGGGTGTTGGCTTCCGCTGCGAATCGATTGGCCAACTCCGGAGCCACCACGCTGCTTTTCATCGACGAGATACACCGATTCAACAAGGCTCAGCAGGATGTGCTTTTGCCCGACGTGGAAAACGGGACAGTCCGCCTGATTGGCGCTACGACTCACAACCCGTTTTTCTTCGTCAACTCCCCGCTTGTTTCGCGATCCCAGATATTTGAACTACAGCCACTCAACGAACGGGAAATTCGCGAGTTGCTTGACCAGGCGCTAAAGGACGAAGAACGCGGGCTTGGCCACCTGAAATGTCAGGCATATGAAGATGCGCTTGGGCATCTCGCGAAGGTTGCCGACGGCGATGCTCGCAAGGCGCTGAATTCCTTGGAAATTGCTGCGCTGACAACGCAACCGGGCAAGGACGGTGTCATTCACATAACGATGGTGGTCGCTGAGGAGTGCATCCAAAAAAAAGCGGTGGTTTACGATGGGGACGAGGATGCCCACTACGACACGATTTCCGCGTTCATCAAGTCGATGCGAGGCAGCGACCCGGATGCCACGCTTTATTGGCTCGCGAAGATGATCCACGTCGGCGAAGATCCCCGATTCATCACAAGGCGAATCATCATCCATGCGGCAGAGGATGTGGGATTGGCAGACCCGATGGCGTTGGTGCTTGCGAACGCGGCATTTCATGCAGCGGAATTCATCGGATGGCCGGAGGCACGTATCCCGATCGCTGAAGCTGCGATTTACATCGCGTGCGCCAACAAAAGCAACAGCGTGGTCAAAGCCATCGATTCTGCACTTGGGGAAGTGCGTTCGGGCAAAACGCTCCCCGTCCCGGATCACTTGAAAGACTCCCATTACTCTGGGGCAAAGCAGCTTGGACATGGAGCGGGATACAAGTACTCGCATGATTTTCCCGGCCATTTTGTGCCCCAGGATTATCTTGGGGCCGACAAGCGTTTTTACGAACCGACTGAGCAGGGTGTGGAAAAGAAAATTAAGGCGCGAGTTGATTACTGGCGTGAGCATTTTGCCAAAATCGATCGCGGCCAAGCGCAGCAGTCGAAATCCTCGGAATGAGCCAAGCGGACGACTCCCCTGCTCCATCGGATGCCCGCTTGGCCAAGCGGGCACTTCGCGAGCAGTTGCGCTTGGCCAAGCACGAATTGACGCCGAACGAGCGCACTGAGCAATCGGCTCAGATTTGCAGGCGTTTAGTCGAATCCCCCCTTTGGCGATCAAGCCAAGCGATCTTGCTTTACTCCCCACTCAGTTTTGAGGCAGATGTTAACCCTTTAATTGTAAGTGGGTTAAGTGTTGGAAAAGTCGTTTCACTACCTCGGTTCATATCGGAAACTGACCGGTATGCACCTTGCGTCATTCGGCAGCTTGGAGATGTGGTCGATGGGGCATTTGGGGTGAGGGAACCTTCCGCAAGCTGCGTTGAACTGGAGTTGAACCAACTGGACTTGGTGATCGTCCCCGGAGTAGGATTTGACGCGATTGGCGCCCGTTTAGGCCGTGGCGGCGGACATTACGATCGACTATTGCAGGGCTTGACGGCGACGATTTGTGGTGTTTGCTTTCGCCAGCAGGTGCTGCCTCGAGTCCCGGAGGAGGCTCACGATATCAAAATGGATTGCATCATCACCCCGGACGAGTGGTTGACCGGCGGTCCGGACTAACCCCATGAACATCATCTCAGCAACAGCGGAACTGTGGATTGCCTGGTCGATCGTGACGGTCGTGGTGCTGGTGGGGATGGTCTGGATTCGGAAGGATCAAAAACGCCAGATTCGTCGCGCGCTCCACAGTACTGAGTCCTCACTGAAGGAGCATTCTCGCAGGGAGGCTGAAGTACTTACACGCAGCGCCCGCATGTTGACCCGCGAAGAGACGAAACGTCTCCGGGATGACCTTGAGAACACCATCGGTGCCGAGAGCGAAGAGATTCGCCAGCGAGAAAAAAGACTCGAGGAACGAGAGGCGCTGCTTGATCGGCAGTTGCAAACTGTCCTCGAGAATGAATCGAGACTGAAAGCGGAACGTGAAACACTCGATGCCCTAAAGGTTGAGTTGACTGAAAGGGAGTCGACCGCGAACAGGTTAATCAATGAGCACAAGACCGCCCTTTCCGGCGTCACCGGACTGAGTGAGGATGAAGCCAAAGAGCGATTCTTCGAGATTATCAGGAATGAGTTTTCGATGGAAGCCAGTCAGCTTGGGAAGGGGATTATCGAGGAGGTCAAGGAACGTGCCGAGGAAGAAGCTCGCCGATTAATCGGGCTCGCGATTCAAAGATACGCTGGAGAGCACACATACGAGTCGACCACCGCCACGGTTTCACTGAACGGAGACGAGGATATCAAGGGGCGCATTATCGGGCGCGAAGGGCGCAATGTCCGGGCATTTGAGGCGGCCACGGGAGTAACAGTGCTCATCGATGACACGCCCAACTCCGTGGTGCTTTCCGGTTTCGATCCGATCAAGCGGGAGATCGCCCGGGAATCGATGACGCGACTGGTCAAGGACGGCCGCATCCACCCCACCCGGATCGAGGAAGTCGTCAATAAAGTCACCGAAGATAACGACTACAACATGGCAAACCTCGGCGAGGAAGCGGCCCACAAGGCTGGAGTTAACTCTCTCAATAAGGAGGTGTTGGCCATGCTTGGCAAGCTCCGCTACAGGAGCAGTTACTCCCAAAACGTATTGGCTCATTCGGTCGAGGTGGCTCATCTCATGGGATTGTTGGCCGGTGAAATGGGTCTCGATATCGCAAAGGCCAAGCGCATCGGTTTGCTGCACGACATTGGCAAATCGATGACGCAGGATGTCGAGGGTCCGCATGCGATTGTCGGCGCGGATTTCATTAAACTGCACGGTGAACCGGAGGACGTTGTGAACGGCGTGGCATCCCATCACGGCGAGGTGCCATACAATTTCATCTGGGGAATCCTTGTCAGTGCCGCGGATGCCATCAGCGCCTCCCGGCCGGGTGCCCGTTCCGAGACGATGACCACTTATCTCAAACGGCTCAGCAATCTTGAGAAAATTGGTTCTTCATTCGATGGCGTGGAAAAATGCTACGCCGTACAGGCTGGCCGCGAGGTGCGAGTGCTGGTTAATCCCAAAAAAGTCAGCGACGAGGCCTCGTACGACCTGGCCCGGCAGATCGCCCGAAAGATCGAGGATGAACTGCAGTACCCCGGTCACATTCGCGTGACGATGGTGCGTGAAAATCGTTTCGTCGAATACGCGAAATGATTCAATTTGCTTGCGCTGAATAATGATTGGCGCAAGATCGTCTCTGCGAAGATGACGAGTCGCAAATTCACCCTTCCCCTGCTTGGATTTATACTTCTCTGGAGCCATCCTGTACGGTCGGCGGATCCGCTTCCCGACGGGCAGGAATTGGCGCGCTCCATCCGCGACGACATTCCAACTGAGAGTGCCTCCCTTGAGGCAACGATGGAGGTGACACTGCGTGATCGCAAAAGAATCAAGACACCACTCACCATCCAAACCAAGCCGCTTGGCGAAGCGGAGTGTCTGATGACCTATGAAACCAAGCCAAGCGATGGCAACGGTGAGTATTGGGTCGTTCAGCGTGCGTTGGCCAAGCGTAATGAATACCGCGTAGACAAAAAGGCCAAGCGCTTGGCCAAGCGGGAGGATTTCGAAATTGGCTTGGCCAGATCCTCTTTCACCCTGTCGGATCTAGGCTTGGAATTCCTCCACTGGCCCGACCAAAAAACTCTCAGGAAACAACGGCGCAAGAGCCGATCCTGCCATGTGCTCGAGAGTTCTCGTTCTGTTTCCGAGGGGACATTGCGGGTGCTTTCGTGGGTGGACATCAAATCGGGCGGAATTCTTGCCGCCGATTTTTATTCCGCAGACGGCAAAGTGCGAAAGCGGTTTTCAGTCAAGGGTTTGACTAAAAAAGACGGGCAGTGGCAGGTGGATGAGATGGAGATGCGCGATGTGGCGGAACGCACCCTAAGCCGCCTGAGACTTCACTTGAAATGATGCGATGAATCTGTTGGCGGCAACTGGTGAAGGTGTAAGTGTAGAAAAAATACTTTTAACCTTTATCGCAATTGCGCCTTTTTACGCGGCCATCGCCTGGTTCACGATTCGAAAAAAACTAAGCGTCAGTGCCCGGTATGATGGTCAAAAGATGATCATCAAGTGGGTTGCCTCCTACATCGTTGTCGCATTTATATTCATGGCGGCAGCGTACGCGGGTGGTGGTTTAGCGCTTATTGGATTGTTGTTTGTTGTTATTTTACCCGGATCTATTTTGCTGGCGATTTTTTTTGCGCCGTACATTACAAACTTAATCACATCCCCCATCACGAATGCGATGGAGGGGAGTGTTGAAGAGCATTGGGAAAAACCGGCTTACGGGCCGACCATGACGGCCAGAAACCGAGGCGATTACGAAGGCGCACTGGAGCAGGTGGACCTATTGCTCGAAAAACATCCGGGCGACTTTGAAGGCCTTATGCTGAAGGCGTCCATTGAGGCTGAGGATTA
>CEWJ01095281.1_pt1 | contig 9992 bp, 7 predicted proteins | sample 350291 | NCBI WGS metagenome assembly CEWJ01 (sample SAMEA2622923, study PRJEB7988) | marine metagenome | isolation source: saline water (ENVO:00002010), including | reverse complement strand
ACTCGTACCCGGCCTCCTCCGCCCAGCCGGTATCCTCACAGGCACCGCATTCGGGACAGACCTTCGCCCTGGGCGGAACATCCACACCGCAGTTGGGGCATTCGTCCGGAGGCATGTCGGATGCGTCTGCTAGTTTTTCTCCGAGCGCCCCACCGGCATCCGCCCCACCCAACCCGGCTTCGAACGCATCGCTTCATCCTCCAGCGCCACCGGATCGACGCTCCAGATCGAGGCCAGCAGGGGCAATTGCTCCACGTTTTGCCGTACGGTTTCCCAAAGCTGATAGGCGCTCTCCTCGTCATCATCCGCGAAATAATCGAAACTGTGCATCCCGCATTTTTCCTCGCCAATCGTCGTCTCGCCCTGGTTCCACGTCGTCTCTCCGGTCCAGACATACGCCCGCGAAACCTGCCGCTCGATCACCTTCACCCAAGCATGATGCCCCAGCGTGGGGTTACCATGAAAGTATTGCAAATGCCCCACCCGCTCGCTTGTCTCGGCCAGAAAACGAAAACACCGGTCAATGTCCGAGTCCGGGCCGGGCAACTTGTCTCCCATCACGATCACCCACCCGTTTACCGGTGGAGAAACGAAAAGAAGATTCGGCTCCAGCCCGGTCAGCGCGTTGCCGACCGCGCAGGGTTGCGGCTCCGTCAGCCCCATTGAGTGGGCCACATCCTCCGGATTGCGGGACTTGACCGCCAACCATGTGCGGGGCCGGGCCGACATAAACGGCGCCAACCGTTGCCGCACACTTTGCGCGAAGGTAATCTCATCAAACTGCACCTGCTTCGCGCGGCGACGGCCCAGCGCGTAAAACAGCGCCGCGATCGCCCAAACCAGCAAAAAGGGGCCAAGGATGAGGAGAGTGATCATCATTGGAGCAAGAAACTCTGCACCGCTTGGCCAAAGGGTGCAAGCGGGGATTCAACTTTGCGTTGAATCCAGCTTGAAACTGAAATGTGAAAACTTGAAACTCCCCCCGCAAATGACGATCATCACCGACGAACGCTGCACCACATACCACAGCCCCGGGCACCCGGAGCGGCCGTTCCGCGTGGCTGGCACGGTCAAACAGTTGAAGGCCCAGATGAAAATCAAGGTCGACTGGGCCAAGCCGGAGGCTGCGCCGCTCGAGAAAGTGCTGCGTGCCCACACAAAAAATCATTACCAGCGACTCGGAGAGCCACACGACTTTGACGGCGACACCGCCTACCACGAGGGCATCCGCGAACACGCCTTGCGCGGTGCGGGCGGCGCGCTGAAGGCGCTCGAGCTGGCCAAGGCCGGCAAACCCCACTTCAGCCTGCTTCGCCCGCCCGGACATCACGCAACCAAGGAACGGGCCATGGGATTCTGCTACCTCGGCTCGGTGGCCATCGCCGCGCTTGAGGCCAAGGCCGCCGGAGCCAAGCGGGTGGTGGTGTTCGATTTTGACGTCCACCACGGCAACGGCACTGAAGACATTTTGGCCAAGCGCGACGGCTTGGCCTTTTTTTCCATCCACCAACACCCCGCCTATCCCGGCACCGGCACAAAGTCGTTCGACAACTGCCACAACTACACCGTCCGGCCCGGCTTGCCGCGCGAGGATTACCGGAAAACCGCTGAGAAAGCCGTGGCCGATCTCAAGGCGTTCAAGCCGGACGTCGTCATTGCCTCGGCCGGTTTCGACGCCTACGCGGGCGACCCGCTCTGCAACCAAAAACTCAGTGCGGACGACTTTCGTTGGTACGGCAAAACGCTCGCCGGCCTTGGCGTGCCGCTGGCCAACGCGATGGAGGGCGGCTACAGCGACGACCTGCCTGATCTCGTCACCGCCTATCTTGAGGGACTGCTCGGCAAATAGAAATCAGTCGTCAACCGCCGCCGCCCCCACTACATTCCCGACGTGGCTCACGAGTTCAAATTCGTCCGCACCGTCGAGTTTTCCGAAACCGACATGGCCGGCATCGTGCATTTCTCCAATTACTGCAAATACATGGAGTCAGCCGAGCACCGTTTTTTTCAATCGATTGGTTTCTCAATATTCACAAGCAATCTCGACCCACCAATCGGCTGGCCGCGCGTCCACACCAGTTTTGATTTCAAGAAACCGCTCCGCTTCGAGGACGAAATTGAGATCCACCTACTCGTTGCCGAGCTGCGCTCCAAGGCGATCACCTATCAGTTCCGGTTTAACAAACTGAACGGCAACGACCGCGAACTCGCCGCCACCGGCAATCTCACGGTTGTCTGCGTCTCGAGGAGCGACGACGGCGAAATGAAAGCATGTAACATCCCGGAGGAGATCACGTCGAAAATCGAACCCGCACCGGCCGAGTTGCTCGAATCCTGAACCGTGGCTGATCTGCTGGGCATCGAGTGTGGCGCCACGCGAACCGTGGCCCTGTTCGAACAGGCGGACGAAGTGCAGCGCGCGGTGTTCGGCCCGGCGAACCTCCGGTTGCTCAGCGACCGCCAACTCGCCGCTCATCTCCGCAAGATCGCCAAGGCGATTGATTTACCCAAAGCCGTCACCATCGGCATGGCCGGGGCGAGGACAACGGCCGACAAGAAAAGACTGCAAAAGGCCGCCGTCAAGGTCTGGCCTAAGGCCAGTCACATCCATGCCACCAACGACCTCGAGACCGCCCTCGCGGCCGACAACCAGCGCAAGCCGCTCGACCGCGTCCTCGTCCTCAGCGGCACCGGCTCCTGCTGCTTCGGCCAGGCGCCCGACGGCACCACCGCCAAGCTCGGTGGCTGGGGACACATCCTCGGTGACAAGGGCAGCGGCTACGAGATCGGCCTTCGGGCGCTCAAGGCCTGCGTGTTTTACCTCGACCGCGACGGCACCTGGTCCGCGCTTGGCCAACGCATACTGCGACGGCTCCAGCTCAACTCCCCCGATCAACTGATCGACTGGGTGACCGGCGCTGCCAAGCCCGAGATCGCCGACTTGGCGAGAGAAGTCTTTGCCGCGCATGCCAGGCGCGACAAGATCGCGGCTGACATTCTCGACGGAGCCGCCAGCACGCTGGCCAAGGACGCCTGCGCCTGTGCCCGGAAACTCGCCGGCAAAACCAAGCCGGTTCGATTCCTCCTCGCCGGCAGCGTGCTGCTAAAGCAGCCCAAGTTTGCCGCCAAGGTGGCCAAGTCCATCCGCTCCCGGCGCCCCGGTTCGCAGGTGGTTCCGTTGAACAACGAAAGCGCCACCGGCGCGCTCGAGTTGGCACGCCGTCTGGCCAAGCGCCCATCATCGGACAAAGTTACAACTCCGCTTGGCCAAGCGCCCGCCATCCCCGTTCCCGAACTGGCACAGCTTGGCCAAGCGCCCACCGAGCAGCGGCATCCGCGCTCGATGAACCTCGACCGACTGCCGCTTGGCCAGGCGATTGACCTGTTCCTCGACGAGGACAGCCGGATACCCGCTGCCATCAAGGCGGAGAAAAACAAGCTGCTCCGCGTCGTGCGCTGGGTGGTCGATGCCTTCAAAAACGGTGGACGGCTTTTTTACAGCGGCGCTGGCACGAGCGGGCGACTTGGTGTACTCGACGCCAGCGAATGCCCGCCTACCTTTCGGGCCGATCCTGAACAGGTGCAGGGCATCATCGCCGGCGGCTTCCCCGCGATTTTTCAGGCGGTCGAGGGCGCGGAAGATAACGCCGAAGCTGGCGCGGAGGCCGTTCGTTTTCGCGGAACCGGCAAGCAAGACGTCTTCATCGGCATCGCCGCCAGTGGGCGAACCCCATTCGTCTGGGGTGGCATTTGGGAGGCCAACCGGCGAGGCGCAAAAACTGCACTGCTCTGCTTCAACCCCAGGCTGAAAATTCCTCGAGATAACAAGCCAAACGTCGTCATCAACCCAAAGATCGGCCCCGAACTGTTGACCGGTTCCACCCGCCTAAAAAGCGGCACCGCCACCAAGCTGATCCTCAACATCATCACCACGCTGGCGATGGTGCAGATCGGAAAAGTGGTCGGCAACCTGATGGTCGACCTCGATCCGAGCAACACCAAGCTGCGCGACCGCGCCGTACGCATCGTCCGCCAATTAACGAACGCCGACGAATCAGAGGTACGCGAGGCTTTGGAGAAATCAAACTGGGTCGTCAAAATAGCCATCGCCCGTCTGGCCAATCGTTCCTTGGAGATGAGATGACGCTTTCGCGTCTTGCGATTACGCTCGGTTTTACAAGGGTGGTTGGGACAGCCGTCCCTGACTCTTAGAGGCTTCGCGTGAGGATTTCTTTATTTAAACCAAGACTTCGGGATAAGGGCTGCCTTAAGGTCGATAGCCTTCCGATTCCACGCCGGATCGGCGTAAAGGTAAGTCAGCACTGCATCACCGTTCTTTGTAAAAAAACAGTCGAGATTGGTATACTCGGCCTTGGGGTTGTCGGCGATGTTACCCAGCTTGCGCCATGTCTTGCCATTATCATCCGTAACCGCCGCGCTCAACGGAGTGCGTTCGCCAAAATGATGGTGCCCAGGCTGAAACTTGCTGTTGTTCCAAAACAAAACCACGCGATCGCTGCCGGGCAAACGCCGCAGGCAGGTGCCGGATTCCCCACCCTCCAAACCGCTGAAAATCGCCTTACTCCATGTGCTGCCCCGATCCTTAGAGCGAGCTATGTGCGGGCCGCCCAACTGGGTACGCAGGGTCATCATCAGCGAGCCGTCGTTCAACTCCACCACCGAGGCCTCCATGGCCCCGCGCTTGGGCAGATCGATGAGCGAGGACCGCTTCCAGCTCTGCCCTTTGTCATCGCTATAATAGCAACCGGCGGAGTTCTTCTGACTCCACTGATTGCCTGTACCGCCATGAAACGGCAGTAGCAATCGCCCGTCGCTCAACTCCATGATGCAACTTGTGCCACCCTGCAGCAGTTGGCCTTTGGAGCGTTTCCAGATCGGGGGCAGTTCCGTAAAGGTCTTCCCCTCGTCCTTCGAAACGAACACGCACATGGTGCTGCTGGACCCTCCCTTGTGTGCGCGGAGTGCGATGAGGTACAGCTCGCCGGCGCGGGTGCGCATGATAGCCGGTGCCTGCACGTTCATGTCACCCTTGGCGGAGTCCACCAGCATGCGGGGAGTGTCCCAGGTTCGACCGTTGTCGGCGCTGAGTTTCGACCAGATCGTGCACAGGCCGTGATCGCGACCGGCCTCCTTGGTCTTGTGAAACTTGTTGTAGACGACCATCAGGCGGCCGTCGGCCAGCGGGGCGATGGCGGCGGTGTCGCTGCGCGGTGTGTCCTCGGTGGCCGGCTCGATCATCACGTGTTGAATCTCCGGCTTGGCCGCTTGTCCAAGCGACACGGCACAAACCAGCGCGAGGGTGGCAAATAGTAATGGGCGCTTCATGAACGCAGCTATTCTGCAGTCGCCCCACCGCGGTAAACAAGCAAAAGCCGGCGCTTGGCCAAGCGACAAAAAAAGCCGGGCGCTTGGCCCGGCTCGTGAAAGATGGTTTGTCCAATTAGAAACTGGCGCTGAGCCCAGCCCCGATCGTGCGTTCCCAGCCCGGGATTTGCAGGATCATTCCGGCCGGACGCGGGGCGGCCGGGTTGGAGTAATCCGTGTAGCGCAGGTCCAGCGCGTTGTTGGAGTAATCCTCGTCGGTCAGGTTTCGCGCGTACACGAACAGCTCCCAGTTGTCGCGCTTGTAACCGATGCGGGCGTTCACGAGCGCGTAGGCGTCCTGCTCGGCGGTGTTGGCCTCATCGAGCCAGTAGTCGCCGATGCCCTGCACCTCCCAGTTCGTGTAGAGGTCCCACGGCAACTGGATGTGCGCGGCGAGGTTAGCGGAGTACTCCGGCACGAAGTTGATGTCGTTGCCACCGTACTCATAACCGGCCGCGTGCGGGCCAAGCACACTACGCAACACGCTGTCGGTGTAGCTGTCGAACTCGGCGTTCACAAGACCAAACGCGGCGCTCAGGGTAACCCTGTCACTCACGGCTGCCTCGGCTTCGAGTTCGAGTCCGTAGCTGCTGGCCTCGGAGGCGTTGACCATGTACGCCTCGGTCGGGTTCATTGGGTTGAGGCGATAAACCTGATAATCCTCGAAGTCACTGTAAAACACCGCCGCACGGGTGTGCAACCGGCCGCCGTTCCACGAGGCAGACCAGCCAATCTCGTAGTTCCACGACTCGGCCGCGTCGTACTGTGCCGACTCCGGCGTACCGCCGTAGTAGTTGAAGCCACCGGACTGAAAGCCCTTCGCCGCACTGGCGAAAATCGTGTCACGCTCATTGAGCGCGTAGGAAACGCCCAGCTTCGGCAGCCAAGCGTCCCAGTCATCGCTGGCGTTCACGCTGGAAGTGCTGTTACTGCGGTTGATCGAGCGGTCGCTGTCCTGATAGCGCAATCCGGCGGTGATCTTGACGCCGGTCTGTGAGGCCAACAGATCGCCTTCCCAATACAGTGCCTTGTCCTCGTCGTTCATCGAGGCATTGGTGTAGTTCGGGATCGGGCCGGGCAACTGGCCGTAAAGCGGATGCAGCATGCCCTGTGGATAAAGCGAGCCGGACACGTTGTCAGTGTCGCGATCGGAGTAAAACGCGCCCAGCGCCCAATTAAATGTGTCACTTTCCTGGGAACTCAGATTGAGTTCCTGCGAAAACTGCTCCACGTCCGGCTGACTCACCCCGATCACCGGGAAGAAGCCAATCTGCGGCATGACCACCGGGATCGCGGTGAAGTCAAAGTCCTGCTGCAAATCCTGTTCCCAACTGCGGTACGCCGTCACAGAACTGAAATCGTACTGGCTGCCGTCGAACTCCGCAGTCAACGCAAACGTATCGACGTCGGTGTCCACGTAGCCGGGGAAGTCGCGGTTGACCTTGTGCGGGCCGACGTCGCTCAACGGATTATAGGCCGGCATGAAGCCGTCGTCGTAACGTTCGGTCGAGCCTGTCAGGCGCAGCGTCCACGGGTCGCTTGGATTAAGGACAAACTGCAATCGACCAGCTGTCGTCTCGCGGCTGTCGATATCCGAACCGGTCGCCACGTTTTTAATGAAACCGTCGCGATCGTTGTACAGGCCGCTGATACTGACCCCGAGTGTCTGGGAGATCGGCCCGCTTGCGTTCAGTCTGTATTCCTGTGAGTTATGGTCCGCAAAGCTCAACCCTGCATTACCGCCCCACTCCGAGCCCGGCTGCCGCGTGTTAATGCTGATCACACCGCCCGAGGCTGCGCCGACACCAAATCGAGTTCCCTGTGGCCCACGCAAAAACTCGATGTAATCGACGTCGTAAAGCGAAAGGCCGCGGGACATCATGTCCGAGTACGGCACGCCATCGACATACATACCGATCGCCGATTGCCCAGAGCCGTAGTTGTTCTCGCGCAAGCCACGCACGCTGAACTTTGGCATGCGCGTGTTGTTCGCGTCGAAAACAGTGAAGTTCGGTAGCGCGGTCTGAATGTCGCGCACCTCCGAGATTCCCCCAAGCGTGATCGTGTCACCGCTAAGCAGTGTTACCGATTGTGTTTCGGTCTCGGGAGCCTTTGAAATCACCATGACCGGCGGCAGTTCGCCAGTGTCTTCCTCCTGAGCGAGGCCCGCTTGGCCAAGAGAACTCAATGTCGCTGCTGCGGTTAATAGAACAGGCTTCCGCAATTTTCCGTTAATATTATTTGATTGTTTGATCATAAAAAGGGGCAGCGGTATCTCACAAAGCAACCCAAAACTCAAGCACTAATCAGCACTTAGCGATGCAGCATTTTTGTAATTAGGATCAGGTGAGGATCTTCTTCAGCACATTCGCCTCCTCCACACCGGTGAGACGAAAATCGAGTCCCTGAAATTTATAGGTGAATTTCTCGTGCTGAATGCCAAGCAACTGAAGCATCGTGGCGTGAAAATCATGCACCGTGACCACGTCCTCAACAGCGTTGTAGCCAAACTCGTCAGTGTTGCCATAGCTGATGCCGCCCTTGATGCCGCCACCGGCCATCCAGAATGAGAAGCCCTTGATATGATGATCGCGGCCAGAGCCCTGCGCCATCGGCGTGCGGCCGAACTCACCGCCCCAAATGACGAGCGTGTCGTCGAGCATGCCGCGATCCTTCAGGTCCTTGATCAGCGCAGCCGACGCCTTGTCGACGTGTTTTGCCGTGGTGAACACGCCGTTCTTGATGCCGCCGTGATGATCCCAGCCGCGATGGTACAACTGGATGAAACGCGTGCCACGCTCGGCCAGACGGCGCGCCAAAAGACAGTTGCTCGCGAATGAGCCGTCGCCCGGCTTGGCTCCGTACAGGTCGAAGACGTGCTTCGGTTCCTTGGACGTGTCGATCAACTCAGGCACGCTGGCCTGCATGCGGAAGGCCATCTCGTACTGGCTAATGCGCGTCTCGATTTCCGGGTCGGCCACAGACTTGTTGCGCAGCTTGTTGAGCGCGTTAACGGCGTTGATAACCTCGCCCTGCCCCCTGCTGCTCACGCCCTTCGGGTTGCTGATATAGAGCACCGGGTCACCGGTCGAATGAAAATGCACCCCCTGATAACGGCTCGGGAGGAAGCCGCTGTGCCACTGGCGCGAGGCGATCGGTTGATCCTGCCCCCCGCCGTTGGAGGACAGCACGACGTAGCCCGGCAGATTGTCGCTGCCGTTGCCCAGCCCGTACAGAACCCACGAACCCATGCTCGGCCGGCCGGAGATCTGCGTACCGGTGTTCATGAACGTGTGCGCCGGGTCGTGGTTGATCTGCTGCGTGGTCATCGACCGGACGATGCAAATGTCATCGGCGATGCCGCCGATATGCGGCAGTGCCTTGGAGATCGACTGGCCGGATTTGCCGTACTTTTCAAACTCATGCTGTGGCCCGAGGCACTTTAGCGCCTTGTTGCCCTGCAACTGCGCAATTGGCTGGCCGTCGGTGATCGACTTCGGCATCCCCTTGCCGTTCATCTCGGCCAACTTGGGTTTATAGTCGAGTGTTTCAAGATGCGACGGCCCTCCCGCCATGCAGAGATGAATCACCCGCTTGGCCTTGGGTGCGAAGTGCAGCGGGTTGACCGCCCCTGCGGATGCCAGCGGCGAGGCCTCCTTGGCCAAGCCACGCGGACCAAGCATCGAGGTCAGCGCCAGCGAACCGATCCCGACGGAGACCCCGTTCAGGAACGAGCGGCGGTTCAGTTGGTTGGTGAAGTGTTGTTGTGTATTCATTTTAAAAATCAAAAGCGTGATGTGGTCTCGTACAGATTCATGATGGCACGGGCGACGGCGGACCAAGCGGCGACTGCTTCCGGTTTAAGCACATCAGCTGCGGGCCATTGCCCGGCTGTGGCTGCCTGCTTGGCCGCCTCGGCGTCGGCGTTGTATTGACCCAGTTGAGACTTGGCCAAGCCAAGCAGGATTGATCTTTCCTCGGCCGACGGCTCGCGCGAAAGCGCCTGGTCGAACGCCCAGTCCAACCGGGCCTCGTCGGTGTTGCCGCCGTTTTGCAAAATCCGCTCCGCAAACACCCGGGCCGCCTCGACAAAGGTCGGATCGTTCAGCAGCACCAACGCCTGCTGCGGGGTGTTTGACCGCGCCCGCTCGGCGGAGCATTCCTCGCGACTGGGCGCGTCGAACGCCAACATGCTCGGATGCAGGAAGGTTCGGCACCAAAACGTGTACAGACCGCGCCGGTACTGGTTCGCACCGTTGTCATGGCTCCACTTGCGCTTGGGGAAATTTAGGTGTTTCCAGTAGCCAGCCGGCTGGTACGGCTTGGCGCTAGAGCCACCATTTTGCTCAACCAACAGGCCGCTGATCCGCAGGGCGGCATCGCGAACCATCTCGGCGTCCACGCGGTAGCGACTCTGGCGCGAGTACAACCGATTGCCGGCATCGATCTCGTCCAGTTTTTCGTTAGAAACGGACGCCTGCCGGTACGCGCCGGACGTCACGAGCAGCCGCACGATGTGTTTCATGTCCCAGTCGTTCTGGACAAACTCCGTCGCCAACCAGTCGAGCAAATCGGGGTGCGTTGGCGGCTCGCCCTGTCCCCCTAGG
>CEWJ01043086.1_pt1 | contig 10008 bp, 14 predicted proteins | sample 350291 | NCBI WGS metagenome assembly CEWJ01 (sample SAMEA2622923, study PRJEB7988) | marine metagenome | isolation source: saline water (ENVO:00002010), including | reverse complement strand
AGCAGAATATTAAGACCACGAGCTTGTACGCCACCAACAATTGCGGGTAAGGTGGTATAAAATATTCAAAAATACAACGACATGAAAATTTCACAGCAGGATCTCGATATTTGTTGTGGGCCCGAAGCCTTTGTCTCGCAAACGGATATCCAACCCGTAACACAACCCATTCACCAGACTTCGCTGTTCTCTTACAGTAAGTTTGAGAACCTCTGTGCCGCACTGGCCAATGAATACAGCACACCGGTTTATACGCGTGGGCGAAATCCTACAATGACCAGTGTGGAAAAGAAACTGGCTGCCCTTGAGCGGGGCGAAGCATGCAAACTGTTTGCTTCCGGCATGGGCTCTATTAGTGCGGCGATTACAGACTGGTATACACTAAACCGGGCTTCCAGGTTATTCGCACTGTAAGCAGCAGAGGCCTCGATATTGGTCACTTTTTCAGGTTTAAGATCGCCCGCCACAACCGGAATATCTTCGCCATCGTAAAGGTACTCATCGATAGTAAAACCATCGCCAATTTCTTTGCCTCTGGCGGCCTGAGCAAACCCAAGGCCAAGCGTCCAGGCATCAGATAACTGATAGGATAAGCCGGCATTCAGGCTAATTTCGTTGTCATCCAGACCTGCGGCAACAACACCTGACGCCAGTGAACACACAGCACCAGCTAATACTAAATTTTTCAAGGGAATGTCCTTCTGACTCTACGACTTAGAAATAAGAAGCATTCTCATCTTCCTATCCAACAAAGGACAGTACTTTTACAACTGTTACATTCTGTGCACCAAACCATTAAGTGAAAAGGAAATCGTTAACCTGTAGCGTAACTAATCCGCCCATAAGCTTTTAACGGGGCGTTTGAGTACCACTTACTCTGTATGCCTGAATCGCCAGACCTTCACATACAGAGTTAAAAGCGTCATTTTCGAGCAGTGGTAACCCTGCCAGTAGCCCAGTGGACAGTGTGTCGCGCAGAACAGGAGACAAACTCATGCCACCGGTGATCATAACCACCTCTGGCTCAATATCGGTTTGAGCCAGACACTCTTTTATTAGACGAATCACCTTACTTAGCCAGGATTGCATTGACTGAGCTAACATCTGATTGTCGATACTAATGCTGAAGTCTGGCTCTATGTACGACAAAGGCAAAGTAATTTGTGCTTTCGACGACAATAACTCCTTCGCCATTCGCGCTGAGTTCACTACTCTGGCCGAAAGCTTCTCTTCCTGAATAATCAGCAGTCGCTCAAGCAGTTTAGGCTCTTTAACAATCGACATGGTTTGCATGATTTCCAGCCCGTATTCGTCTGAAAAGAACCGGGTGAGCTTGGGAATATCATCTACGGCGCACATATCAGAAAAATAAGTGGGCGGCACAGGCAGCCCGTTCTGCATCGACAGGTCTTGCCCCAAATGCGGCGCAATGGCTTTTAGCACCAGATTTTTATCACACTCCATTCCGCCCAAACGCTTGCCTGTTACACCTAGTACCGGCTTGTTGTGTTGTTCTGGCTGCGCTGACTCTGAGCCTAATCGGATACAGCAAATATCCGTTGTCCCGCCACCCACATCCACCACCAGCGTAGTGGTTTCTTTTGCTAACGTACGCTCAATTTTGTAGGCCGCGGCGATGGGCTCTTCAAGGAAACTAACGTTGTTAAACCCGGCCAACGCTGCAGCTTGTTGCATGATATTTATCGCTTGCACATTGCCGGTCTCTCCGCGTGTTCCGTGGAATTTAACCGGCCTGCCAATTACCGCCGTATCGACTGCTTGCTGAAGTTGTGCTTCTGCACACTGGCGAAAATAACCAAGCTGTTTGGCAATCATTCCAACAAACGCTTCCTGCTGTTGGGCGTCTAAGCTCGCGCCCAGAAAGTTCTTTGGTGAATAGATTAACCGGCCCTTCTCCGGTGTGGCCAGAAAACGTCTGAAGCCTTCTTCACCAAAGGCAAAAGTACCGGTTTCCACTAACTGCTTAAGCGACAAATTCTGAACGGTGAGATCTTTCAGCAGTAATTGAATGGCGCGCTTTTGTAACCCAGGGCGGTCGTGAAACTGACCGCGCAGGCTTTCTATTCTGTCGCAATATACCTGTTGCTCGTTAGGATCCTGAGCTTCATAAAAACGCTGCTTTTCTTTTTCGATTTGCTCACCGATAACTCGCTGTAGCTGCGCCACTTTGGCTTCGACAATCTCATTGGGCGGCGTGGGCAATTCGTCCGGGTAATAAATAAAAATCGACGAGCGAATTTTATTCCCGTCTTTTACCTGAGGATCGAGTTTTACGTGAGAGTGATGATTACCGTCAAAAAATACCACTTCTGAATTTGACGTACCGTAATCAATACCTATTGCCGCCATGCTTTGCCTGTATTTCTGAGATTAACGTTTTGCTCTATCGAGAATGCGAGCTTGCACATGCTCATTATCGTCGGGGATCATGACGGACTGATAATAAAGTGCAATCCATTTTTCTGCATTTTTGCTCAGTAAAAGCCTGTTTTTTTATGTTGATAATAAAAGCGAGCCTATTGGCTAATATAGTTGGTCATCGGCCTGAGATTGAGACTCACGGTTACCGGCAGGTTCACCGAATGGAACACACCCGCGTGTCCCGTTTGCTGAGAAAGTTCTAACGCCGGGATCAAAAAAGCCCTCGCATTTCTGCAAGGGCTTCTATGATGGTGCCTCGACCCGGGATCGAACCAGGAACACGCGGACTTCCAACAGAGCGAACCATCATAAATTTAATACAAATCAGAAACTTATTGAATGTTAAAAATCACTTTGCAAATTCTTTGCAAATCAACACGCAACCTGTTCTACTAATAGCATGGCTAAACAGATTGCTCGTCACGACCTTATTGAAGATAAGCTGTACATCTTTAAACAAGATAACAGCGAGCGTTGGTATGCGCGTTTTGTTCTATTCAATAAATGGTACTGCAAATCAACCAAAAAGAAAGATTAAGAAGAAGCGGCGGCAATGGCCCACCGCATTCTCCTTGACCACGAAATAAGAATCGAAACAAACACGCTGGTTCAAAGTAAACGATTCCGCTATGTTGCGGAAAGAGTCATTGCAAAGCTTGAAAGAGAACTCGATATCACCACACCAAGAAAGCTAACAAAGACAGGTGCAAATACTCTCAGTGATTTCACATCCACCAACGCAACAACAGATGCTGCTGAGATTAAAGTTCGTCACGATTATTCACTTGCACTCCGCAAATATCATATCCCCTATTTCGATAGAACATATGTGACTTCCATCGACCAAGATGCCATCAAACAGTTTGATTTATGGCGCGAGGAGCAATTTGGTCGGACGCCAGCATCTTCGACATTAAAAACTCACAATGCTGCACTCAATTTGGTGTTTAAAGAAGCTATAGAAAACAAATGGATGGTTCCTATACAAGTACCTGTTTTATCATCAAAAGGTGAATCAGGAACACGCAGAGCTGCTTTCTCAGAAGAAGAGTATGACGCCGTAATTGATGGCATTTACGAAAGTGAACGTAATGCGCACACCGAGAAGACAAGGCAAATCAGAGAACTACTCTACGATTACTGTGAAATTGCCGTTAACACCGGAATTAGGCCGGGTACAGAAATGGAAAACATAACCTGGGGTGATATCGAACTAAAAACCCAAGGTAGTAAAGCACAGTTCTTTATCAATGTGCGCAAAGGAAAAACAACTAAACACACCGGCACACGAAAAATCGTCTGTAAGAAGGATGTGATTGGCGCGATTGCAAGACTGCGAGACAGGTTTCCACTGCGAGTACCAAGCCAACCATTATTTCTATTAGCTAACGGTGAGAGTACACCTCAGTTAGGCAAGGCATTTGAGAAAGTGCTTCAAAAACTCAATCTAAAAGAATCACCTCAAGGTCCAAGAACGTTATATTCGCTGCGCCATACATATATCACTTGGCAATTGCTGGCAGGTACCAGCATGGACGTTATAGCCAAGCAATGCGGTACAAGCGTAGCAATGATTGAACAGCACTACAGCCACGTAAAGCCCGAAATGTTTGCAGATGCCTTATCTGGTGTCACCTTCAACAATGAAAAACCAAAACCAATATCAAAAAAAGCTTCGCAATATCAAGCAAATGTCTCAAAGCGAGATGAGAAACGTTTTAAAGAGTGGGCCGCAGAGTACAAAAGACGCGGCTGCATTTAAAAAACAACCATAACATATTGATTAATATAATTTACTCATATTAACCGATACATGCTTGCGATGCTTTTCGACAAGTAGCATTGTAAAAGAGTAAGCTTCTGAACTATCTTAGTTTTAAAATGTCAAAAAAAGTGTAAAATCTGCGCTTCAGATTGAAGCTTGTAAGAAAAGCGAGGGAGAAGGATGAAGAAAGTTTTAACAGATGCCCCACTTGTTCAGGCTCTGATAGATTTGAGATTTTCTGAAATCCCTAGTTTATCTTCGATACCTGCAGATGTGATAAATAAAATCCATGAAGCCATGATAGGCGTTGGCTTTGCGGAAAAAATTGAGAGCAAAGGTCAGTCGGTATCAATTAGGTTTGATCAAGCTACACAACAGGCAACTCAAGAGATAACTCCGGTTAACAGATACCTCTTCAGAGCCGCAGGTGAACGTTCCATTATTGAATTGAGTAAAAGCTCATTAATTTATAAATCGACGGAATACGGCACATTCGAGGACTTCTATAAAAAATTTGATGAAGTTTTATCATCTCTTATTGAGCTTGTTCCAACTCTGAATAAATCTTTACTTAAGCGGGTTGGTTTGCGTTACATAGACGTAATTGTTCCAGATTCAGGTAATACTCTTGAGGACTTTATCTCAGATGGATTGTTGGCACCGAAGCTTAATGAGCCAATTGACGGTTGCAAACACATTCATGGTTTAACTTCTAAAGTTGTAGAAGTTAATCAGAATAAGATGTTGCGAGTAGCATTAGAGGAACTACCAGTTGAAAATCGTTCTATCAGAAAAATATTACCTGACGAGCTTGTTGAGCCAGACCAGAATTGCGGACTAGTAATAAAGGGGCAGGCTGCTTGGGCAAATACCAGTAGCCCGACATACGGAATTTTAGATATAGACCATACTTTTAATTTTGAAGCTAGCCCAGCATTCTCAATTGATAGTATTCGTGAGGCAACTAATGGTTTGTACAACCAATCCAAAGATGTATTTTGGTCTTTGATTAAACAGCCGGCTTTGGATATTTGGGGTTATAAGGAGATATAAAATGTGGAGTAGCACTAGCTCTGTCGGTAAAACGGCAACATCTGTAGTATTAAGTAGTTTATGCTTTAGTACCTATGCTGAGGTTCCGCAGAATATTCCTGAAAATAAAATTGTACAATCTGACAGATCTGGTACTGCTTGGCAGTACCGTCTGATTGCCCAAGAACTTTCTTCACATGCAAAGCCGAAAGCAGATGTGGTAAGTATCTCTGAGATAGTAAAAAGAGCTAAAGTTCAACTTGGTTTGCCTAACAAAGACATAGCAAATATTTTTCTTGTTAGCCGTCAGACTATACAGACATACCTCAAAGGTAGTGACACGTCTCATACAGTTAACAATCAGACCAAAAATAGAGCTCTACACGTTTTGGAAGTGCTCGAATCTATAAAAGACAATTTTGAAAAAAGTCCTGGAGCGATGGCGAAGAATTACACTATTGATAACTCCAGCCTGCTGGATTTGCTTTCAGCACAAAATCTTGAGGTAAATAAAATTCAAACTATATCTCGCGAACTCGGAAAAAAACTATCAAGTACTGCGAGTTCAGACCAACCGAACAATAATGAGACGCTCTTCGACTTAACTAGAACCGTTTAGGGAAGCTCGGTGCATTCGTTTGGTCAAAAACTACTACATGAATTAGGCGTGGAGCAATGCGCATCTTTTTTTTGTGCATCAGTCCCTATGGATACGAGACTTAACTGGGCTAACTCTCTTCCAAAGATTGAGTTTCGTGAAGATGTAAAGAAGCTAAAGGACACATCTATATTCCTCATACTTTCCCAGAATTGTGATATTGCATGCAGAAATGACAAGTTAGATTCTCATGTGGAGGTATGTGTATGCAAAAAGATAAAAGAAAAGGAAAAGCATGCTGGAAACATGTTTGTTGGTAGCGCCCGGAAACTTCAATTCTCAATTGGGGATGATTGGTACGAAGCTAACGTAGATCTTATCCTTTCGGTAAATAAAGAAGAGCTTTACGCAACTCTACATACACATAACGTAGATATTCTGGCTCCTTCTGAGCAATTACTCCAAATAGCGCCATTGTGGCGTGCAAACAGATATACCAGAACCGCTTTACCAGATAATTTCAATGCCCGCCTGTTTCCAATACTGGATGAAAACTTGCATCGCTTGCAGGCTAACGCAATTGTTCCAACTGAAATGACAGCAAGCTATCTCAGAGCAATATACATTCGCGTTACACCGATGACGGAAGAAGAGAGTTATAACTTTGCTCTTTTTGCATTGTTACGAGCTGATACACCTGACGATATATTGAGTAGCATCCAAGAATCAGTTGAAGATTTTGCTCAAGCCTTAGAGGAAGCCTCTGGTTTCACTGACGAGAGCGATATCTATGCCGACAGGGACTCGAATACTTTTGTTTCGTACTTAAACAGTTATTTGCGCTTGAATTTAGATAGGCACTCGCTAGCTGAAGGTGATTCTGATATCGGACCGGAGCTTTAGTTCTATTGAACTAGACGAGCTGATAGAACGTCCGTAATGGCGATAGAACCGCTTTTTAGAGGTAATGTTAATGCTCTCTTCACAGTACCCATGATAGGCTCTGTACGTGTTGTAGAATAAGTGACGTTAATAAGCATTAACGTTACCTATAACAAATAATTTTTTTAAATTAGACCATCTGGTAATTGTTTGGATACATAAAGTGTTCTGCGCAAAAAAAAACAATGTCACGTTTACGAAATAACTAATATCGACCATTAAAACTGTACCCAGGTACAGTATACATTTAAGATATCCTTGACATACTTAGTTCTCACATTGGTTACAATTAACAAGGAAATTTGCAATGAGAGACTTAACTTTAGACGAGTTAAAGACAGTAAGCGGTGGTGAGGATAATATTTCTTTCGGCGATGCTGTTGGTATGGGGTCATTTGCTGGTGGTGCCGGTGCTGCAGCTGCAGGAGCTGAGTTAGCAGTTGTTGGAAGCGCTGCGCTTGCTGGAGGGTTAATTGTTGGATCTGGATATGCAGGCTATGAGTTTGGCAACTGGATTGGTGCAGATGATTTCGGTTCGTGGCTAGGCGGTGAAATTTACGACTGGTTTAATAGCTGATATATTTTCAACGGGTGTCCTTCCAAAGTGTTGGAAGGACCACGCACTTACTGGGAGTTATTATGATAAAAGTTAATTTTTCGGTCACAAGAACAGTCCTTGTCATGCTAACCTTTTTAGCTATGTGTCTTGCCATTTATTATTCGGATTTTAGAGTTGCAGACAGGGGGCGTGATCTCTTAATAATATTATTAACACCACTTATGGCATTGTTTGGAGTCTTCATTGCAAAAGACTCGAAAAAAAAAGAATAAAGGCTTTAGTTTTAATGCTCACATATGGAAAATGAAAACATTCAGGCGTTAAAAGAAATATTGGTAAGTTTATGTTCAGAGCAAGACATTAATATATCTACACTCTTTCTACATGGCTCTCATGCTTCGGGAACTGCGTCACTAGACTCTGACATAGATGCTATTGTACTTGACGATAAATGTGTAAAATCACGAAAAGTACAAGTTAGGTATGAAAATCATTTAATACAGCTAATTGTTATGAGCAGCAGTGAAGCTTTAGATGCTCTTCACTTCTCTCGTGCACGTTCAGCTCCATTTTTTGCTGTTAGCTTTGATACGTCCATAGTTCTTATTGATAATGACGGATTAGGTGAATATATCAAAACTATTTCAAAGCAAATACTCAAGTTGGGCCCTTTACCTGCTCACCCTCAAGAAATAGAGTTAAAAAGAATTTCGTTCCTCAACTTTCTCAATGATGGAACTAGAAAAAAATATACAGGTAGTACAATTCCAGAATCTATACTATGGGCGTCACAAGTCATAAATATGTGTTTCGATCTATTAGTTATTTATGCTGACGAATGGAGGTTTAACAATTCCAGATTCAAGGGTGAAATACTTAGGAAAACTTTTTTTTCGATTAGAAGCGAACTCCTTGAATGCCTTTTACTAGTATCAGAAAATAATTCACGAGAAGAATTCTCGGAAAAAATTAGAGAAATCATGCACCCGTTCGTTAATCTCAATGAAAATAGTGTACACCCACACTGCTCAACATAAAAACTATAGAAATTACGATGATTGATAAGCAAGAAGATTTGACCTCAGCCATTGTTTACTTTTGTAAGATGCATTGTAAGCAAACTAAAGGTATTATGGTTTATGGTTCGTTTATAGAAAAAAATACTACGGACTATTCTGATGTGGACATTTTTGTAATTGATGAGGGTGAGATCGAAGGGAAAAAGATTCAAAAAATAATTAATAAGTTCCCTATTCAGGCAAACATAGCAAGTTTTAGAATGGTTTTAAATTCGTTAATGCGAAGTGAGAAGCAAGGAGATTTTTTTTATCCAAAAGTACTGTCCACCGCATACATACTTTTTGATGAGTATGGTCTATGTAGTTACTTAAAAAAAAGAGCAAATAAAATCATTGCTAATGGCCCACCGATGGTGGAGCCAAACAAAGTCGAGCATTGCAGGTTAGCTTTATGTAACTATTTAAACGATGGGGGAAATATAAAGTATGTTGGAGAAAATTTATCAGAAAATATAATATGGGCTTCGAGAGCAATAATGATGTGTCATGACTATATACTTCTTAACGGAAATCATTGGAAATGTACAAATACCAAAGCAAAAAAGGACTTGCTGAAATTATATTATAATGATTCTTACACTCAATTAAATGAAATTCTAAACACTTTACTAATAGACAACAATTGCTTTGCTTTTGCTAGTGCCTTGAAAGATGTGATGGGGAAATTTATGTCTTTTGACTGGAACTCAAAAAGTCCTCATCATTCAATCCTAAAATAACAAATGCTGCATGATGCCCTCTGTTAGCCATTATTTTTCTTGAATTTACGAGTTAGCAGATGATGTTTTTCGCAAGTTCCTGCTGCACTGTAAAGATTAGCTCAATTCGATTTTTCACACCAACCTTAGTGTAGATATTAGCGCAATGAAACTTCACAGTTCTCTCACTTATGAAAAGCTCACTAGCAATTTCTCTATTTTGCTTTCCCTTAATGATTAATCGAAAAACTTGAATCTCTCTATCAGATAAATACTGAAGCATTTCCATTTCCACTCCAAGTCCATTTACAATTAAAAGATATTACTAGACTTTTATCTCTGAAATTTTTCCATTCTCTAGTAGTAAAACTCTATCGGCTGATGATATTGTTTGAGGACGGTGAGCTACTATAACTCTAGTAATTGATAAATCTTTTATATTACTATTAATCATAGTTTCTAATTTTATATCTAGGTGACTTGTCGCTTCATCCATAAATAAAATATCAGGCTTCTTGTAAAGTGCTCTGGCAATTATTATTCTTTGTTTTTGACCCCCGCTTAAATTGTAACCGTTCACCAGGGCCCTATTGACAGGCAGCTTTAAAGTCGTTGAGCAGAGGATAGGTGGTTTTATTCAGCGTCGCAGCAAGTATTGCCCGGATCCAATTCATAGGATTCAGCTTTTGCTTTCGGCAGGTTTCTACGATGGTGAGTATACGTTGTCTGAACAGTTCGCCCCGATGTGACCACACGCCATAGCTGCCTTTGCGCCACAGCACATAGCTACGCAATGAGCGTTCTGCTTCATTATTGGTCAGGGGCACGCCTTCGTTTTTGAGGAATACCCAGCACATATCATCGTGTTTTAGCAGCAGCTTACACCGGTTCTG
>CEWJ01069145.1_pt1 | contig 10033 bp, 11 predicted proteins | sample 350291 | NCBI WGS metagenome assembly CEWJ01 (sample SAMEA2622923, study PRJEB7988) | marine metagenome | isolation source: saline water (ENVO:00002010), including | reverse complement strand
CGCGGTGCGAAGCACTACTCTATGGCCATATCTATTAGACCATGATAACCAGTTACTTTTTGATTGTTTTCTCATATAACCCTTTGATATATCTTCTTTCATAGGTAAATGAGGTTCTTTTCTCATTAATAGCTCTGATTTCTTTGTGGTTCTATGTATCATTCCTATTGTCTTTCTTACATTGTTTGTATATTAATAATCTATGACCTCTCTAGTGGCCATACCCTTTAGCAAAAATTTTTTTCTAAACTCGCAATAAACTTTGAGCATTTACTTAATACCCTTAAAGAAGCTCTTAGCACTATTCAAGTTCTTTTTAAAAGCAACCATTGAGGATTGTACAAAGTTATTGACGTTACTAGATATTCTTTGTGCTATTCTGTCGTTTGCCATAGGGTGACCAGAACCTGATAGGTTGATACCACCTAGTGCAATCTTAGCCTTTTCTGCGATTTTCTCTACTACGGTCTTACGTTCTAATATCGTGCTGTTTATCTTCGCAAGGTGTTCATTCATCAAAACCCTATTGGAAGTACTATTTAAAACGTTATTTACCGCCTTATTAGCGGCATCCTTGATGGACATGTCACTACTATTCAAATCTACGCCTAATGACTTAGCAATGTCTTCTACGTTGCTTATCTGCGGTGACGGTATCTTGCCGTCTGTTTTGTTCTTTATAGGGGTTAATGTTGATATATCTACGCCTGACCCGATTACGTCAATAGGTTGTGATCTAAAGTGTGCTTGTGCTTTAAACGTGTCAGCGTTCGGCAAATCGTTGGCAAATACGTTTCTGACTACGGTTATGGCTGTAGTGTGTTTCTGGTCTATCATATCAATTTGATGGTGTAATTTAGATATTAGATAACGACCTGTAAGGAATGGGTCTATTACATCACTCCTCATCACTTTGCTATCTGTTGTCATCTCGCTAGCGTTATATGATGGCACTTCACACCATACTAGGTCGCCTACGTTGTATGTAAAGTTACCTGGCAAGTCTATGTCCATAGAGAAGTAATCTCTCGTTGCTTCTGATAAATTTTGTTTTGCTGTCATTCTAGGATCATTTTCTGTACCATTGTCATTCAAGGCATGATTTGATCTTGTAGCAGGTACAACAAACACACGAGCAAAATAATCATCCATATACTTTCTATTGTCAGCATTTGACGCCTTGGTTAGTTTACTAGCATGTAGTCTATTGATCTGGTTTTTATTTGTACTACCATATGACTTATCATCTACGGTGTAATCATCATCAAATTCAGCAGGCCCAGGTGGCATGATACCTTGATATGTATTGCCAGCGCCAGTCGGTGCGTCTATGTGTAGTGCTTGTTCATAGTAGTTTGTATATGTTAATCTGCTCTTTGTATATTTTTTATCTATTAGGTCATGTGCAAAGGTCGTACTGCCAAACAAACCACGTCTTGTATTCTTCAACGTGTTATATGAGTCGTTAAATGAAAAGGCATATGGTTTTGTAATAGGACTTTCTGACTCTTGGTCAGGTGTGCCAAAGGCAGGGTTAAACGCTGACAATAGGTCTATAAAGGCAACAAATTGTCTGTTTTGTGTTGTATCAGCACTCTCTCTATACAATGACTCTAAACACCTAAAATGAAAACCTCTATTGTTTTCAAAGAACATGTAATCAGGTGTTTTGAAATTTATAGGCTCTGACATATACGTCATGTGCCTTACACCCTCAGCAGGTCTGCAATTAGGAAACGTGTATTTGTATGTGCCTAATGTAGGGTCAATGAATAGGTCTTTTTTAGAATTAAGCAAGGTCTTATCTGACTTGACAATCTTATCAACCATTTCTGCATATGAACCAGATAATGATTTTGATACACGTAATCGCTCATTTCGTATTGATTCGATTGATGTAAAAAATAGGGCAACAGCCTGTGTGTTTTGTGTAGTTCTTACTGATCGCTTTTCATATACTTGAAACCTATGATTTGTAGCGTTTATTTCTTCATCACCACCTGCGTCTATAGGATTTCTAAATTTAAACTCTAAAAACTCGTTACCTATAATAGGTAACTTATTTACTGCACCTATGCTGTCAAAGAACATAAGATTGCCTGATAGAAATGCTGAATCTAAATCTTGGTATATATTGACTACTGCTGTAAGACCTGATATTTCAATTTCAGAGCCACCGTAACTATACAACACAATCTCACCTGATCTAAAATCGCCAGGGAATCTGTTGTTCAAATCATCATATTTAGGCGCTGCCTTATCGGACATCTTATTTACCTATCAAGGCTTTAAATTCTTGTGTAATCAGTTCTAAAAATTCTGGTTTGATTAATTTAATCCTTGCCCTCTTATTTTGTTTACGTAACTCGTATTCATAGTTAGAAACAGACAATGCACCTGACACGGTGCTGTTTACTTCTATCATATGTGAGTCGTCAAATGAAGATGTAGGACCAGAGGATTGAGCAACCTCGTAATGATGTATGCCACCAGGTGTACCGTACTTGTCTGCTACGTAATCTTCAAATTGTTTTTGTGGTAAAGGCCAATCATAAAATCTATCTTTTACATTGTTGAACAATAATATAATCCAATAGTATCGTTGATCGCCATAAAACTGCTCTGATACTGACTCTGGTGTGTCTTCACCTTGTATGTCATATAGGTCAAATAAAGCAGCAGTTTCTTTTAGTCCTTCTTTAATCTGTACACGTCTTAATAGGTTAGTGACTAATTTGTAATCACCTTTACCTACGGCGTCATAATAGATTTTAGGAAAGTTTTCAAAATATGTTGCCATTACGTTCTAAATGCCTTAAATTGTGTTGTTTCATCTGATTGAGAAGCAGATAATCTTAATGCGTTGTATCGTTTTCTCTCCATTAGTTCTAGTTCTCTAAATTGTAGTGTAGCGTCTATTGATACAGGATCACCACTAGCGTGTGTGCTAAATTTATCTGAGCCATAGTCTATATCAACACCTGTACAAGCACACAATCCTATTTGATCTATGTATGGGTTGATTGATGTACCTTTCATAAATCTAATTACAAATTCATGTGGCACCTTGTAGGCTGCAATACTACTACCGTCACCGTATCTTTCAGGTAACATAGCGTCTTTGATACAATGTAATATGCTGTTAACCACATCTGATTCTTCTTTACTACGTGGTGTAAATTTAAATGTAAAACTAAAATTTCTGTAGTCTATGCCATTGAATATCATCTCTTGCATGGCTGCTGGGGCAATACCTGTTCTACGTTGTAAAGCAGCACCTGTACCTGCCATAAGACCACCAGTTGCAAATGAACCTACACCTGATACAGCCTTACCTGCTTGAGCAGCAATTGAACCTAAATCTGCACCAAAAAAGTTACCACTATTTACTGCGTCTTTTAGTTTTGCCATTGCACCTGTTATCATACCAACCTCTTCAGCACCATAATCTGCCTGCAAATTAAACTTTAATGTCTGTGGCATGTAAATAGCAATTGTATTTTTTATATTTCTAGCAGAACCTTTACCTGTAGGTATACCAAATGCTAAATTTTTAGTACCTTCACCAAAAAATCTGTTTGCACCATATACTACTTTGTCTAAATTATCTGCCCTCTTTGTTAATCCTCTATTACCTACACTTCTACTGCTACCACCATCTTCAGCAACACGTTCTATAATATCAAATAACATGTAATGCTCTTGGTCTTCGTGGCTGATAGGGTAAACAAAAAAGTTGTTTCTGCTTGTGTGACTTGCTGATGTATAATCAGCGTTTGAAGGATTGTATGATATGATACCTTGTTTACTTGCTATCGTGTTAAATGACGGCACGTTACGACCAGGCAATACGGTACCCTTGTTTTTCAGGCCGTTTATAAGTGTTGTTAGTGCTTTGAATGGTTTAAATGACATATTAATATTTATCTATGTTATCCTACGTTACTATAATCTGCAACGGTAGTATCTTGGTTTTTAGTACCTATATTTGTTGATCCATATTCAGTTTTGTTTGTTGTATTAGATGAGTCAACGTTGTTGTTTATAATTGTCGTGCCTGTAGTACCTTCGCCTATCGTTAATTTCTCAATACTATCTGCTTTTAATTCTTCTACTTTATCTAATTTTGTTTTTGATGTATTCTCTAAAAGACCTAAATCATCATGTTGTTCAGCAACAGCTGGTGCGTCTTTATCGCCTGCAAGAAACTTAGCAGTCTTCTTCTTATCTACAAGACCAAATGTTAGACCTGATAAGAACCCAGCAAAACCTGATGACGCTTTATCTCTAAATGTAAGTTCTTCGCCTTCTTCTTTGTCAAGTAAATCACCTGCTTCTGCAACACCTTTAGCAGCGTCAAATATACCCATCACAGCCGCAAGAGGTAAGAATACACGACCTGCAACTCTAGCAGCACCACCTGCTACTTTACCTGCTACCTTGGCACCTTTTTTAATATTGTTTTTTACAAGTGAACCTGTTTTTACTTTGTTCTTTTTTAAATCTTTGTCTGTCTGACCTGACCCAACTGCTGTTGTAGAACCTGTAACAACCTTTGGTGGTTTAGGATTAGTTTTTGATGGTGTTGTGCCTACAGGTCCTTTAGGTGTTTTAGGTGTCTTTGGCGGTAGACCTAACATACTTCTCATTGAGCCTGCAAGTGTACTACCTAGTCCTGTAATTGCACCTGTAATAGTGCCACCTAAACCTGTTAAGGCTGCAAGTGGTAATAACAATGAGCCTATACCCTCAAAGAAGCCTTTGTCTTCTTCACTCTTGCCACCTAACAATTCGTTTGTAAGTTTAGACTCATCATAAATCTTTTCTAGTAAACCAGATGATAAATCAAATTGTTTATCTGACTCTCTTTCTTGTTCTACCTGTTCTTCGCTGTCGCCACCACCAGGTAAGAAATCACCCATGCCCATAGTTTTAGCAGTAGCTCTTTTTGCTATATCTTCTTTATCGCCTGTGCCACCCATATCAGGTTGAGGTGCTGATGTATCGCCACCACCTGATTTTAAATCTCCTTTGGCTGTCTTTCTACGTAATTGTCGTTTCATCTGAAGGCCACGTGCTTCTGCTCTCTCCTCAGACTCTATCGCTCTTTCTATTTTCTTGCCTATGATAGGTACATTTGTAAGACCTACACGTTTAGCAAGTTTAAGTGGTTTTAATTCTTTCTTAAAATCTCTAAATGCTAATGATAATCTAGTAGCAACACCTAAAATCTTCTTTAATTCTGCATTTGTTTTACCTACGGTCTCTTTGATGTATATAATTTCTTCATCATTAAGTACGCCTTTGTTATATAAGCCTTCAAACTCTTTTATACTCTTTTCTGTAGTAGAGGCCTGTGTTTTTGCCTCATCATAATCCATACCTTTTAATGCGTCAAGGTCGCTCACGGTATAGTCTATAACAAAGTTAACTATATCCTGTCGTATATTTGCCTTGTCAAGCTTCATCTGACTTGTGTACCCAGCAGATCGTTCTAATTGTGCTTGATACTCCTGCAATGAGTCAGATATAGCAAACTTCGGATCAGATTCATCTTTCTTTTGTTGTTTTAGAATCGATTTAAAGTTTGCTGCTGAAGCCTTTTTAAAGATTGTAGATTGAGGTATTGCCATTATTCTTTATTCTTAACTTTTGATGGTTTACCATTTACATATATTGCAAACCAACCTGCACCAGCCCCTACAACTACTGACACTAACCCTGCCTGTGCGTTGTTAGGATTCTCTAGTGCCATAAACCAATTGATTACATCTAAAAATGCCCAACCATAAGCAAGCATTAATAGTCTTGGTACTAGTCTCCAGTTTGACATCAATTCAGGTATCTCTACCTCAATGAAATGCCATATTGATTTACAACCGTGTTTAAAACCTGCCCAACCTGTTGCGAGCCAATTTTTTAAAAAGTTCATATTATCTCCCTTGTTTTTGTTTCTCTCTAATTTTTTCGTTTTCTTCTCGTATATGCTGTACTAGAAGATCAACATATATTTCCCTCTCCCATGGTAACATCCCTTCTAGGTCACCTAATGAGTATTTATGGTATTGCATTAAAGCAAAGTTTGTCCTATAAAAACTCTCTAGGCTTTCATGTAAGAGGGTAACTGAAAAAAATCAGACGCCCCTTGTAATAACATCTCATGCTCTACACCTGATTTAGGATTCTTGTATTTGATTGTATGACTTATGATAGGCAACGTTTCAAAAAACTCTTTTAATTTTTTGAATTGTGGCATAGTCAAGTTATCAACAAACTGCTCTAATTCTTTTGGGTCAAGGTCTCTTGTTTCAAATACCTCGTCACCATTATAAATTTGAGCAATACAATCTCTCATCAAGTTGACCGATAAGTCTATGATAGTTTTCTTATCTGCTACCTCTAGTACGGTCGGCACTTTCATTATCACACCATAGTCTTTTGTAAAAGGTATATGTGTGTTCACCTTTTTACTAAAGTCTGGTTTTACTTCTTCAACATTAAACTCATAATCTACAACCTGTGTTTCATCATCTGGACATTTTAGTCTTAATTGTATCGTTTCACCTATTGATTTTGATCTTATGTTTAACCATAACCATTCAAAATCATATACAGGTAACTTCGTTACATCAATGTCTGTCAGCACACACGTTTGAACCGTATTGATAAGAGTTTCAACCATCTCTTTCTCAACACCGTTTTCTACAGCCAATAATAAAATCTTTTCTTCTTTTACTAAAAATGGCCTATATTTAACCTTTGCACCGTCTGATAAAACCACTTCATGCTCAGGCGTCTTCATAAAATTAAGCATTATTTACTCCTTTAATATAATATATCACGTATAATTTTAGGGTCTGGTAGACCTTTCGGGAACACACGTCCTCCCGTTACTCGCCCAATGGGCAAATTTCTCCTTAATGTTTCATAGACTTGTCTACCTGCTCTACCTATCTCGTTACCTATACCGAAAGGTAAGTTATCTAAAAAGTTAGCCTGTATCGCTGTAGTGTTTTGTCTATATTCTAATCTGTTTCTTTTGTTTCTTCTATTCTCTACATCAAAACCTTGTCTTAAATAGTTCCATGCTGTTGTAGCATAGTTTCTGTATGTAAATGTTACACTTGTTTTTACTATTTGATTTTGAGCGTCATATGCCAAAGGTGTTGAAGCAATAGTTTTAGGCCATACTTCGTACATCTGTACCTGATATGATGAGAAGCCAGACGTGTTACCTAAACTCTTACGTATTGTCTCCCTATCTTTTACTGCGTCACCTGATGGTTCAAAATTAGCAAGGGCTGCTGTAAATGATTTTGTTAAAGGTGTAATCGTAATCATACATGGCGTAGCATAATCGTCATAGTAACCTACGTTATGTGTAATAGGATCAACTATAGAGTTTTGCCATGCCTCAAAATATAATCGTTCATCATAATTAACACCTGTGTAAAATTCTAATGTAACCTCTTCAAAGCTAACGTTCTTTGCTATTGCTCTTTTAGGACCATAGTATGTTTCATTTACATCATCTGTAATAGTTTTACCTGGTAATGATACGTTAGAGCAGAATAGATCCATTCTAAGCTGTAGATTGTCTTTTATTGCGCCTGCTAATCTAGCACTCTTTGTCATTCTAGCAGCAGCTTTCTTACTGCCTGTAGGATCAGCATAAACATAATCACGTGGTAATGCTTTACTTTGTGGTCCGTCAATCGTACATAGAAACTGCGTAGGTCTAGCCAACCCACCACTTTGTGTTAGTCCTGATCTAAATTCATTGAATACAGAATTGTAATTAGATGATACATTGTTATGTGAAAATCGTTTATTGGTTTCTGTTACACTAAATTGTGGTTTACTAGGTGGTATACCTAATCGTATATCCATGTCACCTATTCTTTTACCTATATTAATTAATGACATTAAATAAATCTCCTACTATCTGCATAAACTCTTCCTTCAGAAGCCTTTTTAAATCTTTGTACAGGTAGATAAATTGCTGTTGCAGCCTCGTCAGCATTTATTCTTAAAAAACCTGTCTGTACATATGCGTACAAATATTTCTTTATCGTTGGTTTTACTATTTTTATATTTTTTACATCATCATAGGCAACTTCAAATCTTGTATTCTTATCAAATCTTCTATCAGACGCTGTTGCCTGCATACGTTCTAATAGTCTAAATCTTAATAGAGGTGGTAGATAGTGAAAGTTCATACCCATAAACCCACCTGATATTGGCTCTAATGGCAACACTAATGGGAACACGTCATAATAAGGTAGAGTTTTTCTTAATTTAGGATTGTACCCAAACAAGTTCAATCTGCCTACGCTAGGACGACCATTTAGTTTGTTTTGTCTAAACAATTGTCTAGCAGTTGTACCACTCGCTATCTTATTTACTTGCGTTCTATACCAAGTAGCAGATTTCTGAGCGTCTCCTGCTCTTTGTTTGATTGTGTCAAATACACTTGCCATAGTACTATTTATGTTGATAATAAATAGATTCTATGAAGAAGTTGAAGAATATAGATAAACGTCCTTATTCAGGTATATACAAACCACTCAACCCACAGAAATACAAAGGTAACGTTAACAATGTTATTTATCGTTCTAGTTGGGAGAAACGTTTTATGATTTATTGTGATAAAAATAGGGCAGTTGTAGAATGGGGTAGTGAGGAAATAGCAATTTCTTATCGCTCAATTGACAATAGGCCACATAGATATTATCCTGACTTCTACATGAAAGTTAGACAATCAAACGGCACGTTCAAAAAGTTTATTGTTGAAATCAAACCTAAAGCACAAACACGCAAACCTAAAAAACCTTTACGTGAAACACGTACCTATAAAAATGCGTTATTGACTTATGAAAGAAATAGAAGAAAGTGGTCTACGGCCTACGCATGGTGTCATAAACGTAATATGAAGTTTCTTATACTTACAGAAGATCACTTAAAGACGTTTTAAAATCTTTTAATATTTGTAGTAAATCTATATCGGCCATTCGGTTGATGTATTCAAAGGCACTTTCTTGTGTGTATGCTTTACCACGTTTTCTGTAATAATCTATAATTTGTTTTTGAGCATTCAATGAGCGCTCTAATTCGGGCATAAAAAATGTTAGTCTAATAGGCGTGTATCCTTTTTCAATCAGTAAGTCTACCTTTCTATACTCCTTATTCTTATGGTCGCCATCTGTACCTGCGTCACGCCATTTGATTTCATATGCTAATTTCTTATCGTGGTTTATAACATCAATCTCAAATCTATTAGGGTGTTGACCAGGGTTGTCAATGTATTCGCTTTGACCACCTTCAACTTCTTGTATAATAAATTTAACTGCTGTATCAAATATTCTTCCTGCGTTTGCGCTTAATATTCTTGCTCTATTGTGATATTTCTCCATTAGTTCTATCTCTTTTTTATCGTAAAAGAGTTCATAAACTAAATGGTGTTCATTTGTAAAAGTATCCATTCTGTTTTGTGTATCGTCAATGTTAGTCATAATCTTTTTATGATAATCATTAATGATTTTATGGATATTGCTTTTGAAATAGTCTTTAGGTTTATCTATTTTTATAGGTAACATATTAGAAGTATTGTGGGTGGCCCGAAGGCCACCCTATTTGAGAAAGTGAGAGAGATAGATTAAGAATCGTCTTCAGCTAGTTTACTAAAATACGAAAGGTCATCGCTTTCGTTAGACGATTCTACTTTCTCTACCGAGTTGTTAGAAGACGTTGGTATGTCGTTACTGACAGGTGGGAGGTCAATATCTTCTACAGACTCGGTACTTCTTTGTCCAGTAAGAGTCTTATTCAGTTTCTCTTTGAGTTCGTCATAAGACTTGAAGTTACTTGGATCAATGAAGGGCTTGAGAGCATATTGAGAAGACCATATCTTTTGTATCTCCTCATCAGCATCCTTTAATTTAGATACTGGCTCAAATTCTGATTTATCATAATTCCAGTAGCCGTCAACTTTTCTGATTTTTAGTTTAAAGTTTGCACCTTCCCAAAAATCAAA
>CEWJ01006621.1_pt1 | contig 10036 bp, 9 predicted proteins | sample 350291 | NCBI WGS metagenome assembly CEWJ01 (sample SAMEA2622923, study PRJEB7988) | marine metagenome | isolation source: saline water (ENVO:00002010), including | reverse complement strand
TCATCTGAAATACTGTAACGCTCCTGCTTCAGCTTCTCGCTGTAATAGGGTACGTCCCAGGCTTCAAGCTCGTCCATCTGGTGCTTTTCAGCAGCATAAGCCCGCACTTCGGCCAGCTCTTTTTCGGCCTGAGGTTTGGATTTCGCCGCTAAGTCGCGTAGAAAGCCCACTACCTGCGAGGTTGAATTGGCCATTTTGGTAGCCAGAGAACGCTCTGCATAACTGGCAAAGCCTAATAGCGATGCGATTTCTGAACGCAGGGCGAGGGTTTCATTAATAATCGCAGTGTTATCCCATTCACCAGCATTTGGCCCCTGATCGGATGCGCGGGTTGCATAAGCACGGTACATTTCCTCGCGCAGCGCACGGTTATCGGCATACAACATCACCGGCAGGTAGCTGGGAATATCCAGCGTGAATAACCAGCCCTGCAGATCTTTCTGGTGTGCAGCCTGTTGCGCAGCAGCAAGTGCCGACTCTGGCAAACCAGCCAGTTCTGACTCGTCGGTAATGTGTTTGGTCCAGCCCATGGTGGCATCCATCACATTATTGCTGAAGGTTGACGATAACTCAGATAAGCGAGCCTGAATCTGCGCAAAGCGCTGTTTTTTCTCGGGCGGCAGCGCCACACCAGACAAGGTAAAGTCGCGTAATGTGTTATCAATAACCTTACGCTGCGATTCATCCAGTTGCAGATATTCATCACTGTCGCGCAGGGCCTTGTATGCCTGGAACAACCCTTCATGCTGGCCCACCCAGGTGCCGTATTCTGACAACAGTGGCAAACAGGCATCGTGAGCTTCACGCAGCTCATCGCTGCTGACTACCGAATTCATATGCGACACCGGCGACCAGACTTTGCCCAGCACATCGTCTGCTTCATCGATTTTGCTTACCACATTAGCATAAGAATAATCACCACTGGCAACCACCGCCTCGATGGTTTGCTTACAGTCTTCAATTGCTTTGGTAACCGCAGGCTTCACCTGATCCGGGGTAATTTGAGAAAAACGTGGCAGGCCATCTACCTGTTCGAGTGCAAGTGTAGTCATAGTCGTTATTAGGATCCGTTGCCAAATTAATATTGCTTTAGTGATGGGGTTCACAGGCTAAAAAAACAAGCCCCGCAGCGAGCGGGGCCTGGACTTTTTACGTGATGGATTCAATTTGGTTCAGTCAGTGGCATTTCAGGCATTAGCGCTGCAATCCGCGCGAAAATAAATGCACTGCAACCGGGCCTAACTGATACTGACACGCTGCGTATTATCAACCGGATTAGCCGGACGTGGGATAAGAACCCGTAACACACCGTTGTTATACCGTGCTACCACATCAGCATTGTCGTTAACGGCAAAGGGTAAGGCGACAACCCGCCTGAAGCTGCCACTGCGACGTTCTCTGACATGAAAGCCTTCGTCTGTTGTGGATTCCTGTTCCTGCTTACGCATACCTGAAAGCACTAAACGGTCTTGCTGAACTTCCAGATGTATATCTTCTTTCTTCATGTCCGGCAAGTCGGCGGTTAACTCAAGGCCTTCTTTGGTTTCTTTCAAATCCAGCGCCGGCATATAACCATTATCGCCAGCGGCGAAGCCTGCCATAGCCGGAAAACCAGCAAAGAAATCATCAAAAACACGATCAATTTCGCCTTTTAATGCACCAGGGTGATTACGACCAAACACACTTGGAAATAAACTCATAACCCCTCCTTAATCGATACCGATAGTTCGCTAACCTGTCCTCAGGTACTTTTCCCCAATCATTTAACGATGAGGGAATTTATTGCTTCCTGCATCATAAATATGGTTGGCCGAAGCAGGGTTTTCAAGCTGTCACAAGGTCAGTTATTGCGCTACATCAAGCTTTTTTCGCTGCAGGATTAACTCCCCTGTTGCGCCTTAAATTTTGCATAAAAAGGTTGTCTTATCATGAGTTTTTCAAATTCCTGGCGGGAGACGGCCGGGCTGAAAATATACCCCTGGATTTTGTCGCAGCGCATGGCCTGAAGACAGCGTAAATCCGCCTCTTCCTCAACGCCTTCAGCTACCACTTCAATACCCAGTTTCTTACAACTGACAATCAGATTCTGGATAAACTCCTGCCGATGACTATCGGTATGCAGGTTATCTGTCATTACCTTGTCGAGCTTCAGGGTATCGATGGGCAATTTAGACAGATACGAAAACGATGTAAAACCAGCGCCAAAATCATCAACGGCCAGTCTGACTCCGAGTAACTTAAGTTGCCATAAGAGTTCTTCAAGATAGTGTGAGTTTTCAGCCAGAGCGGTTTCGGTCAGTTCGAGCTCAATAAACGAAGGGGGCAGATAATAGTGCTGCAAACGTTCACCAATAAACTCCACGATACGCGAAGACTGTAACTGCTTGGCAGAGATATTAATGGCAATACTGTCGAGCTCATTACTAAAACGTCTTAATTCGCTGGCGACTTTAAAGCCCTGATCCAATACCCAGTCGCCAATGGCTTCGATCTGACCATCCAGCTCCGCCAGGCGGACAAACTCTGAAGGAGGTACCCACCCTAGACTGTGATGTTGCCAGCGCAGCAGCACTTCAGCACTGTTGATCATGCCTGAGCTCAGCTGCACTTTGGGCTGGTAGGCCAGTTTAAACTCCTGGTTTCGCAAGCCACTCTGAACCTCTGCGCTCAGTTGCTGCTGACGGCGGTATTGAGTAATGGTGGAATTATCCAACTGCGAAATACTGATGCGGTGACTGTCGCGAACGATAGTATCAACCAGGCTGCTGATCAGAATATCATGGTCGAGTTGCGAATCTCTGAGGTTCCGAAACCCCACGCCCACGTGGCAAAATACTGAAACGCCTTTAATGGAAAAAGTACGCTGCAACTGCTGGCGAATCTGGCAACACAGTGAGCGGGTAATTTCGGTGGTGGATTCATTAAGATACAGCGCAAACACCCCGGCCTGAGTGCGTTGCAGCAGATGCGGCTGAGTCACCATGTTTTCCAGACGCTGGCTAATGTAGGCTTCGGTATCCAGCGATGCGGCCTCCCCATGGGCCAGGCTGATGTCAGAAACGTTCATAAGCTTAATCAGCACCACGGACTCAAAGTCGCGAAGATTTGGCTTTACATTTTCGTGATTAAAGTCGGCCAGTTGCTGCGCCGCGGTTTTTTGTCCTACCTCGCTGCACTGATTGAGCACTTTTACCACTTCATTACGTAAATCCTGACGATTCCAGGGCTTGGTGAGATATTTTGTCAGCATCCGCTGATTGAGCAATTCTACAGCCGCCTGCAGATCGCCTTCACCGCTGAGCATAAAAATGTGCGTATCGGGGGTGTATTGTTTAGCAAATCGCACCAAATCAACGCCATTCACGTCAGGCATTTTATGGTCGGTTATTAACAGAGCGACATCCTGCTCGCGTAATACAGACATGGCTTTTCGACCAGAAGTGGTTGTGGTGATGCTGCAGTTGAGATCTTTAAGTTCACGTTTGAGGGCGTTAACCACGCCTTTTTCGTCATCTACCAACAGTAAGTTAAGCACTTTTTCTTGACGAGCACTCTGGGTATCACGAGCCATGCAAGCTACCTCTTTTATGATAACAACAATCCGATATGCGACTCCCTGCAGACAGACATTTCATTTTGTTGTCACAAACTAGCACAATGTCACTAATGTCGCAAATTATACATATTGCTTAATTGCCATATTTGATTAACAATGCTATAAATGGGTCTCGATGAAAACTTAAGCAACGAGGATCAACTGTGAAAACACTGACATCCGGCGAAATTGCCGAATATTGTGACGTTAATCTCCGAACGGTTATCCGATGGTTGGAAAGCGGCAAGTTAAAAGGGTTTAAATTACCAGGTCGTGGTAACAACCGGGTTCTGATCAACGATTTTATCGATTTTCTGGAACGCCATAATATGCCGATACCGGATAGCCTCAAGCCCGAGGCTTCTCCGCTCATCCTGATTGTTGATGATGAACTACCAGTGGCTAAATCCATCCAGCGGGTGGCGCGTCGCGCTGGTTACGACACGCTGATTGCTACCGGTGGTTTTCAGGCAGGCATGATGCTTAGCCAGCACTCACCGCGGGTAATGACCCTCGATTTAAGCATGCCCGGTATGGACGGCTACAGTGTATTGCAATACACCCGTGAACAAGAATCACAGCGTGGTCTGAGAATTATTGTGATTTCAGCGCTCGACGATGCGAGCCTGGAAAAAGCTAAGGAACTTGGCGCCGACGCCACCCTTACCAAACCGTTTTCAAATCACGATCTGACTCAACTGTTTGAAGAATTCATGCAGGTATAAACGGTAAATCAAAGCGGAGAGCAATATGAAATTTGTGCTTGTTATCCTGGCTATTCTGGGGGCGACCGACGTATTTGCCGACTCAGGCAATCAGGCACCTGCCGAGAAGCCAGCACAATACACCTTCGGTGTAGTGCCCCAGCAATCTGCTTATCGACTTGCTCAGATGTGGACTCCCCTGCTTAAGCACCTGTCGCAGGAAACCGGTCTGTTATTGAGCTTTATTACTGCCAAAGATATTCCCAGTTTTGAGGATGAATTAACCGCGGCAAATTATGATTTGGCTTACATGAACCCTTATCATTACGTTGTATTTCACAACAGGTCAGATTATCAGCCACTGGTGCGGGACTCAGAAAAAGGTCTGCGGGGGATTATCGTGACCCGTAAAGACAGCAATATTACCAACATTGAGCAATTACAGGGGGCAACCCTTGCTTTTCCAGCCCCGGCCGCTTTTGCAGCCAGTATTGTACCGCGTGCCGAGCTCAATCGTGCTGGCATTAGTATTAGTCCACGTTATGTAAATTCTCACGATTCGGTCTATCTTAATGTCATTAAAGAACTCTTTCCGGCAGGGGGCGGCATTATCCGATCACTGGAACATTTACCGGCGGCACAACGCTCGCAACTAAAAATATTATGGCAAAGTAAAGCCTATACCAGTCATGCGATTGCTGCGCACAGCAGGGTACCCCTCGCCCACCAGAAATCACTGATTGCTGCGATGGAAAAACTGGTGACCACCGAAAAAGGCAGAGCTTTACTTAAACAGTTGAATTTTAATCGTCTCGATGCCGCTGAAGATAAAGACTGGAATGACATCCGCGCGTTAGGCATTAATTCGCTGTCGAGACCGGACATCTGAGTCAGCATCATGCGCCTGTCATTACGTACCAAAACCATCGCCGGTACGGCGTTAATCGAAGCGACACTGCTGCTTGTTCTGATTATAACGAGTCTGACCTTTATTAACGCGCTTATCGAAGAAAACGTTGTGAAACGTGCGCACACCACCGCCAACCTGTTCTCATCGATCACCCGTGATCCGTTGTTATCGCTCGATCTGGCTTCGCTTGAGTCTTCGGTAGAAGAACTCATGAATAACCCCGATATCGCCTACGCCAGGGTAGTCGACAGTCAGCAACGAGTGCTTGCTCAACGTCGCCGCGAGGGTAGCACCGAGAGGCCGTTTAATCCGGATACATCGGTACAGGAGATTGACGACTCTGTTTATGATACCCGGAAACCTATTACTGTCGCCGGCGAATACTTTGGTGAGGTTCAAATTGGTATCGACGTGACCTCAGTGCAATCATCGCTGCTGCAGATCCGCAACTGGATTATCTCTCTGGCTCTGCTGGAGATGGTGCTGGTTGCGCTGTTTTCCTTTGGTTTAGGCACTTACCTGACGTCCCAGTTGCAGTCTTTGCGCCAGGGGGCGAAAGACATGCTAAAAGCCATCCCCACGCAGAGCTACAGAAGTGTTTCGATCCCAATCAAAGGCCGTGACGAGCTCTCCGAACTGGCCCTGTCGTTTAATACCCTGGTTAATACACTGGCCGAAGAATATGAAAACAGAAGCGGTGCACAGGACGAACTGAGAGAGTTAAACCGCTCACTGGAAAACAAAGTTAAAGAGCGCACCCAGGCGTTGAGTGATAAAAACGCGGAACTGGAAAATGCCAACAAACACCTGAAAGAAACACAACAGCAACTATTGCAGGCGGAAAAAATGGCCTCAGTGGGTCAGTTAGCCGCTGGTGTAGCCCATGAAATCAATAATCCCATAGGCTTTGTCAGCAGTAACTTAAGCACATTAAAAGACTATTTATCACTGTTCCAAATTATGCTGGATATGGCGAAGAAGCTTCACAGCGATGAATCCATCGAGGCATTAAAAGCCCGGGTGGATGAACTTCAGGCATTTTATGCGCAGCATGATCTGGACTTTATCGGCGAAGATGTGGAGCCCCTGATCGAAGAGTCAGCAGAGGGGTTACAGCGAGTCAGTGAGATCGTTAAGGACCTGAAAATATTTTCCCGAATCGACTCAGAGGAGTCACGACGGTACGACCTGAATCATTGCCTCAATACCACGCTAACGATGGTGAATAACAAGCTCAAGTATATCTGCAAGGTAGAAAAGCAATTCGCGGATTTGCCCAAGGTGTACTTTAATTTGGGCAAGTTAACTCAGGTCTTTACTAACCTGCTTATCAATGCCGGCCAGGCAATCGAAGCCACCGGTAAGCAGGGTGTAATCAGTATCTCAACAAAGCAGGAAGGCGACTTTGTGAAAGTCCGTATCCAGGACACCGGCTGTGGGATTAGTCAGGAAAATCTCGACAAGCTGTTTAATCCGTTTTTTACCACTAAACCTGAAGGGCAAGGCACCGGGCTGGGCTTGTCTATTACCTATGGGATTATTCAGGAGCATGGCGGCCAGATTCAGGTCTCTAGTACGCCAGGCGAAGGGAGTATCTTTGAACTAGCCTTGCCTGTAAACGGTCTGGATGACCACCAGCATACCGTAGCGCAACATTAGCGGTCAGGATCATCGAGGAACTACTATGCCGAACACCGAAGCTGCAACGCCAAGATACTCAGTACTTTGTGTTGATGATGAACAAAATATTTTACGCTCCATCAAGCGAGCGCTGTTTTCATTGAAAATCGATTTGTCCCTGGCAGAGAGCGGTGAAGAAGCCCTGGCGATTATGGCGCAGAAAACCATCCATGTGGTTATTTCGGATATGAAGATGCCTCACATGACCGGCGCAGAACTGCTCGAAAAGGTAGCCGCAAAATACCCGGACACGTTTCGGGTGGTGTTAACCGGCTTTGCGGATATCGATGCTACCATTAAAGCCGTTAATCAGGGCCGTGTTCATCGTTATCTGCAAAAACCCTGGGACAACCAGGAGCTGATTAATACCATCGAAGAAGGGCTCGAACGCATTAAGCTCAAAGACGAAAATGCCCGCCTGCAAAAGCTGACCCGCCTGCAAAATGCCAAGTTAAAAGAAGTTAACAACGATTTGGAAAAAACCGTGCAGAAACGCACGCGGCAAATCAAAGCGGCGCTTAACCGCATTGAAACCCGTAACCGCGCTCTGGAGCAGGTGTTGTTTAATGTGATTTCCATTAATCCGGATATCGACGGCAAATTTGCCATTGAAGTAAGCGAACTCACTAAAAAGCTTGCCGCAAAACTTGGCTGCAGCCCGGATGAAAGAAAACTCTATAGTTACGCGAGCCTGATTGGCGAACTGGGCTTATTAGGCTTACAACCGGAAAACTTCCGCCCGCCGTTTGCCAAACTGACTTATCAGCAGCAAAAAGATTACCTGTCGCAGACTCATCTGGCGAAGATGATTCTGGCACCGGCCGAACATATGCAGCCTATCAGTGAAATCATCGAATTTCAGTTTGAGCACTACAACGGCAGCGGTTTATACCACAAAGTGGCCAAGGAAATTCCGCTGGGCGCGCGCATTCATGCCATCGCCCGCGACTACTGGCGTCTGGTTAGCGGCCGTTTGAGCTCACAGCGTATGGAGCCAAGAGATGCCAAAGCAGAGCTCAAAAAACATCGTAATACCCGTTATGATGGCGAAATTCTTGATTTACTGCTTAGCGACCATGATATTCATAAGCCCAGCTTTATCGAGAATCACCTAACCAGTGAAGAGCTGAGTGCCGGTATGGTACTGGGCAACAACCTGTACAATGATAATCATATTCTGCTGCTACCTGCCGGCCATGTATTTTCAGAGGCGACCATCGCCAAGCTGAAACAATACGAACGTGAGCACAAGCGTCACTTTGAGATTTTAATTGAAAATGAAAAAAGCAAAGAAACTACCTAAGCAGGATTTTATAGCGTTTTTTGTTCGCCAGGCATAGCGACAGCCATAGGCGCTGTCGCAGTGCTCAGTTTAAGACTGCCGGTATCTGCTCTTCCGGGCGCAGCGTTAACACTTCGTAACCATCGGCTGTCACGGCAATGGTATGTTCCCATTGTGCTGATAACTTTCGATCGCGGGTAATCACCGTCCAGCCGTCTTTTTTCAGTTTGGTTTTATGCGTGCCCTGATTAATCATGGGTTCAATGGTAAACACCATTCCCTCGCGCAAAACCAGCCCGGTACCGGACGTACCCACATGCAATATTTGTGGTTCTTCATGCATTTCGCGGCCGATGCCATGACCGCAGTACTCCCTCACCACGCTGTAACCATGTTGCTCGGCATGCCGCTGTACGGCGTCACCGATATCGCCAATACGGGCTCCGGGCTTAACCGATTCGATGCCTTTCCACATGGCTTCGTAGGTGACTTTTACCAGCCGGTGTGCCAGTGGTGAAACTTCACCTATACAATACATTTTGCTGCTATCAGCAATGTAGCCATTCTTTTCCAGGGTGATGTCCAGATTAACAATATCCCCTTTGCGCAGGGCTTTGGCCGCCGACGGTACGCCGTGGCAGATAACCTCGTTCACAGAGGTATTTAAAGCGTATTCATAACCATACTGCCCTTTACTGGCAGGCCGGCTTTTAAGCGTATCAACAATATAGTGCTCCACAAATTCGTTGATCGCCATGGTGGTTACACCGGCGGCAACATATTCATCTAGCGCGCCAAACACTCGCGCCAATAACTGACCGGCTTCACGCATTAATGCCACTTCCTGTGGCGTTTTAATTATCACGCTACTCATTAGCCAGTCGCACCTTTTTTACTTTCCGCTGGCGCATCTCCTGCTCGAGAATTTGTTCGTAAGTAAGTGAAGGGTTTTGTTCCGCTAACCGGCCTATTTTCATCCAGAACTCAGCCTGAGAATTCATCGAGCGTTCCATCACCACACTGTTCTTGCGCACCTCTTCATGCAATTGATCAGATATTTTTACGATGCCCATCAGCCCATCCAAATTGATACAAAACATTACATATCGCTTCAATATATCCCCAATCGGGACGACAAGCAAAAAAAGCCCGCGGCCGGAAGGCTGCGGGCAAAATGGGAAGTTACACACATGAAGAAAGACATGTTACAAGCTACTGCTAGCTTTTAAGTTCACCGCTCGCTGATTCAATATGCGCGCGGACAAACCACTGGAACTGCTCGAGCTGAGCTAGTTGACCGGTTACCATATCTTCAGATACCGGGTCGAGTTCACTCAGGGTATCAATGGCCTTACGATGGTCTTCGTTGACACCGTTATACACTTTATCCAGCGCAGTCAGATGGTCTGTCACCAAGCCCTTACCTACTGAATAATCGTCCCAGCGACGACGTTCTACAATCGATTTTGGCGTACCTACCGGTACACCTCCAAGGGTAGCAATACGCTCGGCAATGGTGTCGGTCATTTCACGCACTGCTTCCACCTGTGGGTCAAGCATTTCGTGCACACCAATAAAGTTCGGACCTACCACATTCCAGTGAATGTGCTTCAGCGTAAGCTGTAAATCAATCAAGGCGACCATACGGTCATCAAGCACAGAGATAGCATCTTTTGCTGCATTGTCTTTAATGCCCGGGGCGGTAAATTCTGCAATTTTTACGTTGCTCATAATTCCTCCTGCTCGTTAAAAGTCGTAAAGGCTGACAAGATATCAACCTTTTAAATTCGTACGATTAAGAGATTGCATAGCCTGTGCCGGATTGTCACCATACGCCTTAACCCCCGCCATAGCTGGCTTTCAAA
>CEWJ01047622.1_pt1 | contig 10057 bp, 15 predicted proteins | sample 350291 | NCBI WGS metagenome assembly CEWJ01 (sample SAMEA2622923, study PRJEB7988) | marine metagenome | isolation source: saline water (ENVO:00002010), including | reverse complement strand
CATATAGAAGAAAAGATTGTTAAGTCTGGTAGACATTCTTATGGTTATGATGTAAAAAACAAAAGAACAGGAGACATGTTTAAATATGGCATAATTGATCCACTTAAAGTTACAAAGATGGCTCTGAAGAACGCTATATCTGTATCTAACACTATTCTGCAAACTAATTGTGTAATATCAAACAAAAGAGCATGAAAGCATTAGGTAGCTTTGTTTTACTAGAAGAGGTAAAAGAAGAAATAAAAAATGACATGGGGCTAGTTGTAACTGCTTCAAGTGAGCAAAAAATAAGATACAAGCTAGCAAAAGTAATAACAACAGGAGAAGATGTAAATGGAATTAACGCTGGAGATAGTGTTTATTATGACACTGCTGCTGGTTCTGATATTCGATTGGACGGGAAAAGACTAGTAGTTGTACACGACAGGGGTGTAGTTATAGTTTTGTGAAATTATTTGATTTAGAGGATGAAAGTTTTTCTCTTCAAACATATATTGAATTCGGTGGATATGATTTTGTATGGTTTGACGAGCCTATAAATTATTATAATATCGCAGATATAACTGCGAAAATATCTTCATTCGAGCAACTACGTTGGTACGCAGAAGTCTTTCTGTACTTAAACCCCGACGTTGATCTTAAAATGTTTCAGGGAATATTTCAAGCATTATCTAGTACAGACTTTGGAAAGACGGTAAGGTCTTATGGGCGTGTTAGAACAGGGTCTATGGTAGAAGATGTCTACAAAAAAAGAATTACACCTTGGTGTAGGAGAAAGAGACGACTTATATTTAATCCAAATGTAATAATGTCTGCTGAAGAAAAAATAAGCATATCATCTTCCTTAACCAAAAGAGGTGTGGTTTTTAAAAAAACCGACTTACTTGAAACAATTAATTACCTTAATTCATTAAATATTTTAATTACTAACGATTCATTATCAAAAAATATGAATTGTTCAAAAGCAACAATAAACAGACTGCTTGATGATCAAACTAAAAATATAATCAAATTTAATAACACTATGATAAGAGAAGAAATAAAAATACTTAAAGTAGTAGAGTGTATAGAAATACTAACATCAGGAGGCGATGATATAAAAGTTAAGTCTTTAAAAAAACTTACAGCTGAAAGAGACTATGATATAATTAAAAAAGCAATCTTTAGGTTTGAAAATCACCTCTAGTTTTAAGATTCATCTTTCTTATAATCTCCCTGTACTTTTTATCTACATATCCAGCTTTCTTTGAAAATATTGGATTTCGGTAAGGATTTTCAGATATTTCTTCTTCTTGCGTTAACTTTTTATAAGTGTGAGAACAAATCAGTTTACTTTTTTGTGATAACTCGTAAAGGGCCTCTTGGCTAAATCTTTTGCCTTCTCTCCAGGTTTTAATGTATCCCTGCGTAACCATATCACTAAATCTTCTTTTGTCCCAATCAATTAGCTTGGAGAAAGAAAAGAATTGTTTTTTAGTAAATATATTTTCATCATACAAAAAAAGAAGTATTTCAAGAGTGGGTGTGCCAATTTCATACTTTCTAGTTATGTAGTATTTAATTATCCTCCAGTTTTTAAGAAAATTATGTTTTTTGTGTCTTGGTCTATATGTGGGCTTCTTGTCGCCTTTTTTGCTAACGTAATAAGCTTTTGGCATAGATTTACATTTGACTTTGTTCAAATCTACAAATTTTAAAATTCTTATCTTTGCCTATGTAAATAAATTTACAATATGGCGGCAAAGCTTGATAAATCTAAGATGAGTTGTAACAAACCTAGGAAAAGTCCTAATCCTAAAAAAAAGAAGGTTGTTAAGGCTTGTTCAGGGGGAACTGAAAAAATAATTCATTATGGTGCTTCAGGCTATGGGCATAATTATAGCACTGCTGCTAGAAAATCTTTTAGAGCTCGACATAAGTGTGATCAAGCAAAAAATAAATTGACTGCACGTTATTGGGCTTGTAAAGATTTATGGGCTGGAAAAGGAGGGTCCACAAAATCATCTCCTAAATCGAAACAAGGAAAATATTAAAATATGAAACACAACGGTTATTATCCCCCAGTCGGAAGTACAAACTACGGAATGATGGGTCCGTTTAATAAAAAAAAGAAAAAAAGAATTGTTTCAAAGAAACAAGGTCCATTTGGAACTATATTTGTAACTGAAAAACCTACTGTAAATGACAGTATTGTTGTTAAAAAACCCAAAAAAAGAGGATGAAGGGGCCTTTTAAAAACCATGCTGGTCTTGGAGATACCGTCGCTGCTGTAACGCAAGCGACAGGAATCAGGGCTATCGTGGAAGCGGGATCAAGGGCTTTTAACAAGCCTTGTGGCTGCGAGCAAAGAAGAAAAACCTTAAATGATTTATTCCCTTATGGCAAAAGAGAAAAGAAATAAAATATGTCCAGCAGGTATAGCTTGGGCAAAGAGAACATTCGATAGGTATCCATCGGCATACGCAAACATGGCGGCAAGTAAATATTGCAAGGATCCTAATTACGCAAAAAAAGCAAAAGGTAAAAAGTAAATATTAAAACAAAAATTATGAAAGTTAAAGCACCGAAAGGTTATCACTGGATGTCTTCAGGAAAAGGAGCTCCAAAACTAATGAAAAATCCGTCAGGCGGATATAAAGCGCATAAAGGAGGCAGTTTGTCTTTTAATTTTAAAATACAGAAAGTACATAAAAAATAAACACATGCAACTCCCCAAAAATGGCGTGGCCAAAGACATTCGTTCATATGTAGGATCATTATTTATCTTCTTGTTTGTTATAGGAATTATAATTACTTTATTGCAATTTCCTGTACTTGATTCAAACAAAGAAGTTGTAATGATGCTCATCGGAACAATATCAGCGTCCATACCAATAATTATATCAAGTATTACTGGAACCAAACCAGATGATGTAAATGCCTTGAAGAGTGAGATAGATAAAAAGAATCATCAGATTGATTTACTTGTTGCTGCAAAAGACAGGTTAGAAGATATGGTAATACAATTACAAAAACAAATGCTTGATAACCAAGATGATGTAATGGACAAGATAATCCTCAAAGCTGCATTAGACTATGATGATAGAGCTAAAGCAAAGGCTATCATGAAAAAATGCACTTGCGGAAAAGAGGAGTGTAAATGTGAAGGAGAATAATCATGGGTGAACTAAAAAAATGGAGAGAGCAAAAGTGGGTTAGAATAGGTACTGACGGGTCTATACTTGGTCCATGCGGAACTAGTAAAAACAAAAAAAATCCTGACAGATGCTTACCTTTGTCAAAAGCAAGGTCTCTATCTAAATCAGAAAGAGCTGCAACTGCAAAAAAGAAAAAAAGAGAAGGAGGGTCTGGTAGACAATTCGTTTCAAATACAAAACAAGCAAAAGTAAAATCATAAATTATGCCATACAGTAAATATAGTGCAAAGCAAAAGAAACTTGCAAGAGTTGCACCCCCAAGAGATAAAATTACTTCTTTAGACTTGAAAGTCTTGAGGGACAGTAAAAAGAAGAAGAAGAGAAAGAAAAATGGAAGAGCTTAGAATCTACGGAATTAATATATCAGCAATAACAGGAGTGGTTTTAACAGACATAAATCAAGTGCTTTCGCTTTTGGTGTTAAGCGCAACATTTATATACACAATTATACAAATAGCCGATAAGGTTAAAAACAAATATAAGAAATGAAAAATTTTATAGATAAATTACAACAAGCTTGGAATAGCCTTTTATACAAACTAATGTTTAAAAAATACAAATGAAATATTTTTCTGAATCAGAGTTTTCAAATTTTGAAATGATGGATGAAAAACTTTTGACTATGCTTGATAGTTTACGAGAAATCTATGGTAACCCTATCAAGATAACTTCAAGTTACAGAAGCCCAGATCATCCTATAGAGGCTGCAAAAGATTCTCCTGGAGAGCATTCTTATGGAGCAGCTGTCGATATTGAAAGCGTCGGAGGAGGAAAAACATTCAGACTTGTTAAGGCGGCTATAGAGGTTGGCTTTGAAAGAATAGGTATAAGCAGAAAGAAGGGGTTTATACATTTAGGTATTGGATACCCTGGAGCGCCAACAAAAACTATTTGGACCTATTAATATGGCAAAACCAAAAAAGAAATTCGGGCAAACTACAGTAGGTAGACTACTAAAAGCAAGTGTTGGACTTATCAATCCAACTCTTGGTAATTTAATTCAAGGAAACATGTCTATAGAGCAAGTAATAAGTTCTATTAAAGATTCAGACGCACCTTTGGATGATAAAATTAGGGCTCAAGAGTTAATATTGGAAGCTTATGAGTCAGAAGTAGCCGATAGAGCTAGTGCAAGGCAGAGAGAGATGACTGCTCTTGCTGCCGGATCTAATGACATTCTTTTTAAAACTGTAGGCTGGGGAATAACCCTTAGTTTTGTAGCTGTTGTAGCAGGAGCCATAGGACTATGGGAGATACCAAAAGAAAGTCAAAGACTTTTTGATATGGGATTTGGAGCTGTAGTGGCAGCTTTTACTCAAGTAATAGGGTATTATTTCGGAAGCTCTATGGGTAGCAAACAAAAAACAAACATAATGAAGGGAACGGATGGCTAGAATATCAACATATGATCAGGATAGTAATGTAAGTTTTCAGGATAAACTGATAGGAACTAATTCTGTTGATTCAGCTACAAAGAACTTTACACTACAAAGTGTAATTGATTTAATAAATCAGTTAAGCGGAATAAACCTGTTTGACGGTATGGTTTATAAGTTTCAAAGCTATTTACCAGCAGCGACAGATCCTGTAGGTATTTTAAATTTAGTTGCAGGCAATACCTCAACTACCGCCTTCAGTGCTGTCACACAAATTATAGTATCTAAAAAAGTGTTTAACGGCCTAGAGGTTGGGCAGTATTTGTCTTCACTTAATGGGAGAAGATTTAAAATCACAAAGCAAGATGATTTAAATACTTTTGCTGTTTACAGGGTAACAAGTGTTGCTGACTTTACCAATAACAGGTATTTAAGGTTTGTTGTTACATTTGTTAGAGGTAACGGATCTTTTACCCCAAACTCTTTTTATTTTTTAACATTTCAAGAACCTAGTTTTGTCGTAGATTTTGATGATGTATCAAGTGCAGGCTCAGGTCAAATAATAACTAATACAGAAAGAACCACATTAGGGACAGCGCTACAAGCAACAGATATTATTGATAATGTCACATCAACCGACATAAATAAAGCCTTGTCGGCTAATCAAGGCAAAATACTGAATGATGCAATAGCAGCAATTAACACGCTGTTGACCTCTAATGATACAAATTTAGATGAATTACAAGAAATTGTTAATTATATAAAATTAAATAGAACAACCTTAAATGCTTTAAGTATTTCAAGTATATCTGGACTGCAAGCTGCTTTAGACGCAAAAGTAAATGTTGTTACAGGAAAAGGTTTGTCAGAAAACGATTTTACAAATACACTTTTAACTAAGCTAAATGGTATTGCTACGGGTGCTGAAGTAAACGTGCAATCAAATTGGAATGAAACTGATACAAACGATGATTCTTTTATACAAAACAAACCAACAGATATAACAGATTTATCTGTTCATAATGTAACTGAGCTTTCAGATGTAAGCACAACATTTTTTACAGGATCTACAGCTACCTCTTTGACAGATGCCGGCTCTGGTTCTATAATTACTAGTGCTGAAAGAACAAAATTAACAGGTATAGATGTTGATCCTGCAAACAACACAATAAGCGATGGAACCGACAGTATAACAGTCGCACCAAGCTCTAGAACAGTACAGGTGTTGGGAACCACAAACGAAGTTGAAGTTTTCCCCACTGGAGCTCAATCTTTAGCAGCCGATAGAATTTTTACTGTTGGACTACCCAATGATGTAACAATAGGCAACGACTTAAATATTACTGGAGACGCTACAGCTTCTTCTTTTGTAAAATCAGGGGGTACAGGAGCGCAAATACTTTTGGCTAACGGTACGGTTATCGACCTTACAATTGAGTCTCAAGGTATTAATAATAATGATGTTGATACAAAGATTCCATCAAATGCAGCTGTAAAAGATGCTATTGACACAGCAATATCAAATGTTATAGATAATGCGCCAACAGCGCTTGACACATTAAATGAACTAGCGGCGGCTTTAGGAGATGATGCTAACTTTTCTACGACAATTACTACTGCCTTAGGGAACAGGTTACAATTTGATCAATACCAAGCATTGACTTCTGCTCAAGTAACACAAGTTTTAAACAACCTCCTAATCACATCTACAGTACAAGAGATTAATTTTTTAGATGGTGTTACCTCAACACTCGCATATAAAAGTCACACCGTAACTGTAGGTAGCAAAACAGGTGGCGGAAACGCATACTATGTAGATGGTAAAGAAAGACCAATACTAACTGTTCTTCCTGGAACAAAATATAGATTTGACCTATCAAGCGCTACACTTTCGTCTCATCCATTTAAATTTAGTGAAAACGAAAATGGCGCTACGACAGGAACCTATACTGCAAACGCAACTTACAGTGGAACGCCCGGAAGTGCAAATGCTTATGCTGAAATAACGGGTCATTATCAGTATCCTGTTTTATATTATTATTGTACTGTTCATTCAGGAATGGGCAACATGGTAAAGTCTACTATAAGCTTAGAGGGCTTTACCCCTACGGACCTACTCGGAACACACTCACCAGCAACTAAAACTTTTATAGTCACAGTAGCACAAAAAACAACAGCACACAGGTATCATAATATTGGGTCAGGAAATGGTTATCTTATAGACGGTGTGCCAGCACCATATCTTACCTTAACTCCAGGAATTACATACAGGTTTGATGTGTCACACACATCAGTTGCAAGCCATCCTTTATTTTTTTATTACAACTCAGATAAAAGCACTCCAACAGGGTTATCATCAAATAAATATACTACTGGGGTTAGTGATACTTATAGTACAATTCAACAAGGAAATCCAGGAGCATACATTGAAATTGTAGCGGACGAAGACACACCAACTGTATTGCATTATATGTGTGGTGTGCATCCATACATGGGGAATGGGGTTAATTTTAACACAAGAAACTTAACTGATCTTTCAATTGATTCTTTAGTTGATGTAGACCTTACTAGTGTAGCAAACGATAAAATATTAAAGTACAATTCAACTTCAGGTAAATTTGAAGTTGCAGATGAAAGTGGAGGTACTGTAACAGAAGCATTTAAAACAATTGCTGTTACAGGAACTTCTGGACAATCTGATGTTGTGGCAAATTTAGCAGCAGATACACTTACTTTTAATGCTGGATCAGGCATGAGTATTACTACTAATGCTTCAAATGATACAATACAGTTTGCAAGCACAGCAACTGGAGGAGGCACAGATCTAAACTCATTAAGCACCGCAGCTGTTGATGTTGCTTCTGATAGCATTGGATTTATTGATAGTAGTGATTCTAACAATAGTAAAAAATCAACCATTGCAAGTTTAGTCTCTGCTATAGCAGGAAATAATTTAACAGCAAGTAATGGTCAGCTAAACGCACAAGCTGGAGGTGGAGGTGGCACTGTTACTGTTGAAAAAAATGTTTATACGGCAAATGGAAACACATTTGGATTTGCAACTACTACTGCTATTGCAAACGAAAACAACGTACAGGTATATATAGATGGTGTTTACCAATCTAAGGATAATTATACTACAAGTGGTAGTACTGTAACTTTTTCGCCTACAGCACCAGCCAACGGAACTTCTGTTGAGCTTATACATGTGGTTGAGTCTTCAGGTGTAATTGCAAGAGATACGTTTACTGGTAATAATACCACTACAGCATTTACGCTGTCAATGTCTATATCAAATGTAAATGCCACACAAGTTTATATAGATGGGGTATATCAAAGCAAAAGTAATTACACAACATCTGGAAGTGTCTTAACATTTAACACAGCCCCTGCAACTGGCACTTCAATAGAGGTTGTTCATATAAAAGCGGTTAATGCAACATCAATTAATCAAAACAACTTTACAGGAAACGGAAATCAAACATTCACGTTATCACAAAGCATCGACGATGAAGCAAAAACATTTGTATTTATACAAGGTGTTTACCAGGAGAAATCAACTTACAGTATATCAGGGAATCAAATAACATTTAACACTGCACCTCAAACTGGATTCACAGTAGAGGTTATGGCTTTTGATAGCATAACAGTTGGAAATCAAACTGCAGCTGGTACAGATTGGCAAACAGCTATTGAACCACAAACTGGAACTAGTTTTGGTGCGGACGCAAACAAAGGTTATTTTGTAGATACAACATCAAGTTCTGTAACTGTTAATTTGCCAGCAGGAAGTGTAGGAGATGAAATACATTTTACAGATTATGCTGGAAATTTTGATACTAACGAAATTATATTTAATGCTAATGGTACAGAAAAAATATTAGGAAGCACTACTAATCATAAATGTGTAACAAAAAATGCTACTGTAAGGTTGATATACCAAGATAACACTAATGGTTGGACTGCTGACAATATAGTTATAGATCCACCTGCTACTGATGTTTATTACTTAGTGGTAGCTGGTGGCGGTGGTGGTACTGGAGGAGCCTCAGGTGGTGGAGGCGGTGGTGGCGCTGGTGGTTATTTAACTAATTTTGGTGGCACTGCTCTTTCTTTGAATCCATTAACAAATATTAATGTTACTGTTGGAACAGGTGGTTCTGCAGGAGTTGGTGGTACTGAAGGTGGTGAAGGAACAGCATCTTCATATGGCTCTATATCTGCTGCTGGAGGTGGTGGTGGAGGATATGGAATTTCTAACCATCCAGAAGGAGGCGATGGAGGCTCTGGTGGAGGCGGTGGTGGTAATGCAGGGGCTACAGCAGGTGTTGGCGGTAGTGGTAATACCCCATCTACCACTCCAAGTCAAGGTAATGATGGTGGTGATTCAGGGCCTAACACTACTCACCAGTGGGCTGGTGGTGGAGGCGGTGGTATTGGTTCTGCTGGATCAAATGGTGCTGCTAATAATCCTGGTAACGGAGGAACAGGGACTACTAATTCTATTACAGGAGCAAGTGTAACCTATGCTGGAGGCGGTGGAGGTGGTTCCTGGACTTCAGGAACTTCAAACGGCACAGGAGGAAGTGGAGTTGGTGGTAATGGTGGTAAAGGCTCAAGTAGTCCTGGTGCAGACGGATCTCCTCTTACTGGAAGTGGAGGAGGAGGCGGAGGACAAGACTCAAATGGTGGAGCTGGATCATCAGGAGTAGTTATATTAAGGTACCAAGGAACTTTATCATTGCAGACAGGACATACTCTGGTTACCTCACATATAAATCAAGCTATATCTGGATCTAGTGAAGTATATACCAGATTTACAAGTGGAAGCGGAAATATTCAAATAAATTAAACATGGCACACTACGCATTATTAAATATGTATAATCAAGTCACAAAAGTTTTCTCAGGAAGAGATGAAGGTGACACAGATGTGAATTGGGAAATATTTCATCAAAATAAATATAACCAAGTATGCAAAAGAACCTCTATAAATACAAGAGGTGGTATTCATATAAAAGGCAAAGAGCCATTTAGAAAAAACTTTGCGGTTGTTGGCTTTGTGTATGATTTTGAACTTGATGCTTTTATACCGCCCAAACCTTTTGATAGCTGGGTTTTAAATAAAGAAACATGTCAGTGGGAACCTCCTGTAGCTAAACCAACAGACGGTAAACTATATGAATGGAATGAAAACAATAAAAATTGGATAGAGGATGGCACAAACTAAAGTAAAAAGAGATTTAATAGGTGTTCTTTATACTACTCAGCTTATTGGGACAAATACGAATGCAGATGCAAATCGTTTTTATGTCTTTACAGCGGCATGTACATTAACATTACCAGCGACTCCAACTGTTGGTGATTCAATTAAAATATCCAATAGATCAGGTTTGGCAACGCCTATAATTGCAAGAAACGGCAAAAAAATTATGGGTGCCTCAGAAGATCTCACAATTGACAAATTAAATGCTGGTTTTGAAAT
>CEWJ01018098.1_pt1 | contig 10058 bp, 9 predicted proteins | sample 350291 | NCBI WGS metagenome assembly CEWJ01 (sample SAMEA2622923, study PRJEB7988) | marine metagenome | isolation source: saline water (ENVO:00002010), including | reverse complement strand
CCCTGGGAAACGGGAATGCCGCGCAGCATTTCTTCGCCTGTTTTGCGTCTGTCTGGCACGCGCGGGAGAGTAAATGAGCCCTGAACCGGGGGAAAGAACTAAGAAAATACGAAAAAAAGACCGTTTTTCAGTCATTCCAGGGCTTGTTCCGGTCTAGTTTTCGGGGAGAATGGCCTCGGGATTATTCCTTGTTCCATGTCGGAAATCACCCAAACTAAGTCGGTCACCCTCCGCGAAGGAGCCGAGCGCTTGGCCAAGCGCTTGGCCAAGGCAGGGTATCAGGCGTTCTGGGTGGGCGGCTGCGTGCGCGATGCCCAGCTTGGCCAGTCGCCGAAGGACTACGACATCGCCACCGATGCCCAGCCGGACGACATCGAGCGGTTGTTCCGCAAAACCATCCCGGTGGGCAAACAGTTCGGGGTGATGATGGTGCTGGAGGACGGGCACGAATATCAGGTGGCCACCTTCCGCGCCGAGGCCGATTATACCGATGGACGGCGGCCCGGCAGCGTGCGCTTCACCGACGCCCGGGAGGATGCCCTGCGCCGCGACTTCACGGTGAACGGTTTGTTTTTCGACCCGATCGCGAAGGAGTTGCACGACTGGGTCGGGGGGCAGGCGGATCTTGAGGCCAGACGCATCCGGACGATCGGTGATCCGGCGGAGCGGTTCGGCGAGGACCGGTTGAGGATGCTGCGCGCCGTGCGCTTTGCCGCGCAGCTTGGTTTTGAAATTGAACCGGCCACGTTCGCCGCTGTGCGCGAACACGCGCCGTCCGTCGCGAAGGTGAGCGCGGAGCGGATTCGCGATGAGCTGCTGAAAATCTTTCGCCCATCGCATGCCGCCGCTGGACTGGATCTGCTGCGGGAGAGCGGCCTGCTGGGCGAGGTGCTGCCGGAGTTGGCGGCGACAATTGGCTGCGAACAACCGCCGGAGTTTCATCCGGAGGGGGATGTGTACACGCACATTCGGCTCATGCTCAGTCAATTGCCGGAGGACGCGGACACCGGCCTGATTTGGTCCGTGCTCATGCACGACATCGCCAAGCCGGTCACGGCCAGCCGCGATGACGACGGTCGCATCCGTTTTTTTGGCCATGAAAAAACCGGGACGGACTTGGCGCGCGCCATCCTCAACCGGTTGCGTTTTCCCAATGTGGAAATCGATGCCGTGACCACCTGCGTGCGTTTCCATATGCAGTTGAAAAATGCCCAGGAGATGCGGACGGCCACGCTGCGAAAGCTGTTCCTGCGACCAGTCTTCGCCACCGAGCTGGAACTGCACCGGCTCGACTGCCTGTCCTCCTCCGGGCGGCTGGATAATTTTGAATTCCTGCAGGCCAAGTTTGAAGCGTTTCAAAATCAACCGGAGCTGCAGCATCCGCTGCTAGACGGCAGCGACCTGATTGCGCTTGGCCAAGCGCCCGGCCCGGGGTTCGGGGCCTTGTTGAAGGAGGCGCGTGAACGACAACTGGAGGGCGAACTCACCACGCGCGACCAGGCGCTTGGTTGGCTTGAGGCCAAGGTTCGCGCCGTCACCGAGTAGAGGCTAATTATCTTCCGGGAGTTTAGCCTCGATGCGCGCGAGGATGTCGCGAATCTCGACCAGCACATCGTTGGAAGGCACGGCCACGGCCGCCGGTTGGTTGGCGGCGGAGGCCTGTTGATCCCGATGCTGAAGCACAACGTCCCTGAACTTTTCTGCGTTGGTCACGCCGGTTAGCGGGAACGGGGTGGAGCCGGCTGTCTCGATCGAGATTTTGCTGATGCCGAGCGAATCCAAAAATGGCCCACCCATAATTGAGAGGTCAGTAATCTTGTCGAGTGGGATGTTCTGCTGTTTTTTGAAAAGCAGGCCGCTGCGGATGTTGATCGAGCGATCGGTTAACACGCAGGACAAATGGTCGAACTGCTTTTGGTGGAAGAAATAGCCGACCAGCAACCAGACCGGGATTAAAGGGATCAGGATGACGGTGCTGAGCATCAAGCCAAGCGCCTGAAGCCACCAATATATGATGACTTTTTTGTCGAACTCAGCTTGGCCGATTTGGCCTTGGGCTGTGTATCCGTCAGACATGACAAATTGAATACGTTCGGCCAAGCGCTCAAGTTACGATCGGCTTTTTCCAGATCGGTACCCGCAGTTTCATCTGATCGATGAGGTACTGGCATGCGTCAAACGCTTCCGCGCGATGAGCGGCGACTACCTCGACCCAGAGCGACGACTCATTTACCTGCACGATACCTGTGCGGTGAACCAAGCGAATTGACTCGATCGGCAAGCGCTGTTCGATCTCAGTGAAGATTAACTCGAACTGCCGCTTGGTCATGTCATCGAACGATTCGTAGTCGATGCTGGTGATAGCTGCTTCGTCTTCGCGACCCCGCACCACGCCGGAAAACGTCACCACTGCGCCCATGTCATCGCTGATCGATCTCGCCTTTGCCAAGGCTGCTTCGTCGATGGGATCGGGGGAGAGGGTCAATGCAGTTTTCATCAGCCACCTTGTACGGGAGGAAAGAGCGAAACCTCATCTCTGTCACTCAAAACAAAATCGTCATCCTGATAATCCACACCGACCACCTTGAGCGTGCTTTTCCGGGCATCAGCCAGCTTTGGGAATTGCTTGCAAACCAGATCATGCAACTGCCCAAGCGTGCTGCCGGCTTCGGCTTCAATCGCAGTCTCCCGGCAACCCGTGACATCCGCAAAGTAAGACCAAAAACGAACATTTAGTTTCATGTGGGGTTTTGATTGCATCACTGAAAACTGCTCACCGTTCACCGTTCACTGCTCACATTCAACACTCCGATGAACGGGAGGTTTCGGTGTTGCTCGGCGTGGTCGAGACCGTAGCCGATGACGAATTCGTTGGGAATCTCAAAGCCGACGTAGTCTGCTGGGATGTCGTAGTCGCGCCGGGCTTTTTTGGAGAGCAAAACACAGGTGCTAATTTTCCGGGGTTGCATGGACTCCAGTTTGCTGATCACCGCGCGGAGGGTTTTGCCGGTGTCGAGGATGTCATCGACGAGCAGTACATCGCGGTCGCGGACGTCGAGCCGGAGTTCCTTGGTGAACACCAACTCGGTGGACTCGGTGCCGTCGCGGTAACTGGAGACGCCGATGAAGTCGAGCCGCATTGGCAGATCGATTTTACGGACGAGATCGGCCAGGAACATGAGGGTGCCGGTGAGCAACCCGACGACGACGAGGTCGCTGTCCCTGAAATCCCCCTGAATCTGCTCCGCCAATCCGGCGACGCGTTCCCGGATTTCCTCTTCGGAAACCAGCTCGCGGGCGATGGCATCGCTTGGATTCAACGTGTGAGCGGTTTAAATGTGGCGCGAGTCGTCCTCGTTCTTCTCGGTGTAGCCGCTTTCCTGTCGCTGGAAGTTGACCTCGTTTTTCTTCATGTAGGCTTCGAAGACATCGTCGGCACTCATGCCAAGCGTCTGCGCGAGGCTGATGAGGAAGTGGAACAGGTCGACCACCTCGACGCGGGCATTTTGTTCGTCGAGCTTTTGATATTTGGCCCACCATTTCCACGGCACACTGTCGGTGAGTTCAGCGAGTTCCTGTGACATGGCGCGGCAGTAATTGAGCACCCACTCGGTTTTCTGTTCGTCGTCGAATTTGTCAGTGCACACGCCGATCCGTTCGTTCAGCGCCTTTTGCATCCGAAAAAGTTCCCGTAGTTGATCCGGTTGATCCATGCACCGAATGTCCGCGCTTGGCCGCTGCGGAATCAAGGTTTTTTGAACGAGAGCGCAAATTCCCCTGTGATCCTGGGGATTTGTCTTGAAGAAAAGGACTTTCAAACAGACCCTGTTCGCGTTTAAGAGATGCAATCTTCACGCCAAATTCGTAACTTCGGCCGCTCGGGAGGGGTATGATTAACAAGGTGGGTACATCTCGACTTTTCTTCCGGATTACAACGATTATCGGTCTGCTGGCGGCAGCGCTTGGCCAAGCGCAGGCGGCGACGTTGAAAGAGGCACGGGAGTTCCACGCGATCGGCGAGTACGCAAAGGCCATCGAGGCCTGCGAAAAGGCGATTGAAGCCAAGGAGTACGACGCCGGCTGGCGGCTCCTGTTGCTGAGGGCGCGCTTGGCCACCGGCCAGTTTGCCGAGGCCAAGACATTCTCCGAGAAACTACTTCAGGACTACCGCTACCGGTACAACGCCGAGGCGCTTTGGCTGTTCCATCTCGTTTTCGAGGCCAATGGTGAGACGGAAGAGGCCAAGCAGATGCTGCAGATCATCATGCAGTTTCTCGATGGCCAACGCGGGGTGAGCGACGAGAATACGATCGTGTTCATCGGGCGCGCGCTTTTTAAGTCCGGCGCAGCCGACCCCAAGCAGATCAAGGAGAACCTTTATGACCGCGTGCTGAAGTCCGACTCCGACAATCGGGAGGCGTTGTTGGCGATCGGGGAACTGGCCCTGGCCAAGCGCGACTTCAAGCTGGCCGGGCAAACATTTACGAGGGCGATAGGGGTTTACCCGGAGGATGCGGATCTTCTGTACGGCTTGGCAAAGGCGTATGCCGAGAGTGATCCGTCGCAGATGGAGGAGCCGTTGCACACGGCGATGTTTTCCAACCCCGATCACATTCCGTCATTGCTGCTGCAGGCGCACAACCAGGCGGACGCCGAGCAGTACGAGGCCGCCAACGGCATCCTCAAGGCGATCTTCAAAATTAACCCCCATCACTCTGAGAGTTGGGCGCTGCAGGCCGCCATTCACACGGTTCAAAACAAAACCGAGGAGGCCAAGGCGGCACGGGAGAGTGGGCTAAAATTCTGGAAGACCAACCCGCTGGTAGACCATGAGATCGGCAAAAAACTTTCGTCCAAGTATTTGTTCAAGGAGGGAGCGTTTCATCAGCGACTGGCCCTTGGCTTTGACAAGGAGTATGTCGCTGCCAAGACCCAGTTGGCGCAGGATCTGTTACGGCTTGGGCAGGATGAGGAAGGCTGGAAGTTGGCCGAGGAGGCGCACGAGGCGGACGGCTACGACGTCACGACATACAATCTGTTGACGCTCTACGACACGTTGAAAAACTACGTGACGATCGAGCGGAACGGGTTTCTGCTGCGGATGACTGCCGAGGAGGCGGCGTTGTACGGGGATGAAGCGATCGATCTGTTGACCGAGGCGCGCGATCTGTTTTCAAAAAAATACGACACCCAAATTGAGGACCCGGTGATCGTGGAAATTTTCCCGGAGAAAAAGGACTTCGCCGTGCGGACGTTCGGCATCCCCGGTGGCGACGGCTACATGGGCGTATGCTTTGGCAAGGTGATTACGGCGAACAGCCCCAAGTCGCTCTTAGGGTTCCAGCAAAACTGGCAGTCGCTCCTCTGGCATGAGTACTGCCACGTCATCACACTGCAAAAAACAAACAATCGCATGCCGCGTTGGCTCAGCGAGGGCATCTCTGTTTACGAGGAGCGCCTCCGGCACAGTTCGTGGGGCGAGCAGATGTCGCCGGAGTATCGTGACTTCATTCTCGGCGGCGAGATGACACCGGTCGAGCGTTTGAGCATGGCGTTCCTCGTGCCCAAGAGCCCGGCTCACATTCAGTTTGCCTACTACCAATCGTCACTAGTGGTGGAGTATTTGGTGAAGAATTTTGGCGAGGAATGTATCAGTAAAATCCTGCAGGATCTCGGCGAGGGGGTGTTCATCAACATCGCCATCGAGAAACACGCGACCAAGCTCGATGCACTGCAGGAGGCATTCACGGAGTTTGCCACGGCCAAGGCGGAGGCGTTCGCAGCCGAGGCGGACCTCGCCCGGCCCAACCCGCTGGAGGTCAACCCGATCGACAAAAACGCCATCGTCGATTGGCTCGAGGACAACCCGAACAACATCTGGGCGTTGAATACCACCTGCGCGAACCTCATCGAGGAGGAGAAATTCGCAGAGGCGATCCCGCTGCTCGAACGCTCCATTCGGTTGCATCCCCGGCAGCGCGGCGGCAACTCCCCGTACGGCATGTTGAGTATGGCCTTCCGTGAGCTTGGCCAAGCGGACGAAGAGTTGGCTGTGCTGGAAAGCTGGGCGACCATCGAGGATTCCGCGACCAAGCTTTACGAGCGGTTGATGGAAATTCACGCGGAGCGAAAGGCCTGGCCGGAGGTCGATCGCTTGGCCAAGCGCTTCTTTTCCGCCAACCCGCTCTCGCCGATCTCGCACCGGTTCATGGCGCTCACCGCACAGCAGACCGGCAACACCGCGGCCACCGTTCGACCGTTGAAACGGTTGCTGCTGCTGAACCCACCCGACCCGGTGGATCTGCATTTCCGCCTGGCGACGGCGTTGGTGGATCGTTCGCCGGACGAGGCCAAGCGCCACGTGTTGCAGGCGCTGGAGGACGCGCCGCGGTTCCGTGACGCGCAGAAGTTGCTCGCCCGCTTGGCCAAGCCAAAGCCAGAGCCAAAGCCGGATACACCTCCGGCCTCCGAGCCAAAACCGGAACCCAAAGAGGAGGCCAAGGGACGATGAATGCCGGGTGGAAAAATTCCCGCCGGCTTGGTCGTGGCATGATGGTTGTCGCGTTGGTCACGATGACTCTGGTCGGCTGGAGTCAACATCGCTGGTCGCGCGGTGAAGTGGATCCACGGGCCGGTGTGCCGGAGTGGGATCGCGACGAGGAACTGCCGAACGACACGTTTACGTTTGCCCGCATCCAGTACGATTCATGGGGCGGCAGCGGTTGGCGCGGTCGCGGCAAATGGTCGATCGACTGGCCTGAGAGCGACCTGAACATGTCGTTTCGCCTGCAGCAACTTACCGCACTCAAGGTCGATCCCGAGGGCACGGTTCTCAATCTCACCGAGGACAAACTGTTCGAGTACCCGTTCATTTACATCATCGAGCCGGGCGAGTTGTACTTCACCAAGGACGAAGTCAAGGCACTGCGGAAATACCTGCTGACCGGCGGCTTTTTGATGGTCGATGATTTTTGGGGGGAGAACGAGTGGGCCAACTTCGCGCGCGAGATGAAACGGGTGTTTCCATCGCGCGCGATCGTGGAGTTACCGATCGAGCACGAAATTTTTCAATGCGTTTTTCCGTTAGAGGAAAAACCGCAAGTACCCAATCCGCGCACCGCCGTTGAGGGTGCATCGCACGGCATCACGTGGGAACGCTGGGATGCCCAGACGCCGCACTACCGCGGCATTTACGATGACGAAGGCCGATTGATGGTGGTCATCTGCCACAATACCGACCTTGGCGACGGCTGGGAGGAGGAGAGCCGTGCCGGCCAATGGTACTTCAAGGAATTTTCCGAACCCAAGGCTTACCCCATGGGGATCAACATTATTTTCTACTCAATGACGCACTAACATGGACACTGATACCACAGACAACACACACGAACAGGATCGGCAGGCGGTCGAGCAGATTTCCGCCGGCCGCGAAAAAATTGAACAGGAACTGGGCCGGGTCATAATCGGGCAAAAGGACGCGGTCGAGGAGATCCTCATCACTCTGTTCGCGGCGGGCAACTGTCTGATCACCGGTGTGCCGGGGTTGGCCAAGACCTTGATGGTGCGCGCGATCGCCGGGATTTTTGATCTCGAGTTTCATCGTATCCAGTTCACCCCTGACCTGATGCCAGCGGACATCACTGGTACCGAGATTTTGATCGACGGTGAGAACGGCCGGGAGCTGCAATTCGTCAAGGGGCCGGTGTTCACGAACGTGCTACTCGCGGACGAGATCAACCGCACTCCGCCGAAGACTCAGGCCGCGCTGCTCGAGGCGATGCAGGAAAAACAGGTATCGGTCGGTGGCACGAGCCGCGACCTGCCCAAGCCGTTTTTCGTGTTGGCCACGCAGAACCCGATCGAGATGGAGGGCACCTACCCGTTGCCCGAGGCACAGCTCGACCGCTTTTTGTTGAACGTGTTCATCGACTACCTGCCGGAGGAGGACGAGGTGAAGGTCGTCAGTGAGACAACCAGCCGCGTCGACGTGCAGACGAGTCCCGTGTTCAAGGCGGAGGATGTGCTGCGAATTCAAAGCGTCGTTCGCAAGGTGCCGGTGGCCGACTCGGTGGTGCGTTACGCCGTGCGGGTCGCTGCCAGTTCGCGCCCGGGGCAGGCGAACACACCGGACTTTGTCAACGAGTGGATCAACTGGGGCGCCGGATTGCGTGCCGGGCAGGCGCTGATCATCGGGGCCAAGGCACGTGCGCTGCTGCAGGGCCGCTCCCACGTCACGCCGGATGATGTCAAGGCGCTCGCCGTGCCGGTGCTGCGCCACCGCATCCTCCCTAATTTCAAGGCCGAGGCTGAGGGGGTCGACGCCGATCAGGTGATCGCCAAGCTGGTTGAAACTGTTCCCGTACCGTGAGCCGACTGCAGACAGCGCACCGTTTCCTGGATCCGAAAGCCTTGATGGAAATCAAGAGCCTGTCGCTCCGGGCGCGTGCTGTTGTCGAGGGCTTCATGAGCGGCCTGCACCGCAGTCCGCGTACCGGGTTTTCCACAGAGTTCACCGAGTACCGCCAATACGCGCAGGGCGATGACGTTCGGTTTTTGGACTGGAAAGTGATGGCCCGCACCGACCGCGAGTTCATCAAGAAATTTGAGGACGAGACCAACCTGCGTTGCACGTTCATGGTCGATTTTTCCCGGTCGATGGAGTTCGGCGGGGACGAGGCCGGCGTGAAAAAAAGCGACTACGGTCGAACCATCGCCGCGTCGCTCGCCTGGTTTTTGATTCAGCAACGCGACGCCGTCGGTCTGGCGACATTCGACCGCGACGTGCGGGAATTCATTCCACCGCGTTACCGGCAGGATCAACTCAAGACCATCCTCGGCAGGCTTGAAACCCAGCCGGCGGGGCAGGCGACCGACCTTTGCCAGGCGCTGGACAAGCTGGCGTCGCTCGTGGGCAAGCGCGGGATGATCGTGCTGGTGTCCGATTTTCTTACACCGATCGCCGAGCTGGAGCGCAGCCTCAACCTGTTCACTTCAGCTGGCCATGATGTGCGCGCCATTCAGGTGCTGCATCCGCGAGAGCTGGATTTCGCATTCGAAGAAGCCGCCATTTTTGAGGACATGGAGAGCGGCCAAAATCTGATCCTCGATCCCGGACTGGCGCGTGAGGCGTACCTCGAGAAAATCAAGGCACATAACGAAGCGCTCGACGGGGTGTTCAGCGCACAGGGCATCACCTCGTTTCGCGTCAGCACGACAGAGCCGTTGGAGATGGTGCTGTTAAAATTCCTGCAGGAACAGCCGGCACGAGCGGTGGCACGTCAACGGCGGTCGCCGGGGAGGAACGCCGCATGAGTTTCCTGACGCCACTTTATTTGATCGGCGCGCTTGGGCTGGCCATCCCGATCATCCTGCATCTGTTGCATGATCGACCAAAGAATAAGCAGGCGTTCGGCAGCCTGATGTTCCTCGACAAGACCAAGCCGCCGGTGGATCGCAAGCGGCGTCCGACTCACCTGCTGCTGTTGTTGCTGCGGTGCCTTGCGTTGTTATTGCTGGCGTTTGTTTTTGCGCGGCCGTTCGTCACGGTCGACGACCCCGCCGCGGCCGGCAAACGCGATCGCCAGTGGCTGACGGTGCTGCTCGACCGCAGTGCCAGCATGCAGCGCGGCGACTTGTGGCAGCAGGCCAAGGCCAAGGTGGAGACGGCGCTTGGCCAACTGGGCCCGGGGGATCACTTCACGTTGTATGCTTATGGCGACACGGCGGACCGACTGGTGGATATCGATGCCTGGCAGGACAGCGCATCTGAAACCGAGGTGACGCAGCAACTCGAGCGCTTGGCCAAGCCGGGCTTCGGGGGCAGCGACCTTGGCCAAGCGCTGGTGATTGCCGGCGAGGCGATCCAGGAAAAACAGGTCGAGCCGGATGAACAGCCCTTGGCCAAGCGCGAAATTCTCGTGATTAGTGATTTGCAGAAGGGTTCCAAACTCGGGGAGGTGCAGGGCTACGAGTGGCCGACCGGGATCCGGGTGTCGCTCGAGCAGATCGGCGAGGATGATCAGGGCAACTGCGGCATGGAACAGGTCGCGGCGAGGACA
>CEWJ01025208.1_pt1 | contig 10184 bp, 7 predicted proteins | sample 350291 | NCBI WGS metagenome assembly CEWJ01 (sample SAMEA2622923, study PRJEB7988) | marine metagenome | isolation source: saline water (ENVO:00002010), including | reverse complement strand
CGCGTCTGGATCAACAGCAGGCAGGTTATCAAGGCCGACTTGGCCAAGCTGGCCGAGAAAACAAAAAACATCCCCGGACTCAAGCGCACCGGAGGATTCATCGGACTGCAAAACCACTCTTCCCCGGTGTTCTATCGCAACATCCGCATCAAGGAGCTGAAATAGGACTCCGCCCGGCCAAGCGCTCAAACCACAAAGACCAATGATCGCACACCGAGTCCCGGCTGTTTTTGCCGCTTTAATCATCGCATCGCTTGGCCAAGCGCTTGGCCAAGACCGCGAGCCCACCGAAACCCGGGTCACTCACGGCCCAATGCTTGGCCGACCATCACACAACGCGATGAGCCTCTGGATGCGCACCCATCGCCCCGGGAAAGTGGTGGTCTTTTACGGCACCGACAAGACCGAGCTCGACCAATCAGCGACTCTTCAGACAACCTCGAGCGAGGATGACAACACCGGAATCCTCAAACTCGACAAGCTGCAGGCCAACACGCGCTATTTCTATCGCGTGGAGGATCATCAGCTAAGCGGTTCATTCCGCACATTGCCTCACGCGAATGATTTCAGGAATGCCACAGGCAATCCGGAGGGACTCTTCAACTTCAAGTTCGAGTTCGCCTGCGGCAACAACCAACGCGGCGGTGGCGATAGCGCCGGGCCCACCCTGCCGGTGTTCGACACTCTAAACAGGCAGGTGCGTGACGAGATTCACTTCGCCATCCTTAACGGCGATTGGCTCTACGAGGATCAGCGCGCCTATCCGGCCAGCGAGTGGCTGCATCAGGTTGGCATCGCCTCGCTTGGCCAAGCGCCCGACATCGTCCAGAAGGCACCGACTGTCGTCGGGGTGTGGGAAAACTACAAAATCTATCTCGAGCGCGGACGCAACCTAAGCGAGTGGCACCGGCATGTTCCATCATTTTACACCGCCGACGATCACGAACTGCTCAACGATATTTACGGCACCGGCGAGGTCGGCTACGTCAATCGCCGCGCGGTGTTTCGCGATATCGCCACGCGCGCCTGGTTTGACTACCTCGCCTGGGCGAACCCCACCGAACACACCGCTCCCGCTTGGTTTGGCAAAGGCCGATTCAAGAAGGGAAGCGATGTTCTGCAGGACACCGACGCTGATTTCACGAAGCTCAACCTCAAGGAACTCGCAAATCTCCACGTGCACTGGGGCACCATGACGGCCGGGGTCAAGGACGCCAATCTCGACACGGAACCGGGCGATCCCAACTCTGCCGTTTATGAGATCGTAGAAGTTCTCGGGCCGCACCGGCTCCGGATCAATCCACCGGCCAAGGCGGACGGTTCTCAGACTTACTCCATCGGTCGGCGCTGTTACGGCAAGTTTACCGTCTCGAACTGCGATTTCTTCCTGCTCGACACCCGGTCACATCGCAGCCTACACAACGTCGACAACCCCGACAACCCCAAGGCCACCATGCTCGGCAAACAACAACTCGCATGGCTCAAGGACGGCATCAGAAACAGCAAGGCCGATTTCATTTTCGTCGTTTCGTCAGTCAACTTCATGGTGCCGCACGTCGGCAGCGGCGGCGGGGCAGACAAGCAGTCAACCATCAAAAAAGACGATGCGTGGACGGTTTTTCTGAAAGAACGCGAGGAACTGATTGAGTTTTGGGACGGCCTCGACAAGGGCGTGTTTGTGCTCACCGGCGATTTGCACAACAGCTTTGCCATCAAGATCACTGACAATGTGTACGAATTCGCCAGCGGCCCGCACAACTCCATCAACCACGCACCCATGAAGGACGAAGGCGGCCGCCCCGCCAACGGCAGATTCAAATACGGCCCTCGCGCCTGCGACATCCGCTGGAGCAGCTACGCGATGGAGGACATCCCACGCGCCAACCGCACCTTCCCCCACTACTGCGTCGTGCAGGTCAACAACGTGTTCAATAACCCAATCGAGCGAAACGGCGAACGTTGGTTTGCCTTCCCACACCCGCAGGTGATCTTTCAATTCCACGATGCCTACACCGGCAAACTGCGCTACTCAGAGACCTTCGTGCTGGGGCTTGAATAAACAATTGCTACGCCACTTTGTGATCACATGAAAAAACTAACTTCCATTTTAAGCGTTGTTTTTGTTTTCACGGTATTCGTATTTCCGGCCACTGCAGCAGACTCCATGCAGCCCAACGTGGTGCTGATAATCAGCGATGATCATGCGTGGACTGATTACAGCTTCGCTGGGCATCCTCACGCGAGGACGCCCAACATCGACCGGCTGTCTGCCGAGGGACTGACTTTCACCCGAGGCTATGTCACCACCGCGATCTGCAGTCCTTCGCTGGCGACAATGCTCACCGGCTTGTACCCGCACCAGCACGGCATCACCGGCAACGATCCCGTCCGCGGGCAGGATCGCGCCGATTGGATCGAGCCGTTTTTCAAAAAGCCGCAACTGCCCAGACAACTCGCCGACGCCGGATATCTGACCATGCAAACGGGGAAATACTGGATGAAGCATCCGAGTCACGCTGGTTTCACCGATGACATGGGCTCCACTGGCCGCCATGGGGGACAAGCCCTTTCCATCGGCCGCAAGTCCATGAAACCGATCTACGATTTCATCGACAAGGCGCAACGACAAAAGAAGCCATTCTTCGTTTGGTACGCCCCCTTCCTGCCACATACCCCACACAATCCACCGGAGCGCCTGTTAAAAAAATACACTGCCATCAAAAATCCCGCCAAGGCCAAGTACATGGCAATGATCGAGTGGCTTGACGAGACCTGCGGCGAACTGATGGAGCAACTCAACAAAAAAGGTGTCGCCGACAACACGCTTGTACTCTACCTCGCCGACAACGGCTGGAACGAATACGGCAAGGCGCATCCTTACGAAAATGGCGTGCGCACCCCGTTCATTGCGCATTGGCCGGGCAAGATCAAGCCGCGCAAGGACGAGCGGCAACTCGTCTCCAACATCGACATAGTGCCGACGATCCTATCCGCAGCCGGCATCAAGCCACCGGCGTCCCTTCCCGGTATCAATTTGCTCGATGAAAAGGCAGTGGCCAAGCGCAACACAATCTTCCTGTCTAATTTCGCCCATGACATGGTATCAGCCACCGAGCCGGAAAAGAGTCTCTGGACGCGCTCCTGCATCCACGGCAAATGGAAGCTGGTCGCATGGATCGAAAACCCGCCGAAAGTCCGTCCCTGGGCCGGCGGCCATCGACACAAGAATCCCGACACGAACTTGGAATTGTTTGACCTCCTCACCGACCCGCACGAAACCAACAATCTGGCCAACGCCCACCCCGAAGTCGTCCGCGACCTCGCCGCCCGAATCGATGACTGGTGGAAGGTGGATTGAAGCTGTAAAAACAATTTGCCGCACAAGGAGCAATGGCAGCCGATAGCAAAACACCAACCAAGCGCTGGCAGTGGCTTGGGTTGGTTTTGATTCTCCTGTTCGCCCTTGCGATGTTCATGGGGCCAGGGCCGGGGTTGCGCTTGGTAAACCCGGAACCGAGTGCCGACAGCGAAGCCCTCCGTTTTCTCGGCCTGCCGGTGATCTATGCCTGGGGATTGTTTTGGTACGGCATACAGGCTACCGCGGTGGTCACAGCAAGCCTCACCCTTTGGAAAACGGACGACGAGTGATGCCCGATCCGACCACTCCAGATCTCGGTTTGTTGCCTCATTTTTGCCTCGCAGGTTATCTCCTTTTTCTCCTCGGGATCGGCATCTGGGGCGTTCGCAAAAGCCGCTCTGGCGAGGAGGACTACTATCTCGCCGGGCGCGGTCAGGGCTGGCTGGTTTCGTCGTTGACCATCATGGCGACATTCTTCAGTTCCGCAGCCATGCTGGGCGCCCCCGGGGCGGTTTACAAGGAGGGCGTGGTGTTCGCCCTGTTCGCATTGAATGTCCCTTTGAGCGGCGCCGCAATTTATGTACTGGGGAATCGAATCCGCAAACTCGGCCACAACCATGGACACGTGACCCCGGCCGACCTGATTTGCAAGCATTACGGCAGCTCGGTGGCTCTTCGCTGTCTCGTGGCGTTGATCGGTTTCCTATACGCCGTGCCGTACGTGGTCATTCAAATTCAGGCCGGCGGCATCATTTCCGAACGACTGTTCGCCGGGGAACACGCGTTCGAAATCGGGGCCTGCCTCCTGTCGCTGGTGACGATGCTCTACATCATGATAGGCGGCATGCGCAGCGTGGCGTGGACCGATGCACTGCAGGGGGCGTTGCTGATGACCGGGATGCTCCTCTCAGGATTAGCCGCCGTGGCAGCACTGGGTGGTCCGTCGGCATTTTTTGAAAAAGTCAACGACCTACCGCACACCTCCCTTTCCGTACCGGGTACGACCGGATCGTTCACGCCGGAAAAAATGTTCACCCTCTGCATCTTTGGTGCGCTTGGCTCGATGATTCAACCGGCGCAGTGGATGCGATTTTACGCGGCCAAGTCCGCCAATGCACTCCGGCGTAGTGCGGTCATTTTCGCGCTTGGCCTGACCGCCTGTTTCTTGTTCGGCGTGATGCTCGTCGGCCTTGGTGGCCAGGTGCTCTACCCATTGGCCAAGCCCAACACAGACGGCGTTTTTGAATATCGATTGCAACAGGACACGAACACGGTTGCAGCCACTGAAGCCGACTTGGCCAAGCGCTTGGACAACGGCGCCAAACCCCTTCCCCATCCGGACGTCGGCACCGACTCTCGTGACTTTGATCAAATCATGGTCGTCGTCCTCAAGCGCCACCTCCCGGAGCTGCTTGGCCCCGTCGGACTACTGCTCGGCACACTGATCATCATCGCAATCATGGCAGCGGCGATGAGCACAGCCGACAGCAATCTGCACGCAATGAGTGCCGTGCTGACCCGTGATATTTACGGAGGCGTCCTGCGCCCGGGCGCCTCGGAGAAAAGTCGATTGTGGGTCGGTCGCGGCGTGATCGCCGCGGCGACGGTGTTGTCGCTTGGCATGGTTTTCGTCAGTCGCAGCAGCGAGAGTTTCGACCCAATTGGCATGATCATGCCAATGAGCATCCTCGCAATCGCCTTCTCCAGCCAGTTGCTGCCCGTCACGATCGATGTGCTATTCCTCAAACGCGGTTCGCGTCAGGGCGCCATCGCAGGGATCATCGCCGGGATGCTGGTCGTCCTCATGTTCAGCCCGATCCCGGCTATCCTCACCGGCAGCGACTCCGCCGTGGTCGACCTGTTTGCCCGCCTGAAACAACTCGCCGATATCGGCTTCTGCGGCGTGGTGGTAAACGTGACCGTCTTTGCGCTCGTCAGCCTTAAAAATAAAACGAATTAAAACTCCGCCAGGCGCTAAAGCCGTTTGCAGCGGGTGACCTTGGTGATCACTTTTTTCCCGTCCCTGACCGTGTACTGTCCCTCCATGTCGACCACTGAGCCAACGCACGCATCGATCTTCAGGTTGTGAATATTGCCAAAGCTGAGACGCACCTCGATTTCGTCGCCTGTCGATAGTTGCAACAGGTAAAGGTTCAGGTCATCTGCGGTAACCTTGATTTTCAGCATTCCTTTCAAGGCAATTTCGCCGTCCTTGTCTCGGGTAATTTTCCATGAGCCGTCATCAACGTATTTCGGGGCCAACCCTGCCATTTCGCTGATGCCCGGAAGGACGCCGGTTGAGTTGCCGTATTGCCCCCGTTGCACGCCCATCATCTCCATGATTTTCAGGTGCAGGTTGCTGTTCGGTGTGTTCGGGTATTTCACAAACCGACCCGTCTTGATCTGCCCGCCTCCTCCACCACCAAGCACCAACGGCAGGTCGCTCACCGAGTGGTAATCCCCATGCTTGATTCCCGAACCGTACAGCACGATAGAATTGTCAAACACCGTCCCCTCGCCGTCCTCCAGTGATTTGAGTTTGTCGAGAAAGTAGCCGAACTGCTCCGTGTGCCATTGGTTGATCAGGTCGTAGCCGTCCAATCCGGATGAACGGTTTCGTGTCCTTACAAAATGTGACAAGGCATGCAACTCATCGTTCACCCCGATGAAATCATAAACTGACCGACTCTCGGTGTGGGACATCATCAGCGTACTGACGCGCGTCATGTCCGTCCAGAACGCCAACGCAACCAAATCGAGCATCGCGCGCATCCGCTGGGCTAAATTCGTCGCTGCCGGAATGGGTTTAACAAGGCGCAATTTCGCGTCTCGTTCGGCATTGCTTTGATTTTGAAACTGCTCAACCTCCCGTTCGACGTCGCGAACGGATTGCAAGTACTGCTCAAGCACCTGCTGGTCGCGCCGGCTTGCCTTTCGTGCGATCGACCGGTAGCTGTCCCTCACCTGATCCAGCACACTTGAAGTTTTGTCCCGGTAACTCCGACTGTTGAGTCCGCGAAACAACTGGTTAAACACCAGCTCCGGCCTGTCCTCAACCGGCAACGCGCGACCTTCCGCGTCATAGGAGAGGAAATTCTCGGACGGATCATTCGCATCAAGGTAGGTGTCACTCCGAAGTGCAAGCGACTTGACCGGGGTCTCACCACCAACATGATCGGCGATGACCTGATCAAATGACTGCTTTTGCACGAGGCGCGACTGGCGCAACTCGCCGGTCATAAACGTCAGCGCCACATTTTCATGCCCGCCATTGGCCCGTTGATCCGCATCAATGTTGCTTAGGATAACGATGTCGCCCTTGTTTTTCTCAATTGGCGAAAGAATTTTGGAAAGCTCGAAATCCGTCTCGGTTCCCCCTGTGATATCCCACGAACTCGGATTTACACCCGCGCCCTTAAATAGAACGCAAAGTCTCAGGTTACCCTGCCCGGTTGCCGGCTTCGCCTTGGCGTAACTGACCGCCGGCGACATGATATCCAACGATGGCAAAGCCAGTGCCGCCCCGATGCCGCGCAGGAACGTGCGCCTTGGAATGAGATAGGATTGCCTGCTCATGATTCGTCCTGTCGTTGATGAAATTGTTTACTCAAAACGATCTGTTCGATGAGTGTGTTCATTCTAAAGCCATTCGATTTTAACGCTTCACAAATTCGGTCCACCGCCGGCCGATCGTGCGGCTCCAGCTTGCGGCCAAGCGCATAGGCAAACATTTGCCTCGCGATGTTTTGCACGATCTCGGCCCGGTATTCATCGAGCAGCATCCGCTTCATTCCCTTTGGCGTGGTAAATTTTCCTCCGTTTGGGAACTCACCCCTGGCCTTGACCGGACGCTTGTTGCCGTACTGCTCCCGCCACTTTCCGTAGGGACCGAACTGCTCAAGGCCCAGTCCAATCGGGTCGATGTGCTTGTGGCAGCTCACACAAACCGCCTTGCTCGTGTGCGCCTTCAGGATATCGGCCAGATCATCCAGTTTTTTGCCGTTCACCGTTTCGCTTTGGCTCAGCGCGGGTATGCTTTCCGGCGCGTGCATTTTCCGACCGATAATCTTGTCGAGCATCCAGACACCGCGCCGGATCGGGTTGGTTTTCTCGGGGGGCGAAGTCAACCGCATGATGCCCACGGTCGTGATCACCCCGCCCCGTTGTTCGCTGTTCACTTTCAGCAGCCGGGGCGGATCATAAAAACGCTCCTGAATTCCCGGCGGCCGTTTCCGGCGCGCAGCCAGGATATCGTCGTGCCGATTCTCAAACGCATGCCCCTTGCCGGGTGTGCTAACCTCGGTGTAGTTGCTCTGGTACACCCAGTCCGAGTCGATCAACTCCAGCACACTGCGGTCCGACTTCACCAACTCGTCAAAAAAGAACAGCAACTCATCGTAGACACCGCGGTTCCAAGCCTCGTTCCGGTAGAATTCCCTGTTGTGCCAAAGATCACGGAAGCCAAGCCACTGGCCTGCGAAATTCTCCGACAACGCAATCCGCTTGGGCGATTGAAGCATCCGCTGCACTTGGCCAAGCAACACCTCGTCGTCGTCCAGCTCACCGCGCTTGGCCAAGCGGAACAGTTCCTCATCCGGCATACTGCCCCAGATAAAATAGGACAGTCGCACGACAAGTTCCTCGCCACTGACAGCGTAGGGAATCTCGCTGTCTCGGGCTTGTTCCATCCGGTAAAGGAACGCCGGTGACACAAGCGCCGTCTTCATCGCGTGCAACAGCGACTCCACCGGTGGAGATTCCCGGCGCTTGGCCAAGTACGCCTGCTGAACCAATTGCTCGTTGGCTTCGTTGCGATAACCTCGAAACGCCCGAAGCGTGAATCGTTGCAAAATCTCCCCTGCACGGGCTTGGCTTAATTCCTTCGGCTCATTTGCAAACCCAAATACCCGTTCACGCGCCTCGGCCGACTGAACGAAGGATTGAAGCGCGTAGTCGTATGCCTGGGTTAACCTCAACACCGGCAGCTTGCCGCTGGCAAGTTGGTCGGCATCGTTGAAAAAACCGGACTCCCCGGGCACGTCGGGCGGCAAAATTGACTCGAGTGTGGAATCCAACAACGCCGGGAACTCCGGGCTGAAGACATACGGGCGTTTCAGCGAAACATGGAGCAGATCCTCAAGCGTGTTGATCAGTTCATAACGGGACAATCGCCGAAGCGGTGTTGCGCCAATGTGCTCCGCACCGTTTCTGACAATGTAATTATCCCGAAACCACCCCTGAACCAGCGCCCTCTGTTCAGCCGTCAGCGGCTTTTTTTTCGCCGGGGGCATCTCACCCATCCGGACCACCCGTTCAACCCGTAACCAAAGCGTTTGAATCTTCGAATCAGCGAGGGTTGACCCCGATGAAAGTTGCTCCAAGTCGATGCCACCTTTTCGTGTTTCCGCGTCGTGGCAGTCGAGGCAACGGTCATCGATCAGGCTGAGAACCTGCTCAATATCGACTGCCGGAAAAACAGAAACTCCCGCCGCGAATAACAGCAGGAGTGTCTGGGTAAAAATCTTCATCCCAAGCGCTTGGCCAAGCGGGGATTATTTTTTAATCTTGGCAAGTTGTTTGCGGAGGCGCTTGGCCTGTCGGCCTTCGAAAATCTGCCACACGGCGAGGCCGTTGCCGACCAGTTCCCACTCGTCGAATTCCCAGCCCACCTTTTTATTGCGGTCGATTTCAAAGATCTGCGGATTATTTTCGCCGGCATGACAGTTGCCGATGATGTAGTTGCCGTTTTTCAACTCCTGCAGCGCAGTCATCCAGCCCAACTCGATCTCTGTTCCCGGCACCTTGCCCTTGATCTCCCAGACGACCTTCTTGTCGGGTGACACCTCGATGACACTCTTGCCGGAGCCAGTCGCGATCAGCGTGTTGCCGTTCTTTAGACGAATGGCCCCGTAGCAACGAGTCTTCACGAGGTAATCCCAGACGATCTCCCCCTTGCGATTGTACTCGGTGACGACACCCGGATTTTCGGAGGTCACGAGATAATTCCCCTCCGGTGTGAACCGCGCCCAGCGGGTGTTTTCGCGGCCATCCTTTTTCATGTTGAACTGGTGTACAATCTTCCCCTTTTTGTTGACCTCAATGATGCGCCCAACACCGCTCTCCACGATGGAGGTGTTGCCGTTTTTCAGACGGGCGAATGCGTGAACATCAACGCGCTTGCCCTCGTTGCCGTTCATCTTCGCCGAGTCGTAGGTCCACACGACCTTTTTATCGAGAGTCATCTCGGTCAGCTTGGTCCACGTGTCGTGATACAAAATGTTGCCGTTGGGCAGAAGATGCACATCGTGATGCCCGGTGTGACCCCGCTCAGGCCCACCAGTCTTGTGCGACCAAATCACCTTTCCGTCACTCTCCGTAATCGCGAGGATGTTCTTTCCGTAGGAGGCACTCACCAGGACCAACCGCTCCGCGGTAACAGCGACCGAGACGAATATAAACGAAAATAAAGCAACTATGCGCAAACAGGTTTTCACGCAGAGAAAGTTAGCGACTCGCCCAAGTCACGTCGAGCGTCTGTTGAGGCTGGAAAAGCAGAAAAAGAAGGTGGCGGGTCGGGAGGGACTCGAACCCTCAACCAACGGCATAAAAGGCCGCCGATGTTAAATCTATATGTAATTGTGGCACAACTACTTACGCCCTTCAAAAATGAATCTGAAAAATAATATCATACTATTACCATACGATTTTTTACTTTTCAAGGAGTTCCCATGCGTTCTCCTACTCTCTGTACTTTGCTGAATTGTTGTAGCCCTTTACGAAAATAACCTAGTGACCCTTAAAAATATTAAAACCTGTCGATATATTA
>CEWJ01024812.1_pt1 | contig 10185 bp, 6 predicted proteins | sample 350291 | NCBI WGS metagenome assembly CEWJ01 (sample SAMEA2622923, study PRJEB7988) | marine metagenome | isolation source: saline water (ENVO:00002010), including | reverse complement strand
AGTATCACAAAATTACTCGACGCTAGCATCACTAAAAACTCTCAAAACAATCACACCAGTGATAATTAAACCGATTCCTACAATCGCGGAAAAATCGATTTTTTGATCGAATGCAATTACCGATACAAGGGTAATTGATGCCACTCCTACGCCGGACCAAATTGCATAAGCAACCCCAATTGGTATAGTCTCCAAAGTTAATGACAGGAAATAGAACGCCAACATATATCCAGCGAAAACAATTACCGAAGGCCACAATTTGGTGAAACCTTCTGATGATTTCAAGAATGATGTTGCCAATACTTCTGAAAATATTGCCAAGCCAAGAAAAAGCCAATTCGACAAACTAGCGGCCTCAGCAGGTTGTCATTTCACCATCTTGGGTAGAATCTTCTGGATGCAAATCTAATTCCCAACTACTGGTTGAAGTGTAAGATGTAGCTGTGTTTCCTGCATAGAATTGATTTGTCACCTCTATTTCGAATGTATAACAACCTGAGCCATCATAGAAATCATCCTTTTGCAAGTATTCTGTACTTAAGTCGTTCAATGCTGTACCTGGCATACCAAGCCATCCATTCGCCTTACCAGTTTGGGTACCGGATAGTGAACTAGACCACTGTGCATCTAAACCATTTACTGTTACTGTTGGCATGACATATTTCGTACTGCTACCTTTCTTGATTGTCATTTTGAAACTATAATCGGAGGTTACAGGAATTAAACCAAGATTGTCCAGCGTATGTCCGCCTCCATCTTGTTCGCTCTCAGACGGAGAAAAGAGACCAACAATTGCTTCTATAGTCAATCCATCTGTAACGGTAGAAGATGTACCTCCGCCGCTACCACTAGTTGAGGATTTCAAAACCTTAGAAACTCTAGTTGCAGAGTTTAATACCTCTCTAGTAGTGAAATCTGGGTCGATATCAGTGGTGATTTTTTGACCGTCTGACGATTCTACTTCAATGGTATACTCCTTGACAACGTTAGCGGTATAATCTAGGGAATTACCTTGGAAAATTGTCGAAATTGACACATCGAAACTTGCTCTATCGTTAGCCATTGATTTACTACCTGACCAGACCTCTGCTCCATCTGCGTAAACTTTAGCATCTGCCTCAGAAAAGCTACCTCTGACTACGAATGAAATAACATCCTCGTCCTCATCAATGGTGATTTCTGTCACAGCCATTGATGCGTTAGTTGGCACTATCATGATGGCGGCATACGGCCCGACTGCAATAACAAACGCAAGGGCAACAGAGATTCCCGTCTTAACCGGGGAAATTCCTCCGGTCATTCTTTGCGATTGTACGATGGAGCCAATACCCAATGCCAGTACTACAAGGACTACAATTAGTCCAAATCCGCCACCTTGGAGCGAGAATATTGCCCCAAGGACAATTATGATCCACCCAGCAATGTTGAGAATCATTGGGATATCAGGCCCATCTTGCTGAACAGCAACTGTTGCAGCATTCGAGTTTTTTGATTTAACCTCGCCAGATAGCAGTGTAGCACTCTCAGTTTTCGACTTAGTTGTCGATTTCTCGTCTGAAGATGCAGATTTTGCTTTGTCTAGTAGTCCACCCATAGTTTGTCCCCGGAGTTGAGGACTACGGGTTTATGTTATGAATTAAACGCCTGCTGGCATCGAAAACTGTTTGTTTAACCAGTTCTTGTGGCAACTCAAAGACCAGGCGCAGCATCTCGCAGTTCTTCTTCTTCATCATCAATATTGATGAATCTGCGTCCTGCAACTGCTGCTGCAAGGGCAATCATCGATAGCGCTGGGATTATTTCAAAACCTGGTAGGTAAATGCCTCTAACATATACTGTGATCATTTGTGATTCAGTGATGCAGCCACCGTTGTTACAGGCGAACTCAGATTCGGCGTAGAAATCTAAGACGTGGTATGCGTCGCTCCAGCCTTGAGTCTTAGGTGTTCTAACCTTGACCTCAACGCTGGCTGGAGTCGGAGTTGCATCGACTTGCTTCTTTACAGCAGGAAGCGTAATAGTGAATCCGCTTTCTTCCAGTGTCTTACGATAATTGTCAGTTACTCCAACTTTCATGAAGTCCAGTTGATTACCAAGGTTGTAAACTTTGAATTCGAAAATCTTGTCCGTCTTTGGCATTAGTTGAACGAATGGTTCGGTCGCTTCTACTTGTACCAAGGAATATTGCATGATGTTGACAATCATGTTGTTGTTTGACGAGGCTGAGTTCGCTGGCGGGAAGCCGTTTATCTCCTGTACTGTTGCAGATACCGACAGAGTTCTTGCGTCCATCCTCATGTATGGAGTTGCCCTAACAGAAATCTGGAAGTCTACTGAATCGCTAGCGCCCACATACATGTCACCCGGTGCTGCAGTGGCGAGACCATCTGCTTGTACATTGATGCTTATTTTCTCTTGATATGCTGTTGGGTTAGTTGCAGTGCATGTGGTAAATCCGGAATAAGTAGAACCTGGTTTTACTTCTACATTGATGTTCGATGGGGCACATGTTACTGAAATTGCCGCCGTTGGGGTTGGGTTTTGTGCTGCCGCTGGAGCAGCCACAGCAAGCATAGAAAATATATACAATGTTAAGAGGAACGAAGCACGCTTTACAGTTGACATAGAATCACCTATCAACACTCCCAGTTCTGTAACCCTCATAACCATTTTGGGGATATGGATAAAATTTCAACAAAAAATAACGATTATACTTGGTGGGCCCGAAGGGATTTGAACCCTTGACCGCCCGGTTATGAGCCGGGTGCTCTAACCAACTAAGCTACAGGCCCGTGGCCGACCGTCATGCCGCTCAGTCATAAAATGTTCCAACTAACCAAATTGTGTTAGTGATGACTGACTGGGCTTTATCCACTCCCTAACTGCTAGTTCTGCTTCATCACGTACCGCCTCAGGAACAAACACCATCGCTCTCTCATTTGGTAGAGATAACGAACGAATCATCGCAGAGTGTTCCGATACATCCCTACCGTCCTCTAATATGATTCCTTGTTCATAAGGCAAATAACCTCGTTTTGAAATTGTTGCGTAAAGGACGTGAATTTCTGGATCATAACCCTTGCTTTGAATAAATTCCTCTAATCTATTCTTGACTGTTTCTACCATGCTAATGTCAAGAGTGTCAATTCTCAGAGACTTGTGAAATTCTCGCCTCGACAATAATTTCCCAGCATATAGAGACAGTAATTCGTCCCCGTGCTTTGACCATTCGTCTAACACCACTTTTATGTGTGAGTCATTTAATTGTGCATACTGTGGTGGGTTTAGTGAACTATTCAACAGCATGTGCTCCAATTTGCTATCAAGTTGTAATTCCCCATTCTGAGCCAATATTTTCGCTCTGGCCAACATTTTAACAAGGTAGTTTTGAGTAAGCATGTTCACTTTATGGAAGTATACTTGATTGTACATGTGATATCTCGTAACCAAATAGGCCTCAACGGCCGGCAAACCCCAAGTTTTGATGTGGAAATGACCATCATCCCCGATACGAAGTGCTCTAAACACTCTGTCAATGTCGAAACCGCCTATTTGAGCGCCAGTATTGGCTTGGTCTCTAACCAAGTAGTCCATTCTATCGACATCCAGTTGCGAGGATACTATTTCCCGCATGAAATGTGGAATGGGTTTACCGTCATGCTCAGATTGGCCATCCATAATGGCAAACAATCTCGCAAGTCTCTCACTACCCAATACCTCTTCTACGACATTACCAATTTCGGTTTCTTCGGACTCTAAAATCAGTCTGCCCCAATGTTCATGTGGATGATAAGTAGCAAAAACTAGCGGAGTTTCTAGCAGGTGGGAAAACGGTGGGTGTCCAATGTCATGCAGTAGGGCTGCAAGTTGTACCAGTTCAGCATCTTCATCATCGATCATCCCCGGCTGGACATCTTGAATCAAATTTGTCAACTTTCTAGCCAGATGGTAAGCGCCCAAGGAATGTGAGAATCTGTTATGATTTGCTGCGGGGAAAACGTACTCACAAGTTGATAATTGTTGAATTGAGCGAAGTCTCTGAAATTCTTTGGTATCGATAATTTTAGCATGCTGAAACGGCACAAGAATGTCCTTGTGAATTTCGTCACGAATCACCCGCTCTCTCATTCCATCCCCACACATCGCTCGGATTAGTGTTTAAAAAGGCCGCGTAAGATATGGACAAATCCTTCAAACATGACTAAAAGACTGTTCGAATACCAATAATCATGGCGGATGTGCTGAAGAGCATAATGAACAAAATTACAGATGACGATCCTGCAACTAGAGGTCAGCAGCTTTGGGTGATGTTCACACTAGCTATTTTCCTAGTTGCTGTATTAAATTATTACGCGATGGTTCGAGAACCCGACATTGTGGAAATGGAAGACTTGATTGAATACAAAAACGAGGTTGTCAAAGTAGAGGGTGAAATTATTTCATGGCGAGAGGATCCATGGAATTCCGGCGACTGGGAAACACACGTAATTGTTAGCGACGGAACTGCGGTTGTTGAGGCTAGGTGGAGTAGGCCGGCTGAAATACCACCGATTGGCACCAATGTAATCATCACTGGAAAGGTAATGGAGTTCGAAGGTAATATCTACATGACCGCGGTTGGTTCAGGAGCGATGGAATGGGATGATGATGACATACCTGACATTATCCAACTTTCGATCCTTGACGTTGCCCTAGACCCCGAGAAATATGTAGATGAAATCATTACCTTAACCGGGTACATTGGTGAATCCATACCGCCAGACGAAATGTTCGTTTCTGCAGATTTACGAGACCACCCGTCATATGGTAACGCAGAACATCAAATAAAACTCAATATTAGGTCAAAGGTTGGTAGTTGGATTGAATCATCTTCAAAGATACAGGTTACTGGAACCATTTCTTACAATCAGCGAGATATGAATTGGGTAATGTCTGTTCAAGGACCGGAAATTTTGGTTGACCGGAATCACCCCGTTGAAATAATTCGACTAAATTGGGGCGAAGAATCCACGTGGTCTTATCAATCGGGCAATCTTGTGAAAATTGCTGGTTACATTACGGTTGGCGAGGAGTGGCAGTTGAGAGGCCCAGGTGGCATCATGATTTGCCTTAAGCCTAGTCAAGCAGATATTGATGAACACACTACCGCATCCCTTCACAATGAGTTCAGGGATGTACAAGGCAGATTGATGTGGTCCGAGGCAGACTCTAGTTGGTGTGTTGATTCCAGCGAAGGAACACCAACCGGTAATCTGATTAATTCAGAAGACATCATTGATTTGCTTGCTCTGTTATCTGGTGACCCAATAAGACTCATCGACGAACCTGATACACGCTACACCATCAGCGCGTTTGTCAGGTATGCCATCGAACCAAGCGTGCAAGATGTAAGTGGATGGCTGGTGGACAAAATAGACTATCGTGGACAAACGAAGATATACGCTACGTTTCCTGCGCAAACCTCAACTCAGTGGATAGAGGCTGGTCAAGCAATTACCGCCAATGTCTCCGTAACTTGGGATGACACCAACATGGCGATTAGGTTACAAATACATGACTACCAACTCGGCGAAGCGCCCGATGCAAAGAATCTGTTGTGGGATGAAGGAGCGTCACAATGGGGATATTCTCGTAATCAAATGGTGAATGTACCGGGCATCGCTGTTGAAGACGAGAATGGGGACTGGTGGCTGCAGAGGGATGGGACTAATCAAAGTATCAGATTATCGCCAAATAACAATACGATAATCGGCACAGATAATGTGCATGCAGGATATTCGCATGTTTGGAATGGCAGACTAATGGAAGTGCAGGACCCTGAGTTAGTTGCAACGGTTTATCATTTGATTAATGCAGATGTTATTGACACTGATAATGATGGACTATCAGACAACTTGGAGTCATTGTATGGTACAAATCCGTTTAATCCCGACACTGACGGCGATGGTGAAAACGACCGAGAAGACAACGATACATATCCAGACTATTGAGGATTTAGCATGTTAGAAGCGTATTTCCTCGATCTTGGTTGGCTGTTGTTTGCCCTATTCTTTGGCGTTGCAATGGGTTCACTTACCGGATTAATACCTGGTTTTCACGTCAACAATGTCGCGTTGATTTTACTAGCATTATCGCCCGTGTTTCTAAGTTGGGGAATCCCACTTTCTGCCGTGGCAGCAATTATTGTCTCAACGGGGACAGTGCACACGTTCCTAAATTACATCCCATCAGCATTACTAGGGGCACCTGATGGTGATACAGCATTATCACTATTGCCGGGACACAGAATGCTGCTATCAGGAAATGCCCCAAGAGGGGTTGCGTGGTCAGCTCGCGGCTCACAACTTGGATTATTTCTGTCGCTGCCGCTAATCATTGTCGCAAGAATTGCGTTTGGTGATGAGTTAGGATGGTATGACTACTTGCGGAACATTATTTTCTTCCTCCTGCTGGGAATTTCTTTCCTATTGCTGGCAACTGAAACCACGAGATTGGACTGGCCAAAGTGGATGAGAAGATTATCGATGAATAAATTAGCAACGGACAGCAGGTTTGCTGGATTTCTGGCTGCTACAGGCTTCTTCTTGCTCTCTGGTTTCTATGGCTGGGCTGTCTTCAGCCTCCCGGCAAGATCTCCGGTTGGAATCCCGGATGCTAGTTTGTTACTACCGAGTCTTGCTGGCCTGTTTGGCATCGCCAATCTGCTCGACATATACGCAACCACCTCACACATACCGCCACAAAATGAAGACTGGGCATTACCGCCGGCAAAACCGCTGCTTGTTCCTTGCTTCTGGTCGGGTGTTGCCGGAGCGTCAATGGGAGTACTACCTGGAATGACTGCATCCCAAGCAACAGTATTAGTGATGGGTGGTAGAAACGTTGCCGCCAAAGTCCAAGGTAAAGAAGGATATGGTATGGACTGGGAAACTCGTAGGCTGACTGAGATGACTGATGAGGAACTTCTTGAAATTGCGCTGTCCGAGGCCGAAGGTGGTGTTGAAGGACCACAAACAAAACAAGATCTAGAGGTAATTGCGATACTTTCAGCAGTCAATACAGCAGTTACCGTGATGGTTTTAGGTTTCTTATACATCATTGGGCGGTCAAGGTCTGGCGCAACGTTAGCTCTCAAGATGATGTATCCAATTGATACATGGTCATCGGCAGAACCAACTGCTGATTTTGTTAGACTAATCGCAGTAACCGTTGCCGCTGGCCTAATGGCAATGCCAATCATGCGAGTTGTTGGGAAAGGTATGCTTCGTTTGCATGCAGCCATTCCATTACAACAAATGGTTATGGGAGTTATCATCTTCGTCAGTGCGCTAGTATGGTTTACCACAGGATTCATTGGGATTGGAGTACTTATTATCGGCACCATACTAGGTCTGATTCCACCTAGAGTTGGTATCCGGCGTAGCCACGGCATGGGCATAATTATTGTTCCAATTATGATTTACACATTTTCACAAGCACAGGATGCCTTCGGTTTCCTGTGAAATCAAAACAAACATATGACAAATAATACCAGAACCAAATGGAGCAGATGGCATGTTAAGCAAAAAATACCCAATAATTCTAATCACGATTATGCTATGTTCATACCTAGCACCATTACTAGACAATCAATCTTTGGATGAAACTCAAGAGATACAAGAAACCTCAAGCCGTTCATCTGCCTGTATTGGTGATATCTGTATTTCCGAGGTATTAGTGAACGCCTTTGGTGCTGAGACTGGAGCCGTTGGACCTAGTGATTGGACAAGTGGTGAGTGGGTAGAATTGCACAATTCAGGAACCTCAACGGTCGACCTCTCGACATGGACAATTGAAGACCACAGTAGTAGAGCGTTAACTATGTCGACAAATAACGTTGTTTATCCAACCGGTGCATCGAACTTGGACCTTGCGGCAGGCGATTACATAGTACTAGCAAGAAACGGAGATAGCGGTTCATGTGGCTTCTGTATGAGAAACACAAATGGAATGGTAAACTTGAGCAGTCCAACTGCTGGGTTAGTGCATCAAATTACTTGGTCAGCAAGACCTACAGAAGGAGTATCTCTAATCGAAGATAGTTCAGATCCTGCAGCGGACTGGGTTGAATCCGGAACTCTTTCACCCGGTGAAGCAAACGACGGAGGTACGCCTGTTGGGCCAGTATATTTCCCAGGCGACATAGTGATAAACGAAGTAATGGCTGATGCTTCGCCAAGTTTTGACAACGCAACATATCCCGATGGCGAATGGGTCGAAGTGTACAATCAAGGAAATTCTGCTATCGACATGACTGGTTGGTACCTCAGCGATGCGGTAGGAAATGTAATTGAATTTGACGAAGAACATTTGATTGGCTACTCTAGCAATCCGGAATCAATGATAATCAATTCAGGACACACTAGAATCGTCGCGGTCAATGGTACAACAAGCGGCGGAGTACTAAACAATGCAGTCGAGAAACTAAGAGTCAATTGGCCGAATGGTTCAATTGGTGATGAGGTGAACTGGACAACTAATGAACCGGGATTTTCCCTTTCAAGAGTCGCAGGTAGTGATTCAATGTATATCTCAGCCTACCCGACAGCCAATCAGACGAATCTAGACCCGATGGAAACCTTGCCAACTATGACAACGGATGTTTACATCACAGAATACTTGCCTTCAACCAACGTTAGTGGAAGTTTCCCGGATGGAAAATGGATTGAGATCGTCAATAGTGGAGCGGGAGTAGTAGATGTTGCGGGTTGGAGCATAACCAACGGTAAAGGAGATGTGTTATTTTTAGACCCTGGAACCATGGTTTACAATCAAACACATACCGGCGTTACAGAGGTTAACCCTAGTGAAAGAAGATTAATTGGTATGTCAAATAATTTTGACCTGCATGATTACTACGAACACCTTGTACTCAAAGACAACAGCGGAGTGATAATTGACAGCGCATGGCATGGCAATTATTTTGGTGATAATGTTTCGATGGTCAGAGATTATGATAACCTCGGTGACGCATGGATTCCATCAAATTGGATGACTCCCGGTGAAGCAGAACCCGGAACTGAACCATATGTTACGGTCGATGTGAGATTTAGTGAAATTTTACCCGATGGCGAAGGCTCAGATGCTCAATCATGGCCACTAGGCGAGTGGCTAGAGCTGTACAATAACGACACCATGGCAGTGGATTTGACCGGTTGGAAACTCAAGGCAGCGAACAGCCGGAGTTTTACTTTAGGGGAATACAATTTCCCACTACAATCAGATGCTATTATCCAACCTGGTAATGTCGGTTTGATCGCCCTTAATGGAACCAATTCATTCTACCTAAAGCAAAGCACTGATATCATCACAATCGTCGATACCAATGAAGCTATTGTTGATACTGTCGGCTGGAATTACTCGTCTGAGAATGTGTCACTAATCGCACCGGGCAGTAGTCACGCAGGATACACTACAGCCAACCCCGCTGGAATAACTGGATGGACCGAACCAGCGTGGTCAACTCCCAACCAAGTAAATCCCGTGTGGCCGACCTATACCGATTCTAATGAATTAATTATGACCGAATATGTTGGTTGGTGTGACGAATCAGGCAATAACTATGATGATTGGATTGAAATCTACAACGCGGGAACCGCTCCAATCGACCTGTCAAGATGGCGTGTAGACACAGACAGTAAGCGGCATTTCATCACTGAGCTAGCCTCCGTTGATGAAGTGAATCAATACGTGGTAACGTCAAATAGTTCGACATCGACAATAATTAATCCCGGTGAATATACGCTGATAAGCCTGCCACGGTCATTTTTAATGCCAACAGATATGATAGATTTGTATAATCCTGACGGACTAAGTATAACATCATCAATCGCCCATGGCGAGGGACTTTCGCCCAACACCTGTGACTCATGGATTTCTGAAGACGGCGAGAATTGGTTTGCCGGTGCATATCCAACTCCGGGTTCTGCTAACATTCAGGCGACTGACTTCGCGGTCGCTCAAGATGTATTGATGACTAGAATTTCGCCTTACGACAACGAATTTATTCAAATCAAAAACATCGGTGACAGTGACGCATTCTTCAACGGTTGGACAATTAGCATCAATGATGGAGTTCTGTACGAATGTACAATAATCAATAATATGTTCTTTGCACCACAAAGTACCATTGTGTTCGCTGACGAC
>CEWJ01016194.1_pt1 | contig 10191 bp, 3 predicted proteins | sample 350291 | NCBI WGS metagenome assembly CEWJ01 (sample SAMEA2622923, study PRJEB7988) | marine metagenome | isolation source: saline water (ENVO:00002010), including | reverse complement strand
GAAGCGGACTTTAATTGGGAAAATGATCTTACAATTAAATGGACTGGCAATAAAAATGATATTTTAAAATCTGCAGAAGCAGGAAATATTAGTCTTAGTTTACCATCAACACAATTTGTAAGTGTAGGAAGCGGTAAGAGTGAAGGTCTTTTTGGAGTTAAAACAGTACATCAGTTTGGACCACTTGAGGTTCAATCAATTTTGTCGAGAGAACAAGTCAAAAAATCAGCTAAAACATTTTCTGGTGGACAAACATCAGAATGGAGTTATTTAAATGATTATAATTTTATAAAAGATAGGTATTTTTTCATTGAAAATAAATTTAAAAAACAATATTATCCACTTACAATCAATAATGGCTCGATTAGCCATTCATTTGAATCAACAAATGTTCTTTACAAATATAAAGTTTATAAAAAATCTAACTCAAGTACTGATGATGGAGTTTTGGATGTTGTTTATGGAACAGCATATCTAAACCCTCTTGATACTAATTCAACTCAAATTTCAGGTAATTGGAAAAAATTAACAGAAGGCATTGATTATCAAATTGATCGTCTTTTAGGTGTGATTAGATTAAATACAAATCCCCAAGAAGCAGTTGCCATAGCTTATAATTACACAGATTTTGATACTCAGTCTGGCTCATACTTAGACCCTGATTCATGCATAGATGAAAATCCAATTATTGTTGATGGTTATATAATAAGTTGTGACCAATTTATTGATAACGGAAATGGTGCATTTGATCAAACTCAAATTAATGGTACTGATTTATTTGATGAATGCTTGGATTCTGATTATGATGGACTAAGCGCTGATTGTATTGAATATATTGATAATGATGGTAATAATATTTTTACTCCTAATTCAGATGAATCTATTTCTATGAAACTTATTAAACTTGATGGAGCAACAACACCTAATTATGAGACGTGGGAACTTATGTTTAAAAATGTTTACTCTCTTGGCGGTTCAATTTCAGATCTCAGTTCATTAGAGTTTGAAATTGTATATAATAATGGAGGCTTAGAAGAAACTCACAGTCAAGTAAATAATTTTCAATCTTTTATGACTATATTTGGACTTGATACAAGAAATTCCAACGGTGAGGAAGTAAAAGATCCCACAAATAATTTTTATTTAGGGGATGGTAAAATAGATAATTCTACAATCTTTGTAAATCCAATTCATGGAGAATTATTTTTACCATCACATTTACCGTTTGCATTTGATTCGAATCCAAGAGAATATAATTATTTAGGCAATGAGTTTAATTATTGGGATTTTAATGATGAAAATATTTATTGGGGAATAAATAGTAAAGATTTAGAATATTATTTGGATTCAGAATTAAATGATATTGACAATGATTTTTCAAACGCTGAACAAGACTCAGGACCGGCTATGTATTATTCAACAGATCAAGGAGAGATTACAGGTGAACATGAATTTATGATAAAATACAAGCATTCTTCTGGTGGTAATGCAAATATTAATTTAGGATTTATGATTGTAGAAGGAAGTGAGACTGTAACTTTAAATGGTTCTGTATTATCAAGAGGAATTGATTATACAATTGATTATTTCTCTGGTAATCTTAATTTAATCAATCCAGATGCAATGCTACCTGGAGCAAATATAAATGTAACCTATGAAGAAAATGAGTTAATTTCATTTGATCAAAAACTTCTGTTTGGAACTCACCTTAAATATGGAATAAATAATCAAAACTTTATAAGTGGAGGGATGTTTTATTATAATCAAAGTATTATGGAAGATAATGTTGAAATTGGTTATGAGCCAATGCAAAATTTCATATGGAATATAAACGGAAGATTTGAATATGATATTGATCAACTTACAAATTTAACAAATAAAATACCATTAGTTGAGGTGACTGCACCGTCTTCAATTAATTTAGAAGGTGAATTTGCAGAGGTTTACCCTAATCCAAATCCTTTAGGTCAAGCATTTTTAGATGATTTTGAAGCTTCTAAAAGATCAGTATCAATCGGATTAACTTCTAGAAATTGGAAAATTTCATCACCACCAATTTTGGAAAATGGCATCGCGAAGGATTTGCAAGCTAGAAGTGATATGGTTTGGTATAATCCTTATGTTGAAGAGCAAACAATTGACATATGGCCAGATATTGAAACATCAGCTCAAGCTGGCAATACATATACTAAAACACTTTGGTTAAGACCTTTCTTTGAAAATACAAATTATGATAATTCTGAATTATGGAATGGTATAGTCACACCATTGTATTCGAGTGATTACGATTTAAGTAGAAAAAAATATTTAGAAATATGGGTAAATGCAGAAAATTTTGATTTAGATGAAAATGTTACACTTCATATTGATATTGGACATATTTCTGAAGATTTAAATGATGATAATCAACTCAACACAGAAGATATAGATGTTTATGGCAATGGATGGGGTGATAACAATCTCACAGATGAAGAAGATGTAGGTATTGATTTATGTCCTGATTTATATGAAGATGGCTTTGGTGGATGTAATTGTGATTATAAAGGCGGTCTTTGTAATGAAAGTCATATTAATGAATCATTTAATCAAGATCCAAACGGAGATAATTGGTGTTATAACAAAGATGGATGCTTAGATGTAAACTATTATAAACAGTATAATGGGACAGAAGGAAATGCTGATTTAGGCAGATACCCAGACTCAGAAGATTTAGATAAAGATTATAATTTAGATGTCAGTAATAACTATTTTACAGTTTCTATTGATCCTAAAAGTTTTGATTATACAGATTACATACCTTCAACAAATTGGAAGTTATTTAGAGTCCTTCTAAGTGATTTTAATGTAATTGGCGATGGAAGTATCAGTTGGAGCGATGTAAGAAATGTCAGATTGTGGGTTGATGGATTAGATAATAGTTATGATTATGAAAATTCAATTAATAGCCAAGGATTACCAAAAGTACTTAAAATAGCTAAATTAGAAATTGTTGGAAACGAATGGTTAGAATTAGGAAGTACAAATATTGATAATATTGCATCTATAGATGATGATGAATTTGATGATGAACCATATTTTGCTGTCACTGTATTAAATACACATGATAATCCAAATGAATACGAACCACCAAATTCAGACGTTGAAGGAGAAGTAGATGAATTGACAGGGATTAGAATGAAAGAGCAATCCTTAGTAATGTCTTTCGAAAAATCCAATGATGGTATTGATTTTGGAGGTATTGATGCAAATCAAGCATTGGCTATTAAAAAAAGCTTTTCTGCCCTTCCAAATGATAAAAAAAATAGTTTTTTTGCTTATGATAATATGAGCATGTATGTTCATGGTAATCCTGATAATTATGGAGCTAATTGGGTTAATCAAGACACATCTAATGTTGAATTATTATTTAGGTTTGGTAAAGATGAACAATATTATGAAATTAGACAGCCTATTTATGAAGGGTGGAATGATAAGAATCATATTGATATTAATATTGATAAATTAACCCAATACAAATTAGAAATTTCAATTGAAGATTATGATGATGTGGGTATTGACGGGTGTTCAAATTTAATTGAAAATGGTTATGGCTCATGCCTTGATACACTATCATTTGCATCTATATGCGAAGCAAATGATTCTAATATCGATTTAGTTAACCCTAATCGATGCCAAGAATATTTATCATTACCATTGAATTCAGCTTTAAGAAGTTCTTTTGATCCCAATATTGATGGACCAATTAATACAATTATTAATGAACCAACAGGTAATGAAGAATTTAATTTTGTAATTACTGAAGGTAATAATAAGTATGATAATGGCGAGCCATTTGAAGATTTAAATGAAGACGGCATATTTAATCCTCCGCCAACTGAATACATTCCTGAACATAATGTTTGGAAGTGGGAAGATAATCTTTTTGATGTTTGCAATTATTGCAGTGAACTTAGGATCAAAGGTGAACCAGCAATAAATAATATTGAATTTGTTTTTGTTAGTGTGTTAAATAATAATGAAAATCCAATTTATGGGAATGTATGGCTAGATGAACTTAGAATGACAGGTGTTAAAAAAGATAAAGGTCAAGCATTTAGGTTAAAAGGAGGTATCAATTTTTCAGATTTTTTAAATTTTTCATCAACTTATGAACAGAAAGATGCAGATTTTCATTTATTACAAGAAAGATTAGGAACAGGCAATAACACACAATCTTTTTCTTTGAATTCAAAATTATCTTTAGATAAGTTTTTCCCTACAAAATGGGGAATTAAACTTCCAATAAATTTCAGTTATTTATATAATATATCATCTCCAAAATTTTATCCATCAAGTGATATTTTATCTGGAGGTTTGAATGAAGCTCCTGACGATATAAAAACAAAGAATAATCAATCTTCAATTTCTACATCTTTTAATAAAGTAACCAAGAGTGAATCTCCAATTATAAAGTATACATTTGATCAAATTAAATTGAATTTTTCAATTGTTAATAGAACTAAATCTACTGTTACAGTAGAAGAAGAAATTGCAAGAGATATATCAATATCTGGAAATTATGGATACAACTTTTCAGATGGTAATTTTATACAACCTTTTAAGAAATTAGATTTTATTCCATTGATAGGTACCAATATATCTGAAACAAGAATATATTGGTCACCTGAAAAATTTAGCACTTCAATGAATATTTCAGAACACAATCAAATAAGTAGACAAAGAACTGGAATTTCTACACCTAATTATTCATTTAATCTCGATAGAAAGCATTCTATAAATTATCGATTTACCAAGAATGTTAAATTACAATATTCAATGGATATAAAGAGTAATTTTGATAATATCTATAATAACGGTGATAGCGAAAAACTTAATTCCTACATACTTGACGCAGCAAAATCACTTAATGTTGGTTTAGTTAAACAAAAATCTGAAGGTTTCAATTTTAATTTTACACCAGATTATTTAAAATGGTTAAATCCAAATTTAAAATATTCTTCTAATCATGGTTGGCAGTTAGCAAATAATCAATCTGAAAATCCTGAACTTAATTCTGCAAATGTTTCAGCAAATGGAATTTTAACTTCTTCAATATCATTTTCTCCAACAGATTTGGTTGAAATATATTATACTCCTGAAAAAACTAGTAAAAGAAGAGGACGAGGTCGAGGCAGGAGTAATTCAAATCAAAATAAAAATAAAGAAATTAAAAATCCATTTTTGAAATCAACTTTTGAAAAGCTTCATAAATTTTCTGATAAATTTTCAAAAATAAATATGACCTATTCATACAAAGTTAATAATTCACATTCAAATATTTTAGCTGATGATAAATTTTATCCTAATTTAATGTATAGGCTTGGATTAAGTGATAATCCACATAATGAAAGTACGATATACAATAACGACAATAATATTGTCAATTCATTTTATCATCAGTACATAAATGACTTTAGAATTAGTACAAATTTTAGTATTACAAAAAAAATTCAGGCAAGTGTTGACTATAAAAATAATAATACGCTTACAAACCAATCTTCATCTGACGTAACTTACAATATCTCTAAAACTTATTTTCCAATTGGAATTAGAGGTGACGAAGGTTTTCCAATATTTAATTGGAATGTCAATTGGTCTGGTTTGGAAAAAATTGGATTTTTGAAAAATACTTTTCGAACCTTTAGCATTCAACACACTTTTAATGGAGATAATAATTCTAGTTACAAAGATGATGAAATTCAAAGTTGGGGATATACAAGAAACTTTTCACCACTAATTGGATTTACAGCAAAAACAAATGGTAAAAATCCCATAAATTTTAGGGCTAATTTCATTCGAAATTTATATATTAGTAATTCAGGTGCATCAACTGAACAAAAACATACTACCCAGTTAAATGGCAGGATCGATTTTAATAGATCAGGGGGTTTAAATTTACCAATATTTTTCTTTAGAGATTTTAATATTCAAAATGATATAAATTTTGGTTTTGATATTTCATATGATAGATCTGAGACTCTTATGACTTCTGTTTTAATTACTGATCCATCAGATTTCAACCAGCAAGAATTATCAAAGGCATTATCACTAAAACCTAAAATAGGATACAGTTTTACAAACTATATAACAGGTGATATTTATTTTAATTATATTCTTACTGAAAATAAAACTGCTGGAAGACGTGAAGAAAGAGATTTTGGATTTAATCTCAGAATAAAAATTAAAGGATAGTCCGAATGATATTTATTGTTTTATTATTTTTTTTAGGTTTTATACAATCATCGATTGAAAATAAATTACCAAATTTTGATGGTAATTCAGCATTTAAATTTATTGAAAAGCAATGTAGTTTCGGCCCTAGATACCCTGGAAGTAAAGGTCATGATGAATTGGCTGACTATTTATATGATTATTTTCAATCCAATTCTGATGTTGTGACAATTTTTAAAGATTCAATAAACCATCCTTTTAATAATGAAAGATTAGAAATTATAAATTTTTTAATTCAGCATAATATTAGTGCTACGGAAAGATATTTATTTATGGCTCATTGGGACACAAGGGATAGAGCAGATAAAGATAAAAATATTTCAAATCAGCTTTTGCCAATTTTAGGTGCAAATGATGGGGGGAGTGGTGTCGCTTTATTAATGCAACTATCCAAACATATAAAAGAAGATATGGAAATTAAAAATATAGGTATAGATATACTTCTAGTTGATGCAGAAGATATGGGTAGGCCAGGATTTGTTGATGAATGGGGATTAGGGTCTCAATCTTTTGTTAAGCATTATAAAGGGATATTACCCAAATATGCAATCTGCGTAGATATGATTGCAGATAAAAATCCAATCTTTAAAATAGAAAAATTTTCATATAATTTTGCAAAAGATTTAGTATATGAAATATGGGGACTAGCAAACGATTTAGGATACAAAGAATTTGTTTGGCAATTAACGCATCCAATTTATGATGACCATGTTTATTATCACAATGGTACAGGAGTACCTGCAATTGATATAATTGATTTTGATTACCCTCAATGGCATACTGTTGATGATACAATTGAAAACTGCTCTCCAAAAGGTTTATTTATAGTAGGAAATGTTCTACTTAATTATATCTTCAATAAGGATTCTAAATGAGCAATATATCTAAAAAGAAATGGATAAGTTTTTCAGTAAAAAATAGAGATATAGATTTAAAAAATCAAATTTATATAAATTTTTCAAATTTTATTTTAGGTACTTACGAAAATAATAATGAATTCATTTTTTATTTTAACTCAAATATAAAGAATAAGTTAGATTCATTTAAAACTGATAAAGCAGAGATTAACGAAATCAAATATGAAAATTGGCATGCAGAATTTGAAAAACATTTTAGACCTGTTGAAATAAATAGTCGAATTACAGTCGTTCCTGATTGGTACGAAGCAAATGATTTGACAAAAGATTATATTTATGTTAAACCTGGAATGGCATTTGGTACTGGTACTCATGAGACCACTCAATTAATTTTAAGTCAAATTCCTAATATTATTAAAAATGGACATACAGTTTTAGATTTAGGTACTGGAAGTGGAATACTAGCAATCGGCGCAATAAAATCAGGTGCAAAACATGTCACTTGTTATGAGTATGATTTAGATTGCAAAGAAAATTTTTATGAAAATATGAGTTTGAATGGCATTAAAAATTTTGAAATTTCATTTAGTGATGTGCTTCAATTAAATGATTTTGATTACAATTGTATTTTAGCAAATATAAATGAAAAAATAGTAAGGCAATTATTGCCTCGAATTAAAAAATATAGAACAAATAATTCAGTTATTATTTTATCAGGAATAATTGATATATATAAAGAAGAAATTCAAAATTTAATAAAAAAAATGAATTTTAAACTGATTAAAACTTTAACTAAAAACGAGTGGGTATGTTTCATAATAAGTTAAATGCAATTATAATAATATTATTATTTATTTCGTGTGAATCAATAACATACGATAAAAATAGTTTAGAATTGGATGATTTGGATATTAACTCCTTTTCTATCATATACGAACACGAAAATAATATCATTTCAATATTTCTCGAATTATCAAACTATGTTGATGTACAAAACATTAACGTATTAGTAACAACAAATGGTAATATTTATGAAGGTGATATAATTTTCTCAGATTACCTTAATATTTCAAATTTCAATTCTAGCATATATACTTATGAAGGTTTCATTGAACTGTCTGATGACACATACATATATGATATTGCTTTGGTTTTTGAATTTGAAGATCAAGAAAACATGTATTTTTTAGATACATTTACAACACCAATCAGGCCAAATATTGATGAAGTGATATTACCAAATATATTTGAACTAGATTCAACACTATGGTCTACATTACCAATAGAATTAGTTGTATCGAATATGAATGGTTTAAATAATATTGAAAGTGTTTCATATCAAGTGAAACGTTTTTATGATGGCTGTCAAATAGATTGTATGATAAATGAAAATTGTAATAATCCAATTAATGATGATGAATATATTTCTGATTCAACATGGATTTTAGAGCATCTTTATTCAAATAATAATGATCAAATTCATAATTTCATTGTAGACATACCTATGAGACCAATAGATGGCTCTGCTTTAATCGATGAAAATAATAATGAAATTTTTGCAGCCACTGATTGCGGTAGAGTTGGTTTGGTATTATTAAAGTTTATAGTTGTTGATAAAGATGGTTTAATTAATGAAGTATATGATATCCCTATTGAGATAATTGCCCCATGAAATTAATTTTAAAAATTATATTATTTAATATTTTATTTTCAAATTACTTTATAGATGGTTTTGATTATCAGAGTCTTAATACTACTACTTTGACAAATGATATAAGCAGTAATGCAATTTATGAATTAAGTAGTTTAGATGGAAAACTTTGGCTTAGAACAGGAACTGGATTATCCTTTCTGAATTTAGGATCAATATTGGATGATTTTAACACTTTGAATAATGAAAATTTACCTATTGGAGGCTTGCCTGCATTTATAATTAGTGATGATATTTTTGTTGTTTCAGGTTCTAAAAGTATTTTTGAAAATGGAAGATACAGACCGATGGGAACTGGTATTTCATGGTCAACAGATTCAGGTAATCAATGGAATTATATAGAACAACCGAAAGATGAAAATCCTGAAAATGGTGTTTATGTGTATTCTAGTTGGGGTGAACAAGATAGTGTTGCTTTTAAAGCAATAACAACAGACATATATAATGTCACTTATGATCTTGCCGAACTAAATGGTTATATTTATGCAACAAGTTTTGCTGGTGGATTGAGAAGATTTAGTTATAATATTGATAGTCCTAATTGGGAGCTAGTCCCTCTTCCTATGGACAGCCAGTCATTTCTAAATTGTAATGAAATTGATATAGATTCATTTGAATATGATCCGGTGAATCCCCCTGAAGGAAATGATAATCATAAGGCATTTTCTGTTTATTCTGATGATAATATATTATGGGTTGGAACAGGTGATGGCATCAATAAAGGAATAGTTGATAGTCAAAATAATTGTATTGATTGGACACATTACAATGAAAGTGATGGTATGGGAGATAGATGGGTAATTGGTATTAAGAATCAACAAATTAATGAATTGAAAAGATTGTGGGCAATCACTTGGGACCCATCGCTTAATACTGCGATACCTCATAATTTAACATACACTGATGACGAGGGTGTAAATTGGGAAATTGTTAGTTTTTTTAAGAATGTGGGGGCAATTGTTTATGATTTAAATTTTGATGAAAATCAAGTTTTTGCATCCACAAGTTTAGGTTTATTTGTAGCGAACAGTGACAATTTAGATCTTTGGGAAAAATATGATATTAAAGATGAAAATGGCCAATTGATCTTTTCTGATGCAATTTATAGCTCTTTTTCATTTAATGGATTGATTTATGCAAGTACAATTGATGGTATTTTTTTAAGTCAAGATGATGGTTTGAAGTGGCAAATTTATCGATCTTGGAGTCACACTAATCAAAACAATATTTTATCAGCTTATCCGAATCCATTTTATATTGATGAAATAAATCAATATAACTCTGATGGACATGTACGAATTGTTTATTATAATCAAAATCTTAATTATGAAGCAAAGCTTGATATATTTGATT
>CEWJ01069367.1_pt1 | contig 10203 bp, 13 predicted proteins | sample 350291 | NCBI WGS metagenome assembly CEWJ01 (sample SAMEA2622923, study PRJEB7988) | marine metagenome | isolation source: saline water (ENVO:00002010), including | reverse complement strand
TGCGCCATCAGTGAATATCTTCAGAGCATTCATTTAATTCTGTTTAACGTCGATTTTGGGAAAGTATTGACAATATACTTATCCTTAAATTTCATTTTATAAGGAGTGAGTGGGATGATTTTTTTATTAAAAATATGAAAATATATACCCCCAAAATTAGGAAATAGCCATTTCTGCATGAATGATATTTTTTCTAAATATTTGTTAAAATATTTTGATGTAGCAGGAAGAAAACAAGATGTTGAGTTAAATTTGGATTCATAGCTTAAAATCTTGAACCATTCACGTATATTTGAAGTGGGGTGAAAATTCATAAACCATGGGGGCGCTGATTTGTTGTTGATAAAATTCATCAAGCCCCATACGCTAATTTTATTAAATCCAACAATAAAAATTTTTGCATCATCTGAAGCTACTCGATCAATTTCTCTGATAAAATTATATGGGTTTTCTAGTAAATCTAGGGCGTGCATTAAAACTATTACATCATATGAGCTATCTTCAAAAGGTAATTTCCTCTCATTATTATCAAATTTAATTACATCTTCTCCGCTCACTGATAGACAAGAGAGATATTTCGCAGATTCAATTTTTTTCCTAAATTCTGGTATCCCAAAATAGAGCGCATGATTACCGTCAAGCATTTCCCTTAGATGCATAATTTGATCATTGACTGATTTTCTGTAAGGCTGAGTTTTTACTTTACGATACCATCTGACTAAATCCGTATATTTTTGAGTATCAGTATCAAATTTCATAATATTTTGATTAGAAAGTTTCCAAGTATTTTGTTAATCTTAATTAATAAGTCTATGTGCATTAAAAAAATAAAATCTTTAATTTTAATTATATTATCTACGGTTTTAATATCAAGTTGTACGGGCCCAGTTAGCTATAAGAGGCCTCAGATAATCACCAATTTTGGTGATTTTGATTGTAAGACAAAGAAATTAAGAAATCGTGAATTCTCCTCTATCTGGGTCAAACTTAATACTGGATTTTGTTTGGATACAGTTCATTCTTCAAGAGTAGATAAAGAGATAGCATGGTTTATGAGGAATAAAGATTTTCTATATCGTTCAATCGATAGAGCTAAACCATTTCTCTATCATGTTATAAAAGAGCTAGAAAATAGGAATTTACCATACGAACTTGCATTGCTTCCGATTGTTGAGAGTGGATATCAACCTTACGCTCACTCTCCCTCTAAAGCTGCGGGTATCTGGCAATTTATTCCACCCACTGCGAGAGAGTATAAATTAGCAAAAAACTGGTGGTATGATGGAAGAAGAGATATTCTAAATTCTACAAAAGCTGCCACACATTTTCTTAGCGACATGCATAGACATTTCAAAAAAGATTGGTTACTTGCCATAGCATCATATAATACAGGTGCTGGAAAGGTTGGAAGATCTATGTCGAAGGCTAATTATAAAATTGGAAGAACTAGCTTTTGGGATCTTAACCTGCCAAGAGAAACAGAAATTTATGTTCCTAAACTACTTGCATTGAGAGACATTATGTCAAATCCAGGACGCTACGATATCCGATTGCCAAAACTAGAAAATAAACCTCAAACTGCGATGGTTACGATATATAATTCTATCGATTTTTACACTTTGTCTGTTTTATCTGGAGTTGATTTAAAGACGTTATACTTTCTTAATCCCGGTTTTAGTGCATGGTATATCATCCCATCAATGCAAAATAAGATTCTATTGCCAATAAAAAATAAGAGAATATTTGATAAAAGATATAAGAAATATAGAGAGCTTATGATGAAAGAAAAAATTCATACAGTAGCAAAAGGTGATACTTTGTCTAAAATATCCCGTATCTACAATGTCAAGATTAACGCTATAAAAATAAAAAACTCTCTCTCATCAGATTTAATAAAAATAGGACAGAAATTAAATTTACCAATCAAAGTAACATCAAGTGATAAAAATAATATTAAAATTAATGGTATAGAATATCAAATTGTTGATAGTAATTTTAACTATTATCATACGGTAAAGAGATATGATAACTGGTATAAAATCGCAAGGTTTTATGATGTAAGGCTTAAATCTTTGTTAAGCTGGAACAACGCTAAAAAAGATTCGAAATTATTTGTTGGGAACAAAGTTAAAATACAAATGAGAACACCAATATTATCTAACGATAAAAAGATTAAGCTGCGCTATGTTGTAAATACAGGTGACACCACAAACATGTTAGCAACAGGTTTTAGTATTAACAAAGAAGACTTGTTATCATCAAATAAAATTAAAAACTCTAGATACCTTGTCGCGGGGAAAAATTTATCTATAGAAAAATAATTATATAAGAGAAAGATATCTATCACCTCTATCGCATGCGATAGTTACAATGACAGCGTTATCAGATTCATTAGATATTTTATTAGCTAAAAGTATATTTGCAGCAGCAGAAAGTCCGCAGAAAAGTCCTTTTTTATGTGCAAGAATTTTTGAGAAATCTTCTGCTTCTTCTCTAGAAACATCAATAGTGTAATCTATTTTCGCATTCTTTTTTATTGAGGGCTCATAGCCTTCTCTCCATCTTCTAATGCCTGGTATTCGAGAACCCTCCGTTGGTTGAGCTCCAATTATTTTTATCGATTTATTTTTCTCTTTTAAAAATAGAGAAACTCCTGTAATTGTGCCGGTTGTCCCCATGGCTGATATAAAGTGTGTTACTTTACCATTAGTTTGTTGCCATATTTCAGGACCTGTACCTTCAAAGTGTGCCAGATAATTAGACTTGTTAGAGAATTGGTCTAAAACAAGACCCTCACCGTTTCTCTCCATTTTTTTTGCTAAATCGCGCGCACCCTCCATATCTTCGTTCTTTGAAACTAATATCACATCTGCTCCATAAGCCTTCATTGTTTTTACTCGCTCAATAGATGCAGTTTCTGGCATTACCAGCTTGATTTTATAGCCCTTCATCGCTGCCACCATTGCAAGTGCTATTCCAGTGTTACCACTTGTAGCCTCTATGAGGGAGATATTTTTTTTGAGCAGCCCGCTTTTTTCTGCATCTTCAATCATTTTAAGTGCTGCACGATCTTTCACCGACCCTCCAGGATTATTTCCCTCCATTTTCACAAGTATTTTATTTGAAGAGTTATCGGATGAAAAATCGACAAGTGGCGTTTTACCAATAGTGTTTAATATGATTTCACTCATTATCGACTCTCTGATATAACAACAGCTGTGGATAATTTTTTTGTATCAGAAATTGATAAGTGAATATGAGTAATTGATAACATAGATAAAATATCTTTTAGCTTATCATTTATATTTATAAATGGCTTACCTAAATTGTCATGTGATATTTCTATGATTTTTGGAGAAAGACCGTTTCTATATAAACCAACACCGATAGCTTTTGACAGCGCTTCTTTAGAGGCAAATCTTTTTGCTAAAAAATTTATTTTCTCTTGTGAAGACTCAAAATCTCTTAATTCACTATTGGATAATATTTTATTTGCAAATACAAAGCCAAACTTAGAAAAAATTTTCTCGATTCTTTCGTTATCAACTATATCAGTTCCAATACCACTAATCACAACTCTCAATTATACGCTTGATTTTTATAATTGCATCTTTTAAACCACAATAGACGGATTCAGCAATTATTGAGTGTCCAATATTCAACTCGTTTATATGAGGTAGTTTGGCGATTTTGCCAATGTTCATATAATTTAACCCATGCCCAGCATTTACCTTTAATCCCATGTCGTGAGCATAGATTGATGAATCAGAAAGCTTATCAAATTCAATCTTTAATTGATTTTCATCTGTAGTATCGGAAAAACTTCCGGTATGTAGTTCCACTGCTTGTGCTCCTAATTCTTTACTTATTTCAATATCATTTCGAGTAGGATTGATAAAAAGAGAGACTTCAATACCTGTGTCTTTTAACAAGCTTATATTATCTTTAAAGATAGTCTTTGATGATGTGGGTAGGTCCGATAGATTTAGACCCCCTTCAGTTGTCTTTTCTTCTCTCTTTTCAGGGACAATACAGCAATAATTTGGCGCTAAATCTTTTGCTATTTTCACCATTTCTAATGTATTTGCCATCTCAAAATTTAACTCTTTGCAGCATTGTCTTATTTGATACGCATCTTTATCTTGGATATGTCTTCTATCTTCACGTAAGTGGATTGTAATGACATCCGCTCCGGCATCTTCACAGATTTCTACAGCTCTACAAAGATCTGGATAATTAGTTTCACGAGCTTTTTTAATGAATGCGATATGATCTATATTGACACCAAGTCTGATATAAGATTTTTTCATCTATTAAGAGTTTTAAGTGTAGATACAATTGAATTGAATTTAGAATCACAGTCCCTCTTGTTCATTAAAATATCTAAAATTTCATATGTATCTTTATCTAAAAACTCTAAAAAATTCTCTTGGTCTTTCTGGGATAAATCACTAAAGATATTTTCAGTATAATTTGTTAAGAGAACATCTAATTCTCTTATGCCTTTTCTACATTTCCACTTTAATTTTGATAAGTTCATTTTAGTCAGAAGCAAGCATTTTTTTAATATGCGAGATAGCTTTTGCAGGATTGAGTGATTTTGGACACGTTTTTGTACAATTCATAATTGTATGACATCTAAATAATTTAAACTTGTCCTCTAAATTTGACAAACGCTCTTTTTTTGCATCATCTCTGCTATCAATAATCCAACGGTATGCGTGCAGTAATGAGGCAGGTCCAAGATACTTGTCTGAATTCCACCAATAACTAGGGCAACTTGTTGAGCAACAAGCACATAAAACACATTCAAATAAGCCGTCTAACTTACTCCTATCTTCTTGAGTTTGGTGATGCTCTCTCTCTGGTTTTTTGTCATTGATTAACCAAGGTTTAATCGATTCATATTGCTTATAAAAATTACTTAAATCTGGAACTAAATCTTTTATTACCGGCATATGTGGCAACGGATATATTTTTAGCTTCTCTTCGTCAGCTATGTTAAGTATGCAAGCTAGAGTGTTGGTTCCATTGATATTCATAGAACATGAACCACATATCCCTTCTCTGCAAGATCTTCGAAAAGTTAACGTAGGATCCACGTTATTTTTGATATACATGAGGACATCTAGCGCCATAGGACCAAACTTATCTTTATCTAAAATATAAGTATCAATATATGGGTTTGAGTTTGTGTCTGGATTATATCTATACACATCAACACGCAGTTTTCTCTTCGCGTGAGTATCTGCGTTATCAGCATTATATGTCGTTCCTTTCTTTACAATAGAATTAATTGGTAACGTGAATTCTGCCATTTAATAAGTCCTCGCTTTTAGAGCCACAGTTTCAACCTCATCTGTTAGTGTCTTTAATTCTACAGGCTTATAGTCGAATTTACTCTCACCTTTCTCATCAACCCATACCATTGTATGTTTGAGCCAATCGTTATCATCTCTGTCAGGATAATCTTCTCTAGCATGACTACCTCGACTTTCTGTCCTATTATATGCAGAGTATAGCGTAGCCAGAGATTGATACAAAAGATTATTTAATTCTAACGATTCTACAAGATCTGTATTCCATATTAATGATTTATCACTTACAGATAAGTTATTGAAATCATTGAAGTTATTCTTCATTATATCTATCCCGTTTTGTAATGTTTCTTCGTCTCTATATACCGGCGCATATCTTTGCATAGCCCTTTGCATTTTATCTCTTAATTCGGCTGTTCGTATATCACCAGAGGAATTCCTTATTTTGTCAAATCTTGACAGGATTTTATCTAAAGATGATGGATTAACTTCGACATGATTTTTCGATTTCTTGTCCAGTATCTCGCATGCTCTCTCGGCTGCTGAGCGACCGAAGACAATTAGGTCTAAGAGTGAATTTGATCCGAGTCTATTAGCGCCATGGACTGATACGCACGCCGCTTCACCGATTGCCATTAAACCATTTACCACTCTGCCAGCTCCGTCCGCCAGCACTTCTGTATTAAAATTGGTTGGCGTACCTCCCATATTATAATGAACAGTCGGAATTACGGGAATAGGCTCTTTTGTAGCATCAACTCCAGAGAAAATTTTCGCTGTCTCTGCAATGCCAGGAAGTTTAGTGTGAACAATTTCATCATCTAAGTGCTCCAGATGAAGGAGCACGTGGTCTTTATCCTCTCCAACACCCCTTCCTTCATTAATTTCAATTTGCATTGCTCTGCTCACTACATCGCGAGAAGCAAGGTCTTTTGCATTAGGCGCATATTTAGGCATAAAACGCTCGCCATCAGAATTAGTTAAATATCCACCCTCACCTCTGGCGCCCTCAGTGATTAAGCACCCGGCACCGTATATTCCAGTTGGGTGGAATTGAATGAATTCCATGTCTTGTAGTGGAAATCCAGATCTTAGAATCATACCGTTACCATCTCCTGTACATGTATGAGCAGAAGTAGATGATAGGTAGGCTCGACCATACCCTCCGGTTGCAAGAATCACAATATGAGACTGAAAAAGATGTATCGTGCCATCATCCAAGCACCAAGCAAGAACGCCAACGCACTTGTCATCTTGATAAACTAGGTCAATAACAAAATATTCAATAAAAAAATCTACGTCGTTCTTGAGTGATTGTGTATACAATGTATGAAGGATAGCGTGACCTGTCCTGTCTGCAGCCGCACATGTCCGTTGGGCTATACCCTTACCATATTCTGTGGTCATCCCGCCAAATGGCCTTTGATATATTTTTCCTTCTTCGGTTCTTGAAAAAGGTACGCCAAAATGCTCGAGTTCAATTATTGATTCAACTGCATTCTTGCACATGTATTCAATTGAATCTTGATCTCCTAACCAATCTGATCCTTTGACTGTATCGTACATATGCCATCTCCAGTCATCTTCTCCCATGTTACCAAGAGCGCCACTAATCCCACCTTGCGCTGCTACTGTATGACTTCTAGTTGGGAATACTTTGCTGATACATGCCACACTATGTTTGGATTGAGCAAGTCCCATGGTAGCTCTGAGCCCAGAACCTCCTGCACCAATAACTATAGCATCATGTTTATGCTTTGTGATTTTGTAACTTTCCATGTTTAGTAACCTGTAATCAAATATAGACAAATTAACGTAATAGTCAATAATACAGCATGTGTGATTTTAGATAAACTTATAAATAAGGATTGAAGTTGTTCATCATGAACATAATCTTGTAGTATTGTCTCAATCCCGAGAGAGCTATGGAAAAATATCAAAGCCGACATAATTATGATAAATAACACTCCATAAATAGATGAAATATCTGAAGTTATTTGATTATAGGATAGATCATCAAGTGTTAAGAAATAAAAAATCAAGTACAGCATGCCAGGCACTAAAGCAATAGCACTAAATCTCTGAAATTTCCAATGTTGCAGAGCCATGTTAGACCTCAAAAATCATTAAAACTGATATAAATGTAACTAATACAGATACAAAAATTACTAAATAACCTGATAAGTAGCTTTTTTCTATACTCAGACCGTAACCATAGTCCCAAAATAAGTGCCTGATTCCATTGCATAAGTGATATATGAGCGTAAATTGTGCGCCAACTAACAACAGTTTAATAAAATAATTGGAAAAAAATGCGATTAAGTATGAGTGATACTCAGGTCCTAATGAAATTATAAGAAGTGAAATTGGGACTAAAATAGACGTTAAGGTAAGTATTACCCCTGTTATTCTATGGGATATAGATAAAACAGATGTAAGCTGAGGTTTATATATCTGTAAATGTGGTGAAGTAGGTCTATTGGATTTAATCATCATGAATCCATGTATTAAAAGTCAATACAACGACCGTTTTTTTCCCAATCACCATATCTAGTTGGCTCCGGTCCCTTACGACCGCCTATTTCCTTTACTTTTTTAACACTGTTTTTCTTATCAGATTTGACTTTGTCTTTCTGTTTTTTTTGACGCATACGAACTCTCCAAAATGTATTATAGGCAAATACTTATCTTAAATAAACACTACTTTATAAGAGTAATTATCTATGATTAAATCATATTTATTATTTAAATATTAAATAAAAGTATATTTCAAAGAATATCTTTAATAAACGTATATAAATCAATTACTTGTATGAATATAACAGATTTTAGTGGAACAAATATTGACGAGAATCTCGTGGCTATCCGTGTCAGTGGAGATGATGCGTCGAGTTTCCTTCAAGGCCAATTTAGTAATAACGTAGAGTTGGTCTCAGGTGAGAAGTATCAATATTCAACATTCTCTACGAATCAGGGTAAAGTTATCGGAACATTCAGACTATTTAATCATGAGCAGGCGTTTGTGATTCTCATCAATACCGATGTTGTTGATGTTTTTATTGATAGACTTAAAAAATACATCATAATGTCAAAAGTAGTAGTTGAGAAAATTGAAATAAACTGTCTTGCATCTTTCGGTGAGGAAGCTAAACAATATTTAGATGCAGACAAATTTGAGAGAGAATCAAATATTTTAGTTAAAGATAATAATATATTACTTAACTGTTCCACAAGTTTTTACCATTCCTGCTTTATTTTATCGTTGAATAAAGATATTCCGATATCAAAAGATTACTGTATCTCTAGTAAAATCAAAGTAGGTGAATTTATTGATATTATAAATGTTTTTCCAAGACTTCATTCTAATGTTCAGGATACATATATACCTCAAGTTCTTAATATGGAAAGTCATGATGCAATTAATTATAAAAAAGGTTGTTATACAGGACAAGAGATTGTTGCTAGAACACATTATTTAGGTAAAATTAAAAAAATACTTTTGCTTTGTTCAATTGATAATCTTGAAAATTTCGTGGGTAATAAAATTCATAATAAAAATTCAGAAATAGTAGGCGAAGTGATAACTTTAAGACCTATTACTATCGAAAGAGTTTTTTTCAATGCAGTGATAAAGTTAAATTCAGTTGAAGAAGAATTATTTTTGAATAAATCTTCTTTAAAAGTTCACTCTTTTACAGCAAATCCTTGATTATATCTCTTTCTTTAATAAGCTCAGTTTCCGTTTGCTTCAAATAGTTTCTAGAGAATTCTGATACATGTACACTATCAATTATTTTTATAGAATCATTAGTAATATGTAAGGGATAGGAGAAAAATACTTCGCTAGAAATATTAAATGGGTTGTTAGAAATTATTCCCATTGATTCCCAATCTTCAGATCCATTGACTATAATTTTCAAATGATCATAAACTGCTGATGCAGCTGATGCTGCACTTGATTTCCCTCTAAACTCAATAATCTCGGCGCCTCTATTTTGAACTCTTGGTATAAACGTTTCAGATATCCATGAGGAATCATATAAACTAGAGAAGTCATTACTATCCTGAACTGATACATTTGATAAATCTGGGTATTGTGTCGCTGAATGATTTCCCCACACAATGAGTTTTTTTATTTTTTCTATAGGTGCTTTAATTTTTGATGAAAAAATACTTTTAGCGCGATTCTGATCTAATTTCATAAGAGATGTAATATTCTCTGATGGAAGATTTGGTGTATGCTTATTAATTATAAGCGCATTTGTATTTGCGGGATTTCCAACAACAATTACTTTGGATGATTTTTTGCAAGATTGACCTATCACTTTCCCTTGTTCTTTAAAAATATTTGCATTATCTAGAAGTAAATCTGCTCTTTGCATTCCTTTTGTTCTTGGTTTTGCACCCACTAGCAATATAAAATCTGAATCCCCAAAAGCAGTTTCATAGTCACTCGTAATAATAATTGAATCTAATCTCTCAAATGCGCAATCCTCTATTTCATATTTAACGCCCTTAAGAATTTCTTGGGCTTCCGGAATATCTAAGAGTTTTATTTGAATTTTAGACTCATCTTTAAATATATTTCCAGAAAGAATCCTAAAAATAAGAGAATATGCTATGTTGCCTGCTGCGCCAGTAATTGTAACAGTATGTTTTTTCATTAGAACAACTTCCTAGCTAATTTTAAATCATTATTTGAATTAATACTAATAGATTTATTTTGCTTAATCAAAACGCATTTAATTGAAATGCCGTTGCACAAAAAACGTAACTGCTCAAGAGATTCACATTTTTCTTGTAGTGATTGCTTAAATTTTGTGTATGAATGAAGGGCGGATACTTTGTAAGCATAAATCCCTATGTGAGAATAAAAGTATTTAGA
>CEWJ01033496.1_pt1 | contig 10228 bp, 6 predicted proteins | sample 350291 | NCBI WGS metagenome assembly CEWJ01 (sample SAMEA2622923, study PRJEB7988) | marine metagenome | isolation source: saline water (ENVO:00002010), including | reverse complement strand
TGGATGCAACCCTACGCATGATGACATCCGATGGCATCGAGATGGATGCCGACTCCACCACGATTGAGGTGGCGGTCGATATCGCTTGGGAGATCAATGCACAATATGTCTCGATGGACGATTTAGACAACGTCACGGTGGCTTACACCTTGCGAAATATCGGCAATGCCGATGATGGATTGGATGTGACGCTCTCTGTGAATGTCTTTACCGAATTCGGACTCATCCCTCCGCTCACCAGTGAATGGGAAAGCGAGGATGGAACGCCGAACAATTTCGTCCTCAACGACATCCCACCGCAATCCACCATTACGTTCCGAGCCTGGATGCAATTGCCGCGCAATCAGGAACTGAATGGTACAGCAGAAATGATTGTCGAAATGCGGAGTACATTGGAACCCGATATCGTGTTCACAAATCGAACAGAATACGAGTACTTGGCAGAATCTTGGAGGCCTGAAAACATCGAGGAAGAAAGTGCATGGGATGAATTTGTACTCGATGTTCAGTCGTTCTGGAATGCTTGGGGGCAGTTCCTGATCTCCTTGGTGGTCATCCTCATTGGCGCCATCGGTTTGCACCGAGCGATTGTCTATCGGCAGCGCCGTGATGCGGAATGGGATGCGATGATTGCCGCACGAAATGTAGAACCAGAAAAGGTCGAAGATTGGATGGATAAATTTAGCCAAAAGAGTGATTCTGGGCCTGAACCCACACCCAGCCCTGAAATGGATGCAGGTGCGTTCGAATTGGCCTTCAAGAGTCGTTCAAAATCAAAACCACAAGACGACAAGGTTTCCCCCTCAAATGAAGTAATGGCGGCTGCAAATACGGTCTTTGAACACCACGATGAGCAAGCCGATTATGATGCAATAGAGGATTTGGCAGGAGACTTACTCGACGAGTCAGAACCACATGTGGCAAATCAAATGCTAGAGCCAACCGAGTCGACTGGTTCACGAACAGTACGCCACGAACGTAAGGCTCCTGAACCCAAACAGGACGAAGACATCGACTTGGATTTGTGAGAACATGTGGCGAATCGGCATCGATGAGGCGGGTCGCGGTCCAGCAATCGGACCTTTGGTTGTCGGAGCACTGCGCGTCCCAGCCGCTGATTTGCCCTTGCTTCATGAAGTCGGAATCACAGACTCAAAGTTGCTCTCAAAAACACGACGCGAAGAATTGTATCAGTGGATTTTGGATCAATCCGAGGAGCGTGAATGGTCCTATGAAATTCGCATTTCAGCACCCGCTGAAATCGATCGCGCCATGGCCATGACCAATCTCAATGACCACGAGGTCAGTCTATTTGCATCACTCGCGAGAAAGTTGCGAACAGGAGAGGGAGGTATTTTGCAACTCGATGCTTGTGATGCAGATGCCAATCGATTTGGAAACAATGTCGCAAGCCGATTGCCTGAATGGCCTTGGACGGATTGGAGCATCGAGAGTTTGCATGGTGCCGATTTGCATTGCTTGGCTGTGGCAGGAGCCTCAATCTTGGCCAAAGTGACCCGTGACAATGTGATGAAACAGATTTCCGAGGATTTGCAAATGGATGTGGGTTCAGGCTATCCTTCAGATCCGAAAACCATCGAAGCGGTTGCAAATCTGGTTCAAACTGAGCAACCACACGATTGTCTTCGTTGGGGATGGGCGACAGTCAAGAACGCATGGGAATCTGTTCACAACACCCCATTGCCTGTGCGCCCGGCTGATCCGAATGCACCGCCCAATGCTCAAAGAACGCTATTTTGAATCATGCATCTTCAATAACGACCTCCGAGCGGTTTCGCCCTATGGGCGAACTTGAACCCGAGGTTGCAGCTTTGCTGCGCAAGTACGCCCTCCAAAATGCACTGGAATACGACGGTCAAGGACAAGTTGGTTCCGTCATGGGACGCGTCATGGGAGAAAATGCAGATTTGCGAAGCCGTGCCAAGGAATTGACAGGTTTCATCGCGGCCCAAGTCAACGAAGCAAATACTTTGGCCGCAGAGAAAGGACTTGAGCACATTCGTAAACTTCTGGAGAGTGAATCTCCGGATGCCTTGGAAAAGAAAGTCAAGGAACGTCGGGAAGGTTTGCCTCCACTGCCAAATGCGGAAGATGGGGAAGTTGTGCTTCGATTTGCGCCAAACCCAAACGGCCCGCTTTCTCTAGGTCATGCAAGAGGCGTGGTCATCAATACTGAACTGGCGAACATGCATGATGGTGAAGTCATTCTTCGATTCGACGATACGGACGCTGTCGTGAAACGACCCGACCCACAAGCCTATGCGTTGATTGAGGATGATTTCACCTGGCTCGCCGGACGTGAACCCGATCGAATCATTCGGGCCTCAGAACGAATGGATGTCTATCTTGAGTACGCAGCCAAAACTCTGTCTGAATCACATGCTTACGTCTGCGAATGCAGTGCTGAGGCATTCAAGGAATTCCGCACCACGAAAACCGCGTGCCCATGTCGAGACCGAACCACTGAGGAGAACATGAAACTCTGGGAACAGATGAACGATGGAACAATTCTTCCCGGCGGCGCAGTGGTTCGAATCCGAACCGATATGACGCTGAAGAATCCAGCCTTGCGGGATTGGCCCGCATTGCGCATCCAACATGCGGACCACCCGATGGTCGGAGAGCGATACAAAGTCTGGCCATTGCTCGATTTCCAGAGTGCGATTGAGGATCATTTGCAGGGAGTCACACACATTGTTCGGGGAAAGGACTTGATGGATTCAACACGCAAACAAACATTGCTCTACGAAAAATTCGGATGGACCTATCCTGAAACCTTGTATTGGGGCCGAGTCAAAGTTCACGAGTTTGGGGGATTCAGTACATCGCAAATGAAATCAGATATCGCTGAAGGCACATATTCCGGCTGGGACGACCCACGATTGCCAACACTTCGCGCCATGCGAAGACGAGGATATGATGCAGGTGCCATGCGCAAATTTTGGGTGGATCTTGGACTCAATCAGAAAGACATCTCTGTTCCATTGTCCACTCTAAACAGCCTCAATGCAAAGGCTGTCGATGCCGATGCTCCACGTCTATCTTTTGTTCGAGAGCCACAAGCTGTTGTTCTCGATCTTTCCAACGTCGAACTGGATGGCGTCAAACTCCCCGTCCATCCTGAACATCCGGACAAGGGTACTCGACAATGGCCGTTGTTAACGGACAGCATTACCGTGAATATTCCCTCTGAAGATTTCACCACTGATGGACCCATCCGATTGAAGGATTTTGCCGATATCCAAATCCATCGTGAAAAGGATTTGATTGATTCGAAAGGAGAGGTCATCCGCATCGAGCGTGTTGGCAACACCCCGATTATTCATTGGCTGCCAGAAAACATGGCCACAACTGCAACATTGATGCTTGAAGAAGAAGGGGAATTGGTCATTGCAAGCGGGTTGTTGGAAGACAATTCATACCCTGAAGGAACTGTTGTTCAACTCGAGAGAATGGGTTTTGCCATACTCGAAGGGCTCGATGAAAATGGGTTCAGAACCATGGTTCGTCTTCATGGTTAGTCGCGTGCGCGCGTGCGAGGGGTTCAAGTCGAAACCTGTCATCCCAAAGAGCATGCAGACGCGCCGTTCTCGACCTGTCGTCTGCATTCTAGTGATGTTGTTGGCATCTACGATGCCATTGAGTGCACCCCCTGCAAGTGCGGAAGTCGTCTGTTGCTCCACCTCGGAATTTGAGCTCTATCTCATCGGTGAAAACAACGAAGCCACCATGACGCCTTTTGAAAATGAATTGAATGGAATTTTCGACAAAGGTGTGAGTCAATCGGTTCAGGGAACCGAGGAAATCGCTACGTGGAGCATCAACTGGAAACAGAGTGCGACGATCCCCGAATCGACTTGGAGGCTGAACATGGCCTACGAAGTTGAAAATGCGGCAGGTGTTCACGCCAATGCAACCGTTGAGGTCAAGATTGGAAACAACATGTACACGGCTGAAAGTGGTACACCCGGCGCCTTCATGACCGGAACTGATGTGATCGGGATTGACATTGAAATCCCACAAGTTGCTGTCAGCAACAATGATCAGATTGAGGTCACTTTCTCCGTTCGAAGCATCATTTTCTCCCAACCCGGTGATGATTCAGCGATTCGCTTTGTTTGGGGAGAAGATACGGGAAGTGCGCTCCGTGCGAACTTGCCCTTGGTCACCATCGAAATGCCGAATGCTCTTGTGGTTGGTGAGGAAGTCTACTTCCCCATCATCCTAAAGTCGGGCTTCGGAGAGCGAATGTGGTCCTCCCTAGAGGACTTTGAATTCCGTGTTGGAAGCATGGTCCTCAGCGATGTACGCTCACCGAGTATCGTTTCAGGAGGGGTTGAGGTACCGTTTGTTTGGAATCCAGGTTCCAATCCAGTGGATGGAAGTTATCAGGTCAACCTCTCAATCTGGCTCAACCAAGGTGATGTGCCCTTAACCACGGGTCGCTCTCATTCGATTGTGTTTGAAGAAGGTGGTGGGACGCAAAATTATCAGTTCGGAGAACCGGCGCGTAGTGTCAGTAGTCGACTTGACGTCGATATTGATGTGAAGTATGACGGTTCCTCAGTCACCCGAACGGTTGAATTTGTGATCGAAGGTTCGATGGCATCTTGGTTGCGATGGGGCATGGATAATATTGGCAATTCAACACTTCCCTCTGATCACTTGTTCAAGCAAGTACAGGGTTCCGTGGCTCAGGATTTGCGACAAAATGGCAAGGTCGATGGTGCAGAAAAAGATGCATTGACCGGACACATCGACAGCAGCACAAGGAACCTTGAGTACTTCTTGGGCAATGCGGGCCTTGCTCTCAATCCAGATGGTTTGTTCGAGGGTGACTTGTTTGATATGAACCCCGAAATTGAAATTGATTTGATGGGTGTTTCAGGAATTGATGATGCTCCGATTCGAATCCGCATTGACGTCGAGTTGGCTCTAACCGGAGAAGAGCAGTTGTTGCTGATCTCTGATTTCATCCGCCCTCAATTGGGCAATGGTATCTGGATGATGAATGGGCAACCTAGCGTTGGTTTAGAGGTGACCATGACGGCAGGTACGTTCTCCGGTATCTACTCGGTCAGCAAAGAAGATTTGCCAGAAGAAATGAAAGTGACACATTACAGGGCTGGCATCTTTGAGGTTGTAAAAATCAATGCAGAGGGGCTTTCTGATGAGCAAAAATTTGAGGTCGAGTATGTGGTTGCTGGCAATGCATTGTTTTCACCACTGATTACGCTAATTGCTACTGTACTGCTCTTGTTTGTGACTCTAATCCTCGGTTTGCGATTAACACGAATGCGTTCGCGCTCAATTGTAGTCACTGCATCCATCCTGTTCACCGGAATGATGGGTTATGTCTACGTCTTGTCTGCTCTACCGCCGACCTTTGTCATGGGAATTGCAGCTGCATGTACCGTGGCGATGATGCCTTTGGCGTTGATCTCACCAAGGAGAATGGATTGGACCATGAGTGAAGAATCACTTGACGACGACTATCAACGTGCACTAAATCGTAAAATTCCAACAGTCGAATGTCCTGCATGTGGCACATCAAATCCTGTCGAGACCGATACGCGACCTGTCCGAATTCCTTGTGGGGGCTGTGGGCGAAACCTACGAATCGAGGCCTAAGGCAACTGACCGGTACGAAGTAAATGGTCAATCGTATCACTGGCTTGGAGACGACGTCCAGTCGGTTCATCCTTCCAAGTTTGACAAAATGCCGTCAATTGACTGGCCATATCACGCTCCCAACCAACCGTCAGAATTCGATGCCAACCCAACTCCTCAAATCGTGCAGTGGAAGGTGTTTCGGAGTCCAGTAAAGATTTGAGAAGATGGGAAATGGATTGGGCCCGACCCTCCAAATCCAATTGACCCCACCGATCACGAATGGCTCCCAAAGCAGCCATCTCGATTCCAGGCATGCTATCGGGATTCACATCGGGGACTTCTGGTAATGGAACAACGCGGATGAGTCCCTCGCTCGACAGGTAATCGCGCAGAACCGTATACACCGGGTCATATGTGTGCTCCATCCCTTCAGACAACCAATTGCCAGCAAGTGCCCACGGTATCAACAAGCGTGTCATCGGACCCCCTGCTGATATTGAATGGCCAAGTGCAGCGCAAAGAGCAACGGTCGACATCACGCCTTTGCGTGCTTCACCGCTACTGCTCAATAAAGCGTCGACTTCGACCGGTGCAAGGTGGACGCAGAGTGGATTTGAAGAGATCGATGGTAGCTGAGAGGTCACATCAGAGCCAATCACAATGCAAGGCCCTTTGGTTGGTTCAGGAGTGTCTCGTAGCCTACGCTGATAGGGTATTCCGGCATCCAACAATGCACCTTCAAGTAAAGCCGAAGCGAAGACCCCTTGTTCATTCAATGGCGCTGCAATCGTAATTGCAGCCTCTGCAGTTCGCAACTTGAGTGCGGCTTCGCGTAGAATTTTCGCGACGCTAGAAAAAGCCGGCAAATCGAGTAGAGACATGACTAGCGATTGCGGCTTGAATCCGCGGTTCAAAGACCTGACCACGGAACAAAGAGCATTACTCGACCATCAATCGGAGTTGCTCGCGCTTGTAAGCCCAACCCGAATCAAGTTGGCCTTCGTTAATGTAATAGGTTGCGAGTCGGCGGATTTTACTCTCGGTCAACTCCAATTGGCGGGCATTGTGTCGATCCTTACGGTTGGACTCAAGGTGGTCAATCAATCGGAGGGCACGACGCATGAGACTCATCATGTCCTCGGGATACTTTGGACTGATATCGTTCTCCGCTAGAACCTGTCCGATACGCTTGCCGAGTACGAGGCGTACATCAGGGACTGCATGTTGATCGCGAAGGATGGTGCCGATGGACGCCGTACTGTGACCCTCGGCAGCCAGTGACAAAATCAACTCAGTGACTTCCTTCTCGTCTGTGTTAGACCATTCTGGTGCGCTATCGACCATGGGTTTGGTCGAACCACTCTTACCGCGGCCTGGACTGTGCATACGAGCCATATTTGGTCACCTCGAGCGTCTCGCCGACCTGCTCCCCCTTCATAACCGCTCCGCTATGCAACAAATCCGATATTCCCCCCTACGGGGGGATAAACCGGGTTTTCAAGCCAAGTGAGCACTAGCATTCAATTGCGCCGAATCATCACTGTTGGAAGTACTGGCTGGCATAGGCGCGAGCTTGTTCTGCGGTGTAACCCATGCCAATCAATTGCTGCTCGTACGCTTGTTGTTCGGGACTGATTGCAGTCGCCCATGCTTGTTCTGTGGGATCGGAGTTTCCACCGCCTCGAAGCAGAACTGTTGCTCCCAGCACCACGACAATTAGCATGACCACCGAAGCAGCGATGATGATGTATAGCAAGGTGTTGGAGCCATCATCTGTTGTTCCTTCAGCATCGCCTGAATCCCCTGAATCTCCTGAACCATCGCCATTGCCGTCTCCAGATGTGATTGCACATCCAGTGTCATCGACTGACGTACCTGCCGGTGTTTCAGGACAGAGATCTGTGGGCTCGTAAACTCCATCTCCGTCTAAGTCAGTGCAACCGAGTTGATTGATGGTTGCACCAGCTGGTGTATCTGGACAATCATCTGCGAGATCTGGGACACCATCACCATCAGCATCTGGATTCCAGATTGGGCAACCTGTACCGTTGGTTCCAGATGCAATACCCGGCTCATTCGGACAGTCATCACCGTTGTAGTCATCTGGACCGTTGTTGTCGCCGAATAGGTCACCATCGGTATCATTCCATTGTGTGGGTTCGTAAATGAAAGCATCTCCACCATTGGAGTAACCATCACCATCTGCATCTTGACATCCAAGACGATCCATGGTAGAGTCACCCGGAGTATTTGGGCAACCGTCTAGATCATTTGGAACGCCATCACGATCCACGTCGTCGGCATACAACTCTTCTTCATTGATGATTTCAAATGGCAAAGAGGTCCACACGTTGTTGGTTTCATTGGATTCGGCAATGACATCTCCGCCATCAACGGTGAGAACACAGGTGTAATTTCCTGACGAGATATCATTGGTCAACAGAATCTGTTCACCATCTTGGTCAATCACGCCATCATTGCCCTCAAGCGCATCGGAATAACTGCCTTGCAACAGAACCATCACCGCAGTTCCTTCTTCATTGACCAAAGACAATTCCCAAGCGAAAGCGGTGGCATCCATGGGGCCGCCTACACTGCTGACTTGTGCCATGAATGGTGCAGTGTAGCCGGTCGTCTCTGCAGTTATGGGACAGGTGGCAGGCTCTGCAACAAGGTCGGGCAATGGAGCTGCAATGGGTGTGAATGTCAAGTTGTACCATCCTGTATCCCACTGTTCTCCAGATTCAATTGCATTCACGAGAATGAAATAATTCCCATCCAATTCATCGAATGGGATACTGGTTGTATCTACTGAAGCAACACCATTTGTCATCTGACTTTCTACAATCAACTGGTCCACACCATTTTCTGTTTGATACAATTCGATGTGCATGTCTGTGGCGTTGTCAGATTCAAGTTCAATCGTGGAACCCTGCATTCCTGATAGAGAGAATCGGTATGCATCTGTGAGATCTGCTGGATCCATGCAAGCTCGGCCGGTTGCTTCAGGGTTGTTTCCAATGTCGTATGCAGTGCTACGTTCGGCACCCGCATCGTAACTCGACTGCCCCCAATCTGAATCAATTCCGCAATCATAAGGTGGGATGAAGATTGTTCCATTCGTCCAGATTTCTAGGGTGTAGTTGGCCAGTCCCGAGTAGTGTGTGACGTTGATGTAGTAAGTATCGGCTGCACCGTCGGCATCGGAACCTGCAGTGGTGACTGACTCGTTGCTTGCAGTACCCGCGCTGCTATCAATCGCAGACAATCCTGTCGAGCCAGAAGTCGATGTATTCCAAAGACGCAAGTCAATATCTGCATCCCAATTATCGGCAGAAAGTACGGCTGTGATGTTCTGGCCACGACCCATAGACAACTTGTACAAGTCACCCTTGTCACCGGCTGCAACGCAACCAGTGATGACACCAGTAAATCCTGCACCTAAGTCATACGCTTCAGCCTCGGCATCACCCACGTCGCCACCTGTGGCTGCGTCGTCTTCATTGGGGCAAGGCATTCCGGAGATGGTCGTAACAGCCGAACTTGCATTGTTATTATTCAAATCGTCAGCTTCGGTGACATTGCCCCATCCATCCGGCCAGACAATCCAGTAGTAGTCGTCAGTTTCGATGTCCGCAGGGATGGTTAGTTGACTGGTTTCAACCGAGCTGCTACCCGCAGTCAAATATGGCCCAGCAATCTGACTCTCTACAATGGTATCACTCCAATCGTAGGTATCGTCTGTCGAGAGAATGAACACAACGTCGTATGGATTTGTGGAGTTGGTATCACCAGGACCGAAGTTCTCGATGGTGTATGTGACATCAACGATATCGCCCGCTGTTGCATTGACAGGACCGCTGATTGAATTCACGGACAGATCGGGCTTGGGAACGGAATTGTTGACCCAAATATCCACCTTGTAATTCCCATCACCGGCATATTGCCAAATTTGCAGGTAATGCATTCCAGCATTGGTACTGTTTGTTGTGAATTCGACCCGCTCAGTGGCTGAGTAAGTCATCGAATAATCGACATATCCTGTCCCTGTAGCAGGATTTCCACCCGTACTGTCTGAGACCACCAAATCGAAATCAATGTTGGTACCATCACCAAAATCTCGTAGAACGATGACAACATCCTTGTTTGCAGAGATTTGCATGCTGTACCAGTCTTGATCGTCTGTGGCATCCACACAACCGTCCATGTTGGTCACGGTCGGGTCGCTACCCTGCGATTTCGCTGTGGCTGTGGTGTTTCCTGCATCGCCAGCGGTGCCAGCATCGCTTTGCACTGCTGGGCAGGGGGCACGACCTCCTGTATTCATTGTTCGATCTGCCTGTTTGAGGGCATTTGTTTCTGGATTGTCATCATCAACGGTTTCGATTCCGAAGTGGGGAGCCATCATCGGAGCAAGTGCCGAGAGAATCATCAGTAGCACCAGAGCGGTGCTCATGCGGTTGGTTCGGTTGGCAGCGGCCATATTACTACCGCCCTCCGGGCGGTATTTAACACCCCCCAAGTTTGCATCATCGGGCTAGAGTCGTTGTTGTGACTTTGCCAAGCGTCCGATACCACCATTCCATTCCCAACC
>CEWJ01034848.1_pt1 | contig 10229 bp, 10 predicted proteins | sample 350291 | NCBI WGS metagenome assembly CEWJ01 (sample SAMEA2622923, study PRJEB7988) | marine metagenome | isolation source: saline water (ENVO:00002010), including | reverse complement strand
ATTTTCATTTTCAATAAATACATAAATATTTTTTAATCGCTTCGTATTTATTATAATTGAATTAATAGCGACTGCACAGAATAACGCTTGCTCTTCAAGTACAAAAAAAACAATTGAAACAGGATTATTGTTTATTTTGGTATGAGTAACCATAAATCTCTATGTCTTTAGCATAAATTTCTTCTATTAACGCGATTGACTTATTTGAATAGTATTGAGAATAATGATTTCTTATAGATTTTTTTTCATGAGGTATTTTATCAACATTAATATTTAAGGATAAGCTTTTGATAAGATTTCCTAAATCATTCTTAAATTCTTCAAATCTACAAATGTAATTTAACTCACTATTTAGAAATTCATTTTGAGGGCGAAAATGTACATTTTCAGTATCTAACATTATTCTATTACTGACGACATCAAAAACTTTATTAATAAAGTCATCAAATTTTAGAAAGCTATAAGCCCAAATATACTCGCTGACTATTCTATCCCAGGGATTTCTTATGCAAGTAAAGATATTTTTATCTATATAGATATGATCTGGAATTATTCCCTTTATTTCATTGATAGATAAATGCTGTAAATAATAGCCATAATTACCACCGAGAGACAAAGGATTGTTAACTTTCTTGGAATTTTCGACTGGAACGTGACCATGTAATTTATCTAAATCTGGTATGTGACTATTTTCGTTATACATACCAAATAATTTTTCTATAGAAGTGCCCCCAGTCTTTGGAATATGCACAAATATAACGTTGTTTCTATTACATATTGGCATTTAATTATTTATATACTCTAAACCCCCCAACAATTTGCCCTGGAATATGTTTCTTGTCATTGGGTATATCCATTCCGTATTGTATCTTATCAACTGAGCCCTTTTCAAATAAATTGACTAAATCATTAAGCGATCTAATTCTCTCCTCTGAGCCAATCAGATAGCCTCTATTATTTATAATTTCTTCATTGGACTTAGGGCTATAGGATAATCCTATAGCAATACTTCCACCATGCCTTGTCACACGTATAGCTTCTTCTAGTGCCTTCTTTTTATTATCACTATATGCCAAACACCAACCCATTAAGACAAAATCAAAAGTATTTTTTTCATATGGCAATTTATGCATATCCCCAATATCTATATACTTAGAATATGATATTAAATCTATTGCTTTAATTTTATTTAACTTAAATCCATGTGAGTAAAGATTAAAGATTTCACCTTCAGTTCTTGGACCTATGGATAGCACATCTGACTCACTAATAATATTTCTGTCACATATTGATTTATACCCCTCAATTAAGAGGTCAGATTTGATACATGATTGGTCTAAATCTATTCCCATAAAGTATTTAGCTCGCGGGTGAGGATGTATTTTATTATTTTTTGTAATTCTTCTTTTATTTGAAAATATAGTATTTTCGGCCACATCCTTTAAATTTCCATTGTACTCTTTAACTTTTCTTCTAAATATTTTAATAAAAAGAATAGCTCTAAATAATGCAAAGTATGAACGATATTTGTGATTTCTAAGTAATTTCCTGAATATATTCATAATATAAATCTATTTATATACTTAAGTTGATCTAACTCTATTGTGTTTTTATATTCCTCATTCAAAAGATTCAAGATATTAGGATATTTCTTAACTGGTTTAGCATCTTTATAAGAATCATATAGTGTATATGTAATGGAGAAAAAAAGTCTATCTTGATTAGGTACATTTCCTTTATGCATACCATTAGTGTCTTCTATAAAGCAAAACCCTTTACTGCCAAGAACATTATCAATCTTACTTTTATGAAATATTTCATGTATTGTGTTATCTTTTAATTTATGCTCACCTCTTTTTTTCTTCTTTTTATACCAATCATTTATAACTTCTTGATTGCAATCATTTCTTTTTTGATACTGTTTTATGCAATTTTCATTTTTCACATTGTCATGTGATCCTTTAACAAAAACATGTGCTTCATTTATGTCATTTACATCAGTAAGGTATATAAACAATTTAAGAAATTTAACACCATGATAATCATGATGAAAAAGTTGGGATCTAACTGGATTTTTGTCATTATCAAAACTATATGTCCATCTACACATCATATATTGAATTGTAGGTAGACAACCAAAATACCGAGTAACTGTATTGAGAATTAAAGGGTTATTTGCAATTAAATGAAATATTGGATTAGAGTATACAACATCCTCTTCATAATTAGCGAATTTTTCATTCTTTGATTTTGCAACCTTACTAGAGATACCCTTATAATTTTTAGTATTTACTTTTTTACTACTTAAATAATTTAGAATATCATCACATATTTTATTATCTAATATATTTCCAAATTTATAAATTCCATCATTTTGAAGACTTTTAATTATGTCATCGTTTACATAATCTAAATTTATATTAGGATTAACTACAGCATTAATTGAATCAACAATCGGAATATTTAAAGCTTCTATTTCTAAATCAGAAACATATTGTTGAATGTTTTTTAATAAGAATTGATCTAAGTTCATTTTATATGGAATAGTTTTTCGTGTAATTTTCTTATATTCAATGTTTGTAATTTGAAATTAAATATTTTTTCAATAGTTTTTAATTTTTCCATTATTAAGTTTACATTGAAACCGCTAATTTTCTTATCTGTAATTTTGCAATCTACATTGTTTAGATTTTTTAAATTAATTGAAAAATCGCACTCTAGTTTAATATTATCTATATGATCCATAATATTTGAGTAATTATTCTCTGCAATATTTATTTCGTTTAAGGTTTCTTCGTTAACTGAACTATTAGTCATTCTATCATTTAACGCAATAATGGTTTCTTCTTTATTATGTACAATTCTTGATAATTTATTAGAAATATGCTTTACATCTTCGTTATAAGTGTAAGGTAAATATGAAATTGTTTTGACACCATTAAGATAACCTTCAATACCAGTAGTACAACTATTATGTATCATTGCTTTACAACGATATATCCATGGTGAGACAGCATATTTATATTCTACAAATATTTTATTGTTATCCTCTATCCTTTTCCAATGGTTTAAATTTTCTGCCGGATGTGGCCTGACAATAATTTTTTGTTTGTTTAAATTATGTTTTAGAAAATCAATAAGTTCTAAAAATGCCTCATAATTTCTTTTTTTATATTTTCTTTTCTCTTTCCAAATATATTCATCTCCAACAGTATTTAAACTTCCATAAAGTTTAGCTTGATTATATAAGAATGATTCATTTCCACTCATGTGTGGATAACCAAAATTAGTAGGTATTAATATAAACTCATTATACTTATTAATATAATTTAATTCATCATTAAAAAGTAATTGTTTATCTTTTGATTTCCAAATATTGACCCTTGGATTTCCAGTTAATTTTATTTTATCTTTGAATTCATTGTAATATTCACATAATAAATTATGCTCATATTTCGTGGAAGCAAAAAAATAATCACAGATATCTAGATTGTTTTTTGAGTGTCTTACATTTAAATATCTATAAGTGTTATTATATGACATAAAACACTCTTCATCTGTACTAACCAATTTAAAACCTTGACTTATAATATATTTAAAGAAGGCTTCCTTGTTAGCAGCTAGACTCTTATCTAAATAAATTCCCCTAGGAATTTCAGTAATATTATTTCTTATAAAATCATGCTCACCTAACAATACAGTATAATTTCTTTTAATTGCTTCTAAGGTTATTAATAATCGAGAATCTAAATCTCTATATAATATTTCAATTGGAATTATTAAGATTTTATCAGACATCTTCCATCAAATATGCTAAATTCATTAATCTAGCAGGATTATTATTAATATATTTAGTATAATCTTCAAAGCTATATGACCTGACAAATTTATCTAACTTGTTTGAGATAAATTGAAGTCTTTTATTAAATAAATTTTCATTTACAAAATCATGATCATATTTATTTATGATGTTGTTTTTCTTAAAATTTTTATTTCTCATTACATTTTCTGTTAGGTCCCTATGTGATTTATTTGTTATTTTATTAAATAACAACTCAAATAAAGTTTTGGGAGATAACAAATCAAATATTTTTAATTTATAATTAGCAAATAAATGATAGATCGGACCTTCATTAAATGGACAAATTCTATTTAAACTCGAAAATCTACCCATTTCGTTATAGTTCTGCGCTGTATTTATGTTATTTCTGAGTATCTTTATATAACGCAAAGCAGATGTTAAATTCCTGTTTTCACTATATTCCAAAATTTTACTTATAAGATCAGGAAATAAATGCCTATTTCGAAGTCTTTGATTATCGTTACTGTTAGTAAAACTTTTAATAGTTAAATTTACATGTTCATGTTCAATATTATTAAAGTAATGTTTACATAAATTAATTAAACCCTCTTGTTCTAGTTCTGTAGAATAAATATTCTCATAAAGGAAATCTTCACTAAAATATTTTCTATTATCAGTATTCAAAGTAATATTATTTAATCTTTCTACACCGATTAGTTCTGTTTGAGGTAAAAATGTATCTATGGCATATATTGAATCTGCATTCTGACCCGTAATAATGTTCTTTTCATTCAAATAAAAGGTATTGATAGATGGATTAAATATGTACTTCATATTATTCAACTGAAAAAAACCTGATCGCATATATTTATCAAATACTTCTTCAGTTACTTTAATGCTACTCCCTGGAATAAATTCAATATCTTGATTTAAATAAGCGCTAATTTGATGGGCTAATAGGGAATCAACTTGATTTTTTCCACTATACTCTATAAAGTATGAGTTTGCTTGATATCCTAATTCTTTTATTATCGCTAATATTATTGAAGAGTCTAATCCACCAGAAAAAGCTAAATTCAATGTACTAAAATGCTTTTTGTATGCTATAATGATATGCTTTAGCTTTATATGCAATTTGCTAATTAAATCTATATCATTATATTCTATGTAATGTTTTTTCAGTAAGGAATTTATATTTTTGATACTACATGTGTTTTTATAAAATTTTAACTCGTGACCACCAGGTAAACGAACGTATGAACCAAAAAAACTAAACGGCTCTCTAAAAGATAAATGATTACCGGTTAGGTAGTCCTCTATTAATGATGGTGTTAATCCATTTTTATTTACGAATTTGTTAAAGACTGTTTTTTCATTTGAAGTAATATTAATACAGCCTTCTTCTTCAAATATGTATAATCCTGGAGATGAGTAAGAATTAAATAGATTGTATGATTCGCAATCATTATCTACAATTAAAACAGCAAACTTGCCAATAAATCCATGAAATATATTTTTTAAATAATCCTCATATAGTGTATTATTGGGGCAATTTAGGAAGATATTGTTTGTATCATAACTTAACTCCCCATCACCAGAATCATTTAAATACGCAATAATATCACCAAAAATATAAATATTTTTATTTTTATATGTTAAACAAGAATGTTCATTTAACATATTGGTATTTATTAATATATCCATTAAGTTGCTAATTTTAAAACTTCTTTATTTCTATTATGCACAATTCCCTTGTAATCAGATTGTATATATAGTTGCCTCCCCCAAGAATTACCAGAAATCAAATTAATTCCATAATAATTCATTAAATTTGTTATTTGGTTAAATTCGATGTTAATTTTAGGTAAGAATTTGAATTCCTCTATGTCATTTGAAAATAATTTTGAGTTCATAATAGTGTGAGTCTCATTCATTTCTAAATCTTCAGCACCTGTATTCAAACACCATATCTTTGTAACGAAATCATGGCAATTTCTTTTACTCAATTCTATAATGGAACCCTTTCTTTCGTATTCCACCTTATTATATTTAAATTTTTTAACAAAATATTCAAACTTGCCTATGTTATTCTTTAAATCTACAATTACATCTCCAGGTCCGGGATCACGATGATCTATAACAACTAATTTTCCATCATTTTTGAGAATTCGTTTTATTTCAGACATTGTTTTCTGGTATATTATAGGACTTTCAAATAATTTTATTTCATGAAATATATGTGACATTAGAACAACATCTGCAGAATTAGCAGCTATATCAATACTACTTGATTTACTATTAACTGTATGGATGTCACAATCGTTAATTAGATTACCCATTCTATCTAGTGATTCATCTACGCCGATTAAATTTGGTATTTTACCTTTTAATTTCATTAGTGTTTGCCCCCACGCACAACCAATATCTACTAGTGTGTTTATATTAGGATTGTTTCTTAATATCAAATTAGATTTAAGTATTTCTGCATCATTCCTCCATACCTCAGTTTTTTCTGACTCAGTTAATGAATCAGCTTCCTTTTTGTTATATATAATATTGTTCATAATTTATTTTATCAGTTTTATGTAAATTGGCGTCCAAACTTCTTATGAAATAGAAATTCTTAGATTCTAAATCATAAATTTTCCTGGGTGATTTAATTTTTAAATCAAGAGCGCAAGCTAATAAATGCTCTGACAATTTAGTTTCCCCTAAGGAATCAAATATTTCTATTGTTGATGGAGTCCTACCAATATTGACTTCTGTGATACAAGGCACACCTCTACTATTAAGTTTGGCAGATAAATGATAAACGCCATGGGGCTTCGTTCCAGCACTTTCGCATCCAGCTTCAATTGCTTTCTTACTATTTTTAATAGCTCTTAAAGCAATTTCACCTTTTGCTGATTTAGCTATTTCAGGTGTAGAACCTATATTTTTTGCACTTCCGAAATTTATATATCTAAAGTTTTCATATATTTTGCAAATTTTCAATTTTCCATTATAATAAAGAAATATACATTCATATAATTTTCCAGGCAAATACTCTGAGAGCGTAAATTCTTTATAATTAGTATTACTAAACTTCGTTAACCAATCATTAACTTCATTTACATTTTTAACCCATGTCGCACCATAGGCTCCCGCATATCCAGGGGATTTTATTCTTAGCCAATATCTATTTTTTACTTTAGGAATTAATCCGAGAATATCTTTTATTTTATTTATATCTTTTATCTGATAAGTAATTGGAATCGGTACCCCTTTTTTATATAATATATGATAAAATTTTAACTTATCCTGAGTCTTTGATATCTCACGTTTATTTGGTAAAAATACTTTGCATTTGAATTTATTTCTATTATTATTTAATATATTTATCTCTAAATCACTTCTAGGAATTAGTAAATCTATTTTTTCTTTTTTTACGATGTAGGTTAATTCCTGAATATACTGTTCTTTATCTACTCTTGCTGCTGTGACTAAATAATTTTTATTAAAAGGAGATCTCGCTAACATGTATTTATCGTGATGAGTTCCTACACCTTCGATATTATTTAAATTATAGATATTTTTAAACCCTTTATATAAGGCATTACTCCCATACCCCCCTGCACCTGTTAATAAAATTTTCTTTCTCATATATTTAAAACTTAAAAGCTAAAATTATTATATAAGCAACAAATGTGCCATATCTATTATTCAGGTTTTTATATTCTAATTTAATGAAACATATCCAGCTTATCGGCGTACCAGCTAATACTAAATGACGTTATTATTCCCTCAAATATTGCCACAGCGAAATTTTACTATTTAAATTCACCATTCCCTAAATCAAGATATCCCAACTTACCGGAGTGCCTTTTTTAATATCAACCTTTGCTGCGCGGCCAAGAAATTTGTCAAAGTACTTAGGGGCCAATCCATAACCTGGCCGAATAATTCTCAGATTCTCAGATGTAAATACATCCCCTTTTGATATATTCTTCGTAAAATATAGCGAACGTCGGTATACCTTTGACCCCTCCTCTGCTTCTAAAGATCCATACGTTACCGATCCCAGTGCTTGCCATGCCCTTTCGGTTTCTATTACGAGATTTTTCATCTCAGCGGGCTCTAAGGAAAAAGTAGAATCTACACCTCCATCAGCACGCCTGAGGGTAAAATGCTTCTCAATTACCGTTGCGCCATGCGCGACAGCTGCTACTGATGCCCCCACTCCCATGGTGTGATCAGACAAACCCACCTCGCAGCTAAAAAGCTCTCTCAGATGTGGAATTGTTAAAATATTACTATTTTCGGGTGTAGCCGGATAGGTACTGGTGCACTTTAGAAGTACAAAGTTCTCACAGCCTTCCGAACGAATCACACTTACTGCTTCATCCAATTCTGCAATGCTCGCCATTCCGGTGGAAATAATTAATGGCTTGCCTGTGGTCGCTACCTTTTTAATCAGAGGGAGATCTGTATTCTCAAAGGAAGCAATCTTGTAGGCCGGCACATTCAGCTCTTCCAGAAAGTCTACCGCTGTTTCGTCAAAAGGCGTACTAAAACAGATCAAACCCAATTCATTGGCCTTTTTCATAATTGGCTTGTGCCATTCCCACGGCGTGTGGGCTAGCTTATACAATTCATGTAAGCTGTTTCCTTTCCATAAACTATTTTCGTCATCAATAAAGAATTCTCTTTCGCTAACATCTAACGTCATCGTGTCGGCAGTATAAGTTTGCAGTTTTAGAGCATGAACACCTGTTGCAGCTGCGGCTTCCACAATTTCCAACGCTCGTTCAAGAGACTGGTTATGGTTTCCGGACATTTCCGCAATTACTAAAGGCTTTTCATCAATACCTACTGAAATACCGCCTAACTTTAATTTATTCATTTTAGTCTCTTTTGGTGATTTTAACTTTCGCTGTAATTGAATTACTATATTGAGTTGCCTTTTTAAATTCTAGCTTATAACCCCCAGAATGTATGTAGGCCGGCGGATATCCCTCAGCATCAAGCATTCGTATATAATCATAAACTTCACTTAAAGTTTTCGCCTCACTCCAGTCTCCTTCCTCGGGTTTTCTCCGTTTAAAAACAATAGGTTCTCCATTTTGCGGTATTGGCTCGGGATTACTTTTAAGAATTTCTACAATCATATCTTCAATCAACGCATCTGAACGCGAAAATATTTCGTTGGCACTCCCTGATAGAGACAAAGGTTTTTTTATGTAGATAGGGCCCGCGTCCAACTCCTCTACACAACGGAGTGCAGAGATCATCGTTTCCTTGTGCCCTCTAACAATCAGGTTCTGCAAGGGGCTTCCTCCACGGCCATAAGGCAAATCTGTCATATGAAATATGATACACTCATAATCCCTGTATATTTCTGCCGGAATAATGTTAGACCAATGAGGAAAAAAAATAATTCCGGGGTCTATCTTCTTAAGATCATTCGCAACTAAGCCTGCCTTGCTGCTGATTCCAACGAAATCTGCATCCATCCTTTCATTTAAACGGGAAACAAGGTGTTTACACTGCTGGCGACTGTAAGCGATAACGTGTGTCATTCTAATTTATTGCTCGTTCCAAAATAAACGCCTCCGCCGCTTCTCTGCCAATCGAAGCCCCTCGCCAGCGCGCCAAATGCTCTACTGCCTTAATGGATCGCGCATGAGGCCATTCCCGCATTTCAGTTTCATAAGCTTCCAGTGCCCTAATTTTTAACTCCAATGTGTCAGAAATATCTTCAAACCAATTAGGGATAAAAGAATTACCGAATGTAGGTGACTGCCATTCGGTGGAGGAGGGCACCTCAAAGGACAAAATACGTTTTACCGGATTTCCAGGCTGTGGGCGACAAGCTGCCATAACTGCCTCATGAATTACCTGATGATCGATGTTTAAATCAGCCGAATGGTGCGTAACGACTGTATCTGGATTTATTTTTTTTATCCGGTCTTCAACGGACTTCACTACATCTAGCAAATCCACAGAATCCATGCGATTGTCGGGATAACTTAGTAACTCAACCGAGGCTATCCCCAAAAGGTCGCTAGCTTTTTGAGCCGCCAGGCCTAAATGAGCTAAATCTACGTTCCGGGATTCTCGGTCTCTTGTTTTGTCTCGCGAAGTAGCGCCTTCTGCCATGATGAGAGAATACACCTCAGCGCCCTCATTGGCCCATTTAGCCATGGTGCCTCCACAGCCAAGAACTTCATCATCAGGATGAGCTGCAATGATTAATATTTTTTTGTTTCTCATTTTTTTTTCTGGGCTGATTCGCTTCTTTCATAAAAATCTTATTATCACCCTCCGTTTTCATGCGGAAACCTAATGATTTAAAGATCTTTTCAGATGCTATATTGTGAGGCATAACTTCAGCTAATAGTTTTATCTTATTACGGGACCAGTATTTGGAAATGGCTTCCTTCAATAG
>CEWJ01018102.1_pt1 | contig 10242 bp, 9 predicted proteins | sample 350291 | NCBI WGS metagenome assembly CEWJ01 (sample SAMEA2622923, study PRJEB7988) | marine metagenome | isolation source: saline water (ENVO:00002010), including | reverse complement strand
CTTGAGATAGCCGGCTTGAGGATATCGACCGATTCGGGATTGTTTGTAACTTTGAATTTCGCCGGGATAGAGGGTATCCCGCAGCAGGCGCCGAGTATTATTTTGTTTCTTCTGGCGAGCATCATGATGGTGGGGATGGATTTGCACTACTTCATCATTGAAGCGGTACAGGCTAGTTATCAATTGTTGCCGATTGGGGGCGGTCAGTTCCATGGCGGTCTAATCAATCAACTGGGTTCAATGATCGGAAATGTCTTCGTGATGGGAATATTGATCTCGGCTCCGGTGATGGCAATCGGCTTTCTTGTAAACTTCATCATGGCGTTGATGGGGCGCGCCGTGGCTCGGATCAACGTCTTTGCTGAAAGTTTTTCAATTCGACTTTTATGCGGAATTGGAGTTTTCGGCGCGACTATTGCTGTTATGGCCGAGTACATCGCGAATTTTATTCGCACGATACCAAACGGTTTGGTGATTACAGCCCGGATTTTTGCTGGAAATTAGTTATTTTTGGCGTTTTTCGGGTTTTCCGGGTGCACGAGATCGTCCATTCGGGGTCCAAACGGGTGCAAAATAAACCATGCCCCAAGATAGCGATACCGGCGAAAAGACTGAGGAACCAACAGGAAAGAAGATTTCCGAGGCGGTTTCACGGGGAAATATAGCTAAGAGTGCAGACATAAATACGGCTGCTCTCTTGGCAGTTGCTTTGCTATTGTTGTCGTTGCTGGGCGGAGTGATTTGGGAAGGTCTACGGGGGTATTTCGTTCACATCTATGCCGATTTAGGCAATCTCGAGATGACGACGACTTCGCTTCAGGGTTTCTTGGGAGAATTCCTTAATTTGCTGGGAGATCTTGTGTTGCCGTTTCTGCTTGGGGTGATGTTTGTTGGAATCCTCGCAGCGGGAACCCAAGTGAAGTTTCAGTTTTCACCACAAGCCGTTGAGTGGGATTTAAATAAATTCAATCCAATCAACGGTCTGAAAAAAATCTTCAGTTGGAAATCATGGGGGGAATTCCTGATCAACATGATTAAACTTGTTGTTGTAGTTGGGTTATTGATGAACGTGGTTTGGGGGGTGATTGATCACCCGGTTTTTCACCATCCGTCCTACCTTGGCCAAGTGTTGGATTTCATCTCAGAGTCGGCTCTGTTGCTTCTGAAAAAAGTGCTACTGGCCATGATCGTGATTGGTGCGCTTGATTATGCCTATCAATGGTGGCGCACTCGGGATGGCTTAAAAATGAGCATCAAGGATGTGAAGGATGATCAGAAGAGTCAGGACGGTGATCCTCATTCAAAGGGCGAGCAACGCAAGCGACGAATGGGTATGATACAAAACACCATGTGGAACGAGGTTCCTGAGGCGGACGTTGTGATCACGAACCCTACACACTTGGCCGTGGCTCTCAAATACGACCGGGCAAAAATGAAGGCACCTAAAGTCTTGGCCAAGGGCGCTCGTTACAACGCTCTCCTCATCCGTGAAATCGCCGAGAAAAACGGAGTGCCCCTCGTTGAAAACAAACCACTGGCACAAATGCTCTTTAAGTTCGGTCGGCCCGGCAAGGAGATTCCGTTCCAATTCTTCTCTGCTGTGGCAGAGATATTGGCGTATGTTTATCGCACGAACCGGTTCCGTTACTTTGCACAAGGAAGGGAGATCCCCGCGTAACCCATGGCAGATAGTGACAAAAAACTGAAACGAGTTTGGGATCTGAGCGATCTCGCGCTGGTTGTTTTTATGTTCGGCACCCTGTTGGTGCTGATTGTCCCGGTACACCAGATTGTGATGGACATGCTCCTCGGGGTGAGCCTTGCCCTGGCAATGTTGATCCTGCTGGTAATCTTATTCCTCAAGAACCCTTCCGACTTCACGGGGTTCCCCACGTTGTTACTGATTTTTACATTGTACCGATTAGGTCTAAACGTTGGAACGACCCGTCTGATTTTGTCTGAAGCCGACGCGGGTGACCTGATTGATGCGTTCGGGGAATTTGTTGTCAGTGGTAATTTCGTGGTGGGAATCGTGATCTTCCTGATTCTGACCGTGATCAACTTCGCAGTGATTACAAAGGGGGCAGGGCGTATCGCTGAGGTTGCTGCACGATTTACTTTGGATGCCATGCCTGGCAAGCAATTATCCATTGATGCTGAGTTGGACAAGGGCTATATCACTGTTGATGAGGCGATCGAAAAACGCAGGTTACTGCAGCAGGAAGCCGACTTTTATGGTGCGATGGATGGCGCCAGCAAGTTCGTCCGGGGTGATGCCATTGCGGCCATTTTGGTTACGTTGGTTAACATCATCGGCGGTTTGGCGATTGGCGTCTTCCAAAATGGGATGGGTGTCGCTGATGCACTGGAAACCTACACTCGCCTGACCATTGGTGACGGGTTGTTGACGCAGGTGCCGGCGATTGTCACCTCGACGGCCGCAGGTGTGCTGGTTACCCGTGCTGCATCACGGCAGGAGCTTGGGCAGAGTCTCGGCAAGCAGTTGTTTTTCTCCCAACGAGTTATGTCGATTCTCTGCGGAACAATGACCGTGCTGGCGTTTGTTCCCGGTTTTCCGATGATCCCGTTCTTTGCCTTGGCTGGGTTGTTCGGGTTCATCGCTTACGGACTTCGTGAGGGAGGCATACTGAAAGAGGCCTTTGACAAGGTGGAGGATGAAAACAAGGCATCGAGTCGCAGAAAGGATGATGCCAAGAAAGAAGCAGCCGTGGGAAGCCCGGATGAAGCACTCGAGTCTCTGCTTCAGGTTGACACACTCATGATTGAGCTTGGCTACGGGTTGGTCAGCATGGCGGATCCGGCAAAGGGAGGGGACCTGTTGCAACGGATTACGGGCGTCAGGAAATCATTTGCGCAGGACATGGGTTTCATCGTGCCATCCATCCGCCTGCGTGACAGTCTTCAGCTTGGCCCCAACCAGTATCAGTTCTTGTTGAGAGGGCAGGTGATTGCTTCTGGCGAAGTCATGCCCGGCCATTGGATGGCCATGAACACCGCGAACAGTACAGTCGTGCTTAAGGGTGTTCCAACCACCGAACCGGTATTCAAGCTACCAGCAACCTGGGTGGATGAAGTTGAAAGGCGAAACGCTGAGATGGCAGGCTACACGGTTGTGGATGCATCCTCCGTGATGGTCACGCACTTGAGTGAATCGATTCGACGTCACGCATATCAGATTTTGACTCGTCAAGATGTGCAGGTGCTGGTCGACACCCTGAAGGACGATCACCCTGCGCTGGTCAACGAACTCGTGCCGAACCTTTTGAACATCGGGCAGATTCAACGCATCTTGCAAAACCTGTTGTCCGAGGTGATCCCGATCCGGAATTTGGTGGGCATCCTCGAACGTGTGGCTGATCACGCTCCTGCGACGAAAAACCCGGATGAGTTGTCTGAGCAGGCGCGGCGTGTATTGGGCTCGGAAATCGTGAAGCCGTTTTTATCGGACGAAAACGAAGTGCGTGCCGTGACGATGGAGCCGTGGCTCGAGGAGGAGATCGCCAAGGGTTTGCAAAAGTCTGCGACCGAATCTGTCCTTTTCATGGAGCCCAAGTTGGCCCAACACATGACTCATCATCTGGCGACGGCTGTGCAGCCTATGATTGCGTCCGGGCAGCAGCCGGTGGTGCTTTGTTCGACACAAATCCGCCTTGGTTTGCGGCGGTTTTTCTCCGCGAATTTCCCCGAAATTGCCTTCATTGCTTATGAGGAGTTGCCACCAAAGGTGGGGATTCAATCCACCTCAGCAATCCCCGGTATGCCCTGAGATAAATGAAGGTCCAAACATTTATAGCGCCAACCGCGAAGGAAGCCATCGAAACGGTGCATAGCACGCTTGGCCCGGACGCGATAGTGGTCAATATACGCAAACTGCCGAAGCCGGGTTGGCAGGGATTGTTTCAATCGCCCCAAGTTGAGGTGTCTGCCTTAGTCAGCGGCATAACTTCGACAAAACCGGGCGGCGAAAGAGAGATTGAAAGGCAAGTCTCCAAACCGATCTCGACTGATATCGATGTGCCAGCGGTGAAAAATCCTCAGGTCGGGAGCAGGTTGGATATAGTTGACGATACCCCGATCGAGATCCCGAAGTTATCAGCTCATGCAGAGAGCGATAATCTGTTTAACGATCCTTTGCCCAAGACGTTTGTTGAACCGCTTGGCCAAGCGCTTGGCCAAACGGCACCTCAAGGAGAGCAAGTGGCTCCCGGGAATGGGGTCAATATCGGAACAGTGCTGGAGGGTATTGGCGTGCTGCCTCTCCAGGTCGAACGATTGTTGCGCTTGGCCAAGCAGCGTTTCCCGAAATTGGACTCGTGCCCAATGGGAGACCAAGTGCAGTACATCCGTCATTGCCTCATCGATCACTGGAACAGCTTGGCCAAGGCAGCTGAGAAAAACAGTCATGCCCGAAAAGTGCTGGTCGGCGCGCCGGGATCGGGCAAAACAACAGTTCTATGTAAGTGGCTCACACAGACGGTCTTGGCCAAGCGCCAACCGGCTCGAGTCTGGAGACTGGACGGTCATCAATCCAACACCGCAGAGATGTTGACCGTCCACGCAGAGATGCTGGATGTCGAGGTGAACCGTGTCTGGTACCCGGAGCCGATCACGGATGGGACGGCTCAGTTCTTCGATTTACCAGGGGTGATGCCAGGGGACTCGCTGGGCTTGGATACGCTAAAGCAGTTGGCCAACGAGATTCAACCGGCAGAATTCATTTTGGTGTTAAACTCTGCCTATGAATTGGATCATCTCATTCGCTCTGTTCGTCCGTTCGGTGATCTGCCGATAAACGGTTTGATTGCCACGCATCTGGATGAGGAGACGAAGTGGAGTAAGCTGTGGAATCTGACCTTGGAGACAGGGTTGCCCATACTCTACTGCTCAGGAGGACAGGAAATTCCCGGTGATTTCGTTCAGCTAACCTCGGAAATGCTATTTCACTCGGTGATGCAGCAGTTAGAACCTGAGAATTCCACCAAGCAGCCGGATACGGTGTTTAACTGATTCTGAATCAATTAGATGCTACTGTCTTGAAATTCCGCATTTTTTCTTTAAAGATCCGCCCAATCTCAGTTTTTGGCATTGCTCCTGCTCAGATTTAGTCAGGTGAATGTGAGTTTATATCAAGCCGCTGCCGCGATGGACGCATCCGCGCGCTGGCAGGAGGCTGTTTCGGAGAATCTGGCCGAGGTGTCTCGGCCCGGATTCAAGAAACATGACGTCACCTTTTCTGCATTGGTTGCCGGTAAGATGGAGAAACCGGTAGAGATGATCAAGACGACGACCGATCCTGTTACGGGCGAGGAAGTGGAGTCGACTGAAACGGGTGAAAAGCCGTTTCAATTGCCCAAGCCGAGTCTTGCCATAAATTTCGAGCAAGGGCCGCTCAAGCAAACGCAGGTCAAGACGGACATTGCTCTAACAGGGAAAGGTTTTTTGCAGGTACAGGATCCACAGGGGAACAACCTTTTTACAAGGGACGGTGAATTGAAAATGTTGCCCTCAGGCCAGCTGGTAACCAAAGAAGGATACGACACTGGCCTGCAGCTTAACGATCCCAACCAAGTGCAGTCTCTGGTGATTGCCAAGAATGGAACAGCAAGTCAGGCCGGTGAAGTGATCGGGCAACTGCAGTTGGTTGCGTTCGATGATCCCTCAAATCTGATACGCATCTCCGGGGCGTACTACAAGGCGAATCCGGCCGACATGGGGATGCCCATGGCGGATATCGACCGAGAAACCGAGGGGTTCACCGAAATTGAGCAGGGGTTTCTTGAACAGTCCAACAGTACCTCGTTGACGGAGATGACCAGTTTAATTCGTTCCATGCGTCACTTTGAGGCTAACCAAAAAGTGATTCAGGCGCACGACCAGAGACTGGGGCAAACCATTAGCACACTCACAGCCACGCAATAATAATTAAAGAATATGATTCGAGCACTATATACCTCCGCGTCCGGGATGAACTCCCAGCAGATGAATCTGGATCTCATCGCCAACAACTTGGCCAACGTCAACACTACCGGCTTCAAGAAAAGCAAAATCGAGTTCCAGGATTTGCTTTATCAGAATAAAAAAGCCGAAGGTGCAGAGGCTGGTGATGGCAATATGACACCTTCAGGCATTCAGATAGGGCATGGTTCTAGACCTGTATCTACGACAAAAATTTTTACTGATGGCGATCTGGTTGAAACAGGTGAGCAAACAGATTTGGCAATTCATGGTGACGGTTTTTTCGAGGTTCAAATGCCAGGAGGCCAACAAGGTTATACTCGGGATGGTAGCTTTAAGGTAAGTGCAGATGGTGCGGTTGTTACAAGCGAAGGGTACCCTCTGAATATTGGTCTTGATAATATACCAGCGGAAGCAATCAACATTGGAATTGCATCAACTGGTGAATATACTTTTTTCAATCAACAAGGTCAAAATATCGGCAATGGAAATATTCAGTTGACTCGATTTATAAACGCATCTGGATTACAAAACATAGGCCGTAATATATTTATTGAAACCCAAGCTTCAGGCCCGCCGGAGCAAGGCCAGCCAGGTCAAAATGGCTTCGGACAGTTGGCTCAAGGATATCTTGAGATGTCTAATGTTAAAGTTGTTGAGGAGATGGTGAATCTGATCAAGGCCCAACGGGCCTATGAAGTGAACTCAAAGGCCATTCAGGCTGCAGATGAGATGATGCAGCGTAGTAATGCAATCAAGCGTTAATAGAAGGAACTTGCTTCAATGAAGGTCAACCAACACCATTATCTAATCAAAGCGTTATCGGTTTCCGCCTTGTTTTTTTTACTTGGCCAAGCGCGTGCGGACTTTGTGCTCAAAGCCGAATGTGAGGTTGGGGTTGATGGTGTTTACTTGTCGGATGTCGTTGAGGCTGCCAAGGGTGACCCAATACCTGCAATTCATCTCGATGTATCACCGAGGTGGGGATCTGTCCGCGAGTACGCCGCTGATGAATTGATGAAACTCATTCAGACCCGTGCTCAGGCGGTTCATGTTCGTGCTGGTGTACAGGACAATGTTCGAGTTGTTCGAAGGGGGCGTGCCCTTAAAGAGGCCGAAGTACTTCAAGCACTGAAGGATGAAGTTGCAAGATCCCCTCTTTATGTGGGTGGTGAGTTGGAGATGATATTTTCCCGTGAGTGGAGATCGTTGATGATCCCGGATAGCCCGCTTGAATTGAAATTAGTCTCCAAATTGAATTATCGAACTCCGCAAACAACAATGAGATTTCAGTTGCTGGATGCGGGGGTGCCGATTGGGTCGTTCAGCGCGTATGTCAAAATGGCCTTGTGGAAGGATGTCTGGGTTGCGAGTGGCTCAATCAATCGCGGGACGCTATTGCCGGAGGCCAAGCTGGAGCGGCAGCGGATGGATATCATCAAGAACCGTAGAGATTTGTGGGACGGCAATCCTTCGGACAGTCGATTTTGGTTTCAGGAGGTGATCTCGCCGGGCCGTTTGATTTACGCGCGATCCGTTGGGATGAAGCCTGTTGTTCGTCGTGGCGGCTTGGCCAAGGCGGTGGTGACGAATGGTTCGCTGACGGTGAGCGCGAACGTCAAAGTGCTGGAAGATGGTGCGCCGGGGGACGTTGTGCGTGTCCAAAACTTGGTCACCCGCAAGGAACTGATTGGAGAGGTGGTTGATGAGAATACAGTCAAAATTAGAAATCTTTAGGACGGGGGTGTCCCTGTTAGTGTTGGCGGTGTTTGCGTTTAGCCAAGTGCAAGCCGATTCGCTTTGGAGTAAGGAGACGGCGGTTTCACTGTTTACAGATCATAAGGCCAAGCGGGTGGGGGATATCATCACCGTGCTGGTTCAGGAGAATAATTCTGCTTCACGCAACTCAAGCACGAAGACGGAAAAAAAGGGCGACATCAGTGCGTCGATCTCGAGTTTCTTTACAGGCAGTATTCAGAACAAAATTTCCTCTAATAATCCTGAAGTTAATGCTGGCGCTGCTCAGTTGCCTAAACTTGAGACTACATCGCAGAACAAATTCGAAGGCTCCGGTGCGGTCAACAATTCCGGCAGCATAAACTCGCGTTTTGCAGTGCGTGTCGTGGATGTGTTGCCGAATAAAAATTTGATCATCGAGGGTGTGCGGCGTACTTCGTTTTCAGGGGAAAGCCAGACCATCATATTGCGTGGTACGGTGCGTCCTCAAGACGTGACCCCTGTTAACACGGTGGTGAGTTACAACCTTGCGGATGTGTCGATCCGATTCAAGGATGAGGGTGTGGTCAATGACAGTCAAAAGAAAGGCTGGTTCGGTAAACTTTGGGACAAGGTATCCCCATTTTAAGCTAACATGTTGAATTTCTTGTCATCACTGGTGAGGAAACACCGCAGCACTTTTAAGGTGTTGGAAGCGTTGCGGAATTGCGTCCAAAAGCGAACCCTTCGATTAGGCGCGAGGGGCTTTGCTTTCATCGATTCGTTGTCGTTTATGAATCGTACTCCGGTGATGGCAAGTGCTTTACGCCTAGTGATGGCGCTTGGTTCCGTGGCAATGGTCCAAGCGCAGGCACAACCCGCCGGTGGGTTGGCAGCGCCGGCAGCACAAGCCAATGCCGCCCCTCCTTATTATGGTTCAAACCTCAGCGTTCAAGTTCGGGACTTGTGTTTTGTTTTGGGCGCGAGGGATAACCAATTGGTTGGCTACGGGATTGTGTCGGGCCTGGCCGGAGACGGTGACAAGGATCCCGAATTTACACTTCAGGCCGTGGCGAACATGCTCGAACGCTTTGGGTTGACGCTGCCGCCTTCTGCGCTGACCTCAAAAAATATCGCAGCCGTTGTGTTGACGGCAGACATTCCGCCATTTGTCCGGAGCGGATCAAGAATTGACGTTCATGTGTCGGCGATGGGCGACGCCCGTTCGCTGCATGGTGCTGTCTTGGCGCGGACCCCCTTGCTTGGGCCGGATGGAACGGTTTATGCCGTCGCACAGGGGCCGGTGGCAGTGGGTGGTTTTATCGGTGGAATACCGGGGCCGGGCGGTGCGAGCGTGCAAAAGAATCATCCGACCAGCGGACAAATTGTTCGGGGAGCAGTGGTCGAACGTGAAATTCCCGTGACTTTTGTTAAGGAAAAGAAACTCGAGTTGATCATGCGGCAACCTGACTTTGTTAATGCGAATGCGGTTGCAGATAAAATTAATGAAATGCTTAGGGAGGGTGGGGTGGTAGACAAGGTGTCCACCCCGGCCTTGGCCAAGGACGGTTCCACCATTCAGGTCATGATTCCGGATGATTACACGGCGGATCCGGTACGCTTTCTCGCCCGAATCGAGCAGTTACCCGTGACGGTGAATACGCCGGCTCGGGTGGTGTTGAATGAGCGCACCGGGACGATCGTGGCAACATCGCGTGTGGCGGTATCAAGTTGTGCCGTGGCGCACGGCAATATTATCGTAAATATTGCTCAGGGTTATGACATTAGCCAACCGCAGGTGCCCTTGGCCGGAGGGGCCCCGGTACTATCCCCGGCAACAGATATTGTGATCAACGAGGGTGAAGGTATGCTTACTCCATTCAGGAGTATGCCAACGGTGCAGGATGTGGCCAAGTCGTTGAACGCGCTTGGGGTGACTCCGCGTGATATGATGGCTATTTTTCAGGCGATGAAACAGGCGGGGGCGTTGCAGGCGGAATTAATTTTGAGATAGGAAGAACCATTTGATACAGGCATCCACAGCAGCTGCAATTGGACTTGGCCAAGCCGACAATGTCGACTTGGCCCAAGTCGCATCTAATAGCCAACTTTCTGATGATGAAAAATTAAAGGTTGCGGCAAGGCAATTTGAAGCAATGTTGGCGCGTCAAATACTCAAGGATGCCTATAAACCAATCCTTGCGAATGGGCTGGAAATGAATGGAGTGTCTGCGGAAATTTATCGTGATATGATTGTTCGACAACTGGGGGATGCGGTTGGCAAAACTGGAGCATTTGGAATTTCGACAGCACTCCAGGGGCAATTGGCGGCCGAGCGCTTGGCCAAGCCGGAGGATAAAGGGGGGCAGGAATGAAGGAGAAAATGGACAACTTGGTTCAGGGATTACGAGAGGAACTGATTCAATATGGTGAAATGTTGACCCTGTTGGAGGAGCAACAGGAGATGATTGTAAACCGATCAGCCGATGGGTTGATCCAAAACTTGACGGCGATTCATTCGCAGATGGCGGAGATTGCCAAGGTGAGGGA
>CEWJ01143518.1_pt1 | contig 10268 bp, 5 predicted proteins | sample 350291 | NCBI WGS metagenome assembly CEWJ01 (sample SAMEA2622923, study PRJEB7988) | marine metagenome | isolation source: saline water (ENVO:00002010), including | reverse complement strand
GACGTCTACGTCTCTAACTACCGCCTTTTTCCTAATCGCCTCTGGCGCAACAACAGCGGGGGAAAGTTCACAGAAATGGCCACCCCATCAGGCACCGCCGGTGATGGCGGACTGGGTGCCTGGGGGCACACCATTGGTTCAGCATGGGGTGATTTAGATAATGACGGATACCTGGATCTCTTTGTTGGCAATTTTAGTCATCCTCCCGCTTACCAGGATCGACCCAAGTTTCTCCGCAACCGCGGTCCATCTGGTAAATTCGCCTTTGAGGATAAAAGCAACGGAGCGGGCCTACATTGGCAGGAATCCTATGCCAGCCCCGCCCTGGCTGATTACGATAATGACGGCGACCTCGACCTTTTTTTCACCACCGTCTATGCAGGTAACACCAGCGTACTTTATCGCAATAACGGTAATTGGAAATTTTCCAACATCACTAAGCCAGCCGGCATTCGTACGGCTAAAACCTATCAAGCTTCCTGGTGCGACTTCGACAAGGATGGAGATTTGGATTTGGCCAGCGGCGGGCGCCTCTGGCGCAACCGTGGCAACCCGAATCCCTGGCTGGCAATTCAACTTCAGGGAAAGGGCAAGATCAATCGAGCAGCCATTGGCACGACAGTCCGGTTAAAAATTGGAGAACAAACCCTAACGCGACACGTCAATAGCAGCACCGGTGAGGGCAACCAAAATTCCCTAACGCTTCACTTTGGATTGGGGGCCAATTCTCCAAAGAAAATCGAAGCCACTATTCTGTGGCCTGGTAACACACCTCAGAAACAGCTTGTTGAGCCAGGTAAATTTAACCTAATCAAAAAGCTGTAGCTTGCCTCTCTACGAAAGTTCCATAAGCTCTGGCGCTGTGAAATCCAATTACATCATCGTATTTTTCAGCCTGTTACTGGCACTCACTACTCAGGCCAAACTCAAGGTCTTCATATTGGCTGGCCAATCTAATATGCAGGGAGCAGGGCAAGTGAATATCAATCCCAAGAGCCATACGAAGGGCAAAGGCTCTTTGGAATATCTGGTAAAAGATCCCAAGACGGCGGCGAAGTTTGCACATCTGAAAGATAAGAAAGGACAGTGGGTAACGCGCAAGGATGTATGGATTCGGTATGATGAAAGGCAGGGTGGTTTGCGCCCGGGCTTTGGCGCCCGTAATACCACAATTGGGCCAGAACTGGGCTTCGGTACGATTGTGGGTAATGCCGTTGAAGAACCGGTACTTTTAATCAAGACCTGTTGGGGAGGTAAAAGTATCATGGTGGATTTTCGCCCCCCGAGTTCAGGCATGCCGCCCAAGGCCATGATGGAAAAGATGTTAGGCGGCATGCAACGGCGGGAACCCAAGGCCACGATAAAGGATGTGGAAGCAAAAGTTGGTTTCTACTACCGCGAGATGTTGAGTGGTGTAGCTCAAACCTTAAAGGATCTGAAAAAATACTACCCGGCCTATGATGGCAAAGGTTATGAAGTGGTGGGCTTTGGCTGGCATCAGGGTTGGAATGACGGTGGCAACATGGATAACGTGAATGCTTATGAGGAAAACCTAGCCAACCTCATCAAGGATATCCGAAAGGAATGGAAAACACCTAACCTAGCGATTGTAATAGGCGTGAGCGGATTTGGCGGACGCAACCAAAAGGTAGACCGTCGACTGGGCATCATTGCCGCCCAGCATGCTGTGGCTAAGCGGAGGGAATTCAAGGGAACAATAGCCAGTGTGGAGACACGTGATTTCTTTCGCCCGGCAGAAGAATCCCCTTCACGCCAAGGCTACCACTGGAATAGCAACGCCGAAACTTACTACCTCATCGGCGAAAGCATGGGCAAAGCCATGGTTAAGTTATTAAAAAAATAATGGGTGAGCCAGAAAAACCGGATCCCAGCAAACCCTGGTGCCCCAAATGTATTGGCCACACCCCTTTTGAGAAAAGGGAATCCCGCCATGCAGATGCCCCCCCACCTAGTTTTTATTGCAAACACTGCAATGGAACAAAAATGTACCTGCCGGATACAATGGCACTTGGAAAAATTATCAGTGGTTATGCCGGAGTTGCCTGCATGTTAATGGGCATAGGCGGCGCTTTAATTGAGAACGATTTAAAGGCTTTTTATTGGTTTGGAGGTCTCGGGTTAGCTTCGTTTTTCATGAGCTGGTGGGCTAATCGACGTTTTTCAAAATGGCGAGGATGGGCTAAAGAAAACGATTATCCCGGGGACTGACTCAAATTGAGTAAGTTATAAGATTGGAAAACAGGTTTTTTCCCTTAACATTTAAAACGTTCGGGATAAACATTTCATGGGAACGTTCGCTCATATAATCCTAATAGCAGGATTCAGCCTTGGTTTGACTGCGGCGGATATTCAGCCAGTGGCAAGAATTCTGAATTCAAGGTGCCTTGATTGCCATGACTCTGATACGAATAAAGGCGGTATCAACCTCGCCAAATTATTGGCTGCCGATAATCTGAACAGATCCCAGACTGCAGCCTTATGGGAAAAGCTTGATAAAGCGGTCCGCACTGGAGAGATGCCACCGGAAAATAAAGAACCTTTAACTGACTCGGAAAAGGCGCAGATAGCCAAATGGTATGAACTCACTTATGTACTTAAAAACGGCAAGGAACACGTTGGACAAACACCGCTTAGGCGCTTAAGCCGCTATGAACTCATTAACACCCTAGAAGATCTTTTATTTATCTCTCTAAAACAACCCTACGTTTTCAGCCCGGAGGTTCCTGCTCTTCTGCCCTCCACCCTCGAAACTATTTTGCCAGCTGACGCACCGGGTGAATCAGGTTTTCACAACGACGCGGAACAACTAGCCGGCTCCAAGCCACCGATTCTGGAGTATGTCCAAGCTTTTGAATATGCACTTCGTAAATTTGCCCAATCTTCGGAATCACGCAACAAGGTGTTTGGGTTCAGTAAAGAACCAAAAACTTTACCAGAAAAAGACGCAAAAAAAATTCTACAACACTTCACCCGCCGTGCCTGGCGTGGCTACTCAAATAGGGAAAATGATTTAGTCGTCTGGAAAACCTACCAGAAAAATCAAAAAAGTATGCTCCCAGTACAGGCACTTTTGGACGCGATGAAAACAGCCCTACTTTCACCAGCCTTCATTTACCGGATGGAGGAAATCAAAGATCAAGCCACCCCTTACAACGTCAACGCTTATGAATTAGCCAGTCGTTTATCTTATTTTCTCTGGGCAAGCATGCCTGATAAAGAACTGTTTGCTTTAGCTGAAGACGGAGAACTTCTGAAGGAACCAATTTTATCAAATCAAATTGACCGAATGCTGAACTCGCCCAAACGACTTTCGCTTGCCGAGGATTTTGCCGGACAATGGCTTGGCTTCAACGAAATTATTTCCAATCGGGTATTGTACCGGAATCAAAATTGGAATCGCGGGGTTTACGATGAGGTTTTATTTTTCTTCGATGAACTTATCCGCTCTGATCGCAGCCTTTTGGAGATCATCGACTCTGACTGGATTTACCAAAGCAACTATACCGGTGTACGCGCCAAGGGCTCCAATACTTTCCTCCCCTCAAGATATCAGGACATATTAAAATGGCGAAGACAACGCCCTGAGGGAATCAGAGAAAGATTCTATGAACCGCCGCGTCTCATCAAAATCAGTGATGATCAAAGAGGGGGCATCATTACTTCGGTGGGCATTCTTCGGGTGACGTCTGCCCCGGAAAAAACAAATCCCATTCGGCGCGGCGTATGGATGCTCGATAAAATAATCGGCCGGAAAATGCACGCCCCTGAAAACGTGCCCGCCCTAAGTAAGAGCCAAAAAGTGAACGGCAAACGGCTTGTCGACCTTGCTGAGATACTAAAAGCCCACACCAGTAAGGCTATTTGTATTAGCTGCCACAAGCATATCGACCCCATCGGCCTGGGTTTGGAGAGTTATGATCCTTATGGAAAATGGCGCACCATCTATAAAAACAAGAGACCCGTCAAAGCCTCTGGCCGCTTTCCCAATGGAGACCAGTTTCAAACCCCCGATCAAATGAAGGAAATTTTAGTCAATGAATATGAGAAGCCGATCGTCAAAAATATCACGGAAAGAATGTTATCCTACGCAATTGGCAGAAAAATTAACCCATATGACCGACCGGCAGTGAAAAGAATTTATACTGCACTTGAAAAAAATGGGTTTAAAATAACCACGCTGATTCAAGAAATTGTCAGCAGTCCGCAATTTAAAAGGCGACAGGATTAATTATGAGTAAAAAGTCCTACCTGATCCCCAGACGCACCTTTCTACGTGGTGTAGGTGCATCCTTGGCCTTGCCGTCACTGGAAATCATGTCACCTGCACTTAGTTACGCAAAAACGCCCCCAACCAAGAAAGCCCTTCGAATGGCTGTTCTGTTTAAGGGCGCAGGGGTTAACCCCAGCTCGTGGGATATCACCGGTGCGAACGAAACTGAATTTACCCTATCAAAGCTGCTAAGCCCTTTAGAAAATAATAAAAAAGACATTATAATTCTACGCAATATCGACGCGGATCAGCGCGCCAATGGCGGTCACCCGCACGCACCGGTTGCATTTATGACCGGGCAATTACGTAAATCCCGTCTAATACAAAGACACTCCTTTGACCAAATAATAGCCGACCATGTTGGTCGGGAAACTCCGATAAAGTCATTGGCTCTTCGCAGTGATGTGTATTTGGACGCGAACGATCCTTCAGAAAATTTCATTTCTTATGATTCAGAAGGCAAGCATCTGCCGGTAGAGGATAAGCCGGAGATTCTTTTTAACCGCCTTTTCAAAGGTTTCCACAACGGAGATTTTCGTAAACACACTTCCAGCGTGCTTGATAAAGTTAAGGATAGTTACGCAGCCATCACGCGCAAGGCGAGCAGCCAGGACAAACAGGTCTTACAACAATACCTCCAATCAATTCGTGATGTGGAGCGGGACATTGAAAAATTCAAAGCACAGAACAACCCAGCCCGAGAAGCCAGACTAAATGAAATTCGGCCGGTATCTCCTGCCAATAATATTGGTGAGCGCACCCGTGCGATGCTGGAACTCATGGCACTGGCTTTCTGGACAGATATGACCCGGGTTAGCACACTCATGATGGCTCATACTGAAAGTCGTTCGACCTTTGAATTTCTTGGTATCAATGATGAGCTTCATATGCTCTCCCACTTTGTCCGCACCCGAAATCGTTCATCAGGGCTATCGGGTTACGACAAAATAAACCATTGGTACATACAACAGTTCGGCCGGTTTATCGATCGCCTCAAGTCCCTCAAGGATTCTGATGGTACTGTGTTTGACAATTCGGCCATTCTATTCGGTTCAGGCATCAAGCATGGCGATTATCATTCGGTAAGCGATCTGCCGCTGGTTTTGGCGGGCGGAGGAGGTGGTAAAATACTACCGGGCCGTTATGTGGAATATCCCAATGTACCAAATGGCAATCTTCATTTGAAACTCATGGAAATCATGGGGGTCCAGCGCAAACAATACGGCAATTCCACGGGTATGCTCACCGGCATCTCGGAGAAGGCCAATTTTGCGCCGCGTTATATAGATGATGGCTCATGGAAAGTAATAAAAGAAACAGGCAACAAGATTGCGCTCAAAGGCATGCTCAAGATTAGCGTGAAAGCTGATGACCTCAATCTTTACCTGATACAACTCTCCAACAAACAACAACTGGAAATTCGACCCAGCTTTGGCAACGTCCACAACCTACGCTTGGATGCCTGCGTCGGTTCAGTGGTGGATATGGAAGGTGAATTCACAGTCAAAAACGGCAAAAAAATTATCACCAAAGTAAGCCGCTGCAAACGGCTCTAAGCCCACAAAGTAAAACCTTTTCAGAATTGTTTTATGGATAGAAAATAATCCCCGAGTGCGGATGAAACGCCTACTTCAGATTATTTTTCTGATTGCCCCTTTGGGTATTCTGACAGCCGAGTCGATCTCATACGATCGGCAAATACGCCCTATCCTCACCTCTAACTGTTACCATTGCCACGGACCGGATGCAGAATCTCGCAAAGGAGATTTACGGTTGGATGTAGAGTCCGAAACCAGAGAAGCGCTAGAGGAAATTCTTACTCGTTTAACCCATAAGGACCTAGAGGAAATCATGCCTCCGGTTGAGAGCGGCAAGAAACTTTCAACTTCAGAGATTGCTATAATTCGCAAGTGGATTAAGCAAGGCGCCAAGTGGGAGCAACATTGGTCCTTGAAGCCATTAAAGCGCCCTACCCTTCCCCGGTTAACTGAATCACAAAAAGATTGGGCACGTAATCCTATTGATCAATTCATCCGCGCAAGACAAATAAAAGCCAGGGTCACACCGTCTGCAGAAGCCGATAATCGCACGTTAATTCGCCGCATGACTTTTGACCTCATTGGTTTACCTCCTACCCCAAAAGAAATCGCCGATTTTGAAAATGCAGCGAAACAAAACCGCGATTATGCTATATCCAACCTTGCCGACCGTCTCCTGGCTTCACCGCACTATGGTGAACGTTGGGGAAGGCACTGGCTTGATGTAGTCAAATACGCTGATACGTGCGGTTACGATAAGGACAAACTCAGGCCAAATGCATGGCCCTATCGCGACTACGTCATCGATTCCTTCAACAGAGATAAACCCTACGCCCGTTTTGTTCAGGAACAAATTGCCGGAGACGCACTTTTCCCCGGTACAGCCGACGGAATTCTAGGACTAGGCTTTATTGCCGCTGGGCCGTGGGATTTTATTGGCCACGTGGAAGTTCCTGAATCCAAAATCGACGGCCGAGTAGCTCGCCACATTGACCGTGATGAAATGGTGAGTAATACTCTCAATACTTTTACCAGTGCCACCATTCAATGCGCACAATGCCACGATCACAAATTCGATCCCTTTACCCAAAAACACTACTATAGCCTGCAATCAATCTTCGCAGCCGTCGACCGAGCTGAGCGCCCCTATGATTCACAACCTGAATTATCCAAAAAGAAATCCAATCTTTTGCAACGCGTAACAGACCTCAAGAAAAGTCTTTCAGCTATAGATGAGGAAATCAAAAAGGAAGGTGGAGCACAACTTGCTTCAATGGATAAAGAGATCACCGCATTACGTTCTAAAGCCAAACTAAAAAGTAAGCGCCCAGAGTACGGCTACCACAGCACCACCGTAAAGTCGCCCGAAACCACCAAATGGGTGCAGATTGATTTGGGAGAAACCGCCAAGATACAGCAAATTACACTTCGCCCTTGCCATGATGAATTTAATGGCATCAATGGCGGATTTGGTTTTCCAGTACGATTTAAGGTGGAAGGATCACTCACTGCAGACTTCAAGAAACCTATTCTTATTTTTGATCAAACCAATAATGATTATCCAAACCCGGACATTGCTTCGGTCAATTTTCAAACAAAAAATAAATTACGTTGGGTACGCGTCACAGCAACCCGACTGGCCAAACGCAGTAACGACTACATATTTGCCTTGGCCGAACTGGAGGTATTTGATGACACAGGAAAGAATATTGCACTCAAGGCCAAGGTCTCATCTCCTGATTCAATCGAGGCCCCGATACGCTGGCGAAGAGCCAATCTAACTGATGGCCATTTCCCCATTGCAGCAAATGAAAAAGCCATAGTAGCACTGCAAAAAGTACAAGCTAATCGTGAGGCAATGATAGCCAAACTCCGCAAACCGGAACGCCAAGCCCGGCGCAAAAAACTGCAGGATCAAATTACTGCTACTGAGAAAGAACTTAAGGGCATACCCAAAGGAAAAATGGTCTACGCCGCCGCCACCGACTTTAAAGCACAGGGAAATTTCAAGCCCACAAAAGGCAAACCCCGAATGGTTAAAATATTACACCGAGGCAATATTCAAGACCCACGAGGTGACGTAAAACCAGGCACCCTGCCAATTTTTCCAAAAGAGAACTTTGAATTCAAATTAACTGCCAACCACCCCGAATCCGAAAGACGGGCTGCCTTGGCTAAATGGATTACCCGAAAGGATAATCCACTTACCTGGCGCTCCATCGCAAATCGCATCTGGCTATGGCATTTTGGTAGGGGCATTGTGGAGACACCCAATGACTTTGGTCGTATGGGCTTACCACCAAGCCATCCGGAATTACTCGACTGGCTGGCGCTGGAATTTCAAAATTCAGGCGGAAGTTTTAAGCACCTTCATAAATTAATTGTAACCAGTAGCACCTATCGCCAATCCTCCTCAGAATTTGAAGAATTTGACCGGATTGATTCTGACAACAGACTTCTTTGGCGCATGAATCGACGTCGACTTGAGGCAGAAGAATTACGCGATAGCATACTTGCCACCAGTGGGAATTTAAATCTCGAACTAGGTGGCCCAGGTTTTTACCTATTCAAACTGGAAAAAACCGCCCACTCACCCCACTACGAATACCACAAGTTTGATCCGGCAGACTCTAAGAGTCACCGACGCTCAGTATACCGATTCATCGTCCGATCCCAACCAGACCCATTCATGACGACATTGGATTGCGCGGACTCCAGCCAAAGCACTCCCAAAAGGGATGAAACCCTCACGGCCTTACAGGCTTTAAGTCTACTCAACAACAAATTCACCCTGCACATGTCTGAACAATTTGCCAGCAGGATTCAAAAAGAATCCAAAACCTTAAAAGGACAAATCCGTAGAGCACACCAACTAACCACAGGCCGGCCCCCAAATACCCAAGAAATGGAAGCGCTCTATTCTTACGCACAACAACATGGATTACAAAACCTGTGCAGGGTATTATTTAACCTATCTGAATTTACTTACATCGACTGATTATGCCGACCCACTCTGCATATCCTCATAATAATAAATCCGCACCTCAAAGTCGGCGTGAGTTCCTTTGGCAATCAGGTGGAGGACTAGGGGGACTGGCTCTAACCTCAATGTTGGGCCAAGAGCCTTTACTCGGTAGCGGCGTCTTAACTGGCACACTAAATCATCCTCCCAAAGCCAAACGAATTATTCAGCTTTTCATGGGTGGAGCTGCAAGTCATTTGGATACCTTTGATTTCAAACCTGCACTAATCAAATATCATGGCCAGAAAAGTGATTTTGGTGAACACGTTGAAGCGTTTCAAAATGGACTCGGCCCTTGGATGCGTTCACCGTTTGAATTTAAGCGTTACGGTCAAGGGGGGAAACATCTCTCTCAAGTTGTTGCGCCTCTTGGTGAAGTGGTTGATGACATGGCTTTTGTCCATAACCTCGTTGGCAAGACAGGTGTTCACAGCCAGGCTACCTACCTGCAAGCCACCGGATTCCAACAACCCGGCTTTCCCGGTATGGGTTCTTGGGTAAGCTACGCATTGGGAAGCGAAAATGAAAATCTTCCCACCTTTGTGGTATTACCTGATCATCGAGGCTACGCGTCTAATGGACCCAAAAATTGGGCTAGTGCATTCCTTCCAACGCATACTCAAGGCACCACTATTTTCCCTCAACGTGAAAACCCGATCCCTGATTTACACGCTAAGGCCGGATTTGTAACCAAACAAAGTCATAAGGAAGGAATAAACCTTATCAATAAGCTCAATAGCGATTATGCGTTAACCCGAGCTGGAGATGATCGATTGGATGCGCGCATCAAGACCTATGAACTGGCTGCAAGACTACAGCTCTCTGCAACTGAAGCGTTGGATATTTCCAAAGAACCTGAGCACGTACTTAAACTCTATGGCTTGAACCGTGAACAGAAGAATTATCCCAAGGAAATTAATGCCGAAGAAGAAACGGAATACTTTGGCCGCAAATGCCTGATTGCCCGACGACTGATTGAAAGAGATGTGCGGTTTATCCAAATATGGTCAGGCAACGATAATAGCTTTCCCCGACGCAATTGGGATAGCCATGAAAATATTGAACGCGATCATGGTCCGCTGGCTTCGGGAATGGCTCGAGGTACAGTCGGGCTAATCAAGGATTTAAAACAACGCGGCCTACTCGATGACACCATCATACACTGGACCACAGAGTTCGGCCGCATGCCCAGCACTCAAGGCAGTAAGGGTCGCGATCACAATCCCTACGTTTTTACCAACTGGCTTTGCGGCGGAGGAATCAAGGGAGGCGTTACTGCTGGAGAAAGTGACCAATGGGGCTACAAACCTTTAGACCGGAAAAATCCAACTCAGGTTTATGACATCCATGCCACCATGCTGCATCTTCTTGGGATAGACCATAAACAATTAACGGTCCGTAATAATGGCATTGACCG
>CEWJ01134943.1_pt1 | contig 10269 bp, 6 predicted proteins | sample 350291 | NCBI WGS metagenome assembly CEWJ01 (sample SAMEA2622923, study PRJEB7988) | marine metagenome | isolation source: saline water (ENVO:00002010), including | reverse complement strand
AGCCATTAAAAAAGGATGGCTATCCACAAACCCTAAGGACGACATCACCAAACTGCCCATTAGTGACGGCGGAGACGGGTTCGGCACGTTAATGGGACAAATAACCGGAGCTGACCGTCTGAGTCACACGATGGAAAACGGCACTTCCTGTTATTGGTGGCTGGATAACAAATCTGGCACAGCGATCATTGAGTCGGCCGAAATCATTGGTATCACCAAAATTTACCCGGACGGCAATCGTAATCCACTAAGCGTGGACAGCGCTGGATTAGGATCTTTGTTAAAAATCTTCAACCAACCTTCTGGGAAGATTGCCGAAAACATTATAATCGGAATTGGAGGCAGCGCCACCAATGACGCCGGATTTGGCATGGCAAAACAATTGCAATGGGGATTCCATGATAAACAAGGCAAGGAAATTAAGAACTGGCCTCAACTAATCCACTTGGAAAAGATCATCAAACCCCGGCCTGACAAATTGCCACTGGAAAATTTACCTTCAATTGTTGTCGCAGCCGATGTGCAAAACCCATTATTAGGAAATAATGGCTGCACACAAATATTCGGCCCGCAAAAAGGATTACTTGAGGGAGATATCCCCAACGCTGAGGCGGCTCTAGCCAGATTAGCAGAGGTCTGGGAATCACAAACGGGAGAGAATGCAGCCATGCTCCCAGGCGCAGGAGCCGCTGGTGGATTAGGTTTTGGACTTCACTGTTTTGCCGGAGCTTCAGTTCGCTCTGGCTTTGATGTTTTCGCGCAAGCTACTGGCCTACAATCCAAACTGGCAAAAACTGATATTGTCATCACAGGTGAAGGCGCATTGGACCATCAAACAAGTATGGGTAAAGGAGTAGGAGAACTTGCCAAACTAGCTCAAATCAATAATTCAAAATGCATCGGATTGGCCGGGCAATTGAACCATGACCATGAACTTGGTGCGCTTTTCAATCAATGTCGCGCGTTGACTGAAATCACTTCACCTGATCAAGCCAAACACAACACCGCACACTGGCTGGAAAAACTCTCCGCCAAAATTGCAAAGGAATTTTAGCGGAACACAATCGATGTTATCACCGTGGGATGAACCTCGATATCTCCAAATAATGGCGACTTAATTCTAACCTTTCGCTCATTCCATTCGATTAGGCTACCTGTGATTCGCCCGATTCCTCCAAGAGTAAATTTGGCTCCGGTTGTTTTCTCTTCTTCTCGCTTACTTGAGCCAGCAAAAACAATCGATGAAACTTTTCCAAGGGGAACTGGAACCTCAGCAAAGGCCGTCTTAACCGATAGATTATCATCTTTGATTGAAATAATGCTGCCACTCAAATTATCCCCATTGGAAAACTGAACCTGATCCATACGACCCGCAACAGCCGAAAACCCATTCCCTGAACTAGGTATCTGCCCGTTCCAGCTTTTCAGCTGAATTGAGGAAATCTCCATTTTCCCCGCTAACTGTGGATTAAAACCAAGCGCCCCACCTCCACCTATAAACCCATTGGGATCCCTCCATGTCTTTACCAACTTTCCATCAAGCAACATCGAAACAGTTGCCTTCTTCTTATCCATAAGCAAACGGATCTTTACCTTACGTGAACTGGGCCATCTTAAGGTGGCCGTGCCCAAACTTGTAGCATTATAAGAGACACCATCTGGAGAAGAGTTCCGGTATAAGTGAGCATAATTTTGATATATCCGAATCTTGTATCCGTTCATTGCATTGTATTCACGCACTTTATCGGCGCAAACAATCACATCCATGGCAGGCATACTGGCCCAAGCGAAGTCGAAGGATAAATCGGACTGGCTTGGCCACTTTAGTTCACGGCCGATCATACTGCCCAAACTATTTGTCACCAAAGCTCCATTTTCAAAACGCCAATGTAAAGCAGCCAACCCTACCTCCAATTCCTTGGGAGCATCTCCCCGCATCACTTTCACTTTAAGCTTATCTCCAACCTTATGTTCTTTCACACACCTAATCATAGCGGCACGATCCTGAAACGCCTTGCCGTTGATGTGGGTAACGATATCCCCGATCTGCATACCAGATTTGAACGCAGGACTCTCAGGCATAACTTCGTTCACAACAATCCCTCCAACATCAATACCATCATCTCCCAAAATGACCCCCATCAAGGCAGCCCCCCAACCTCGAATCCCCTCTGGACCGGAGTAAAGAATACCGCCTTCACCCCCCGGAATCAGCCATTTAAGACGCTCTCTTTGCACCTTCAACCTTCCGGCAAACCAAGTTTCAACTGTAAGTCTTTCAGGATTTAAATCAGACAAGCCAATTGCTAATTCATCACCGTTAGTAAATTGGACTCTAGCTAAATTAGATATACTGTTGGTCACACTAACTGCAGCAAGCTGAAGTTTTGCTGCCTCATTGGCCAATACCCTCATTTGCCCTTTCACAGAATCATGCTGCCAAACCAGCCCTTTGCTTTCGCTATACCCAAGGAACTGACCCCCAAATCGATCCCCATTCTTAAGAGTTAGTGTAGCCGAGCGGGATGCTGCATGAAGAGGACAAATGAAGAATGAAGAAATCAGCCAAGCTAAAGTAAAACAACGCACGTCTGATTTTATCTCTAACATCGAAAATAGCAACAGCCTCCTCGCAAACTTATTCGTAAAGCGGGCCAATTTTATTAATGGTGAGATGAAAGACTCCTTTAAACAACTTCCGTTCCTGAGTATCAAGATTGTATTTAATAGCCATTGAGTGAACTGGGCGAAGGTTGTCGACATAAAGAAATACTCCCTGAGCATTAGGAAGAAGCTTCACCCTTTTTATGGCGACTTTATCACGGCCTTGCTTAGCAGGTTCCTTTATCGACCAATCTTTAGACCCGTATTGACTACTCCATTTGTAGTTCCACTGCTCAGCAGACCAACTATCAATATCCTCAGCAATATCCCTGTCTAGTTTTGAACTAAACTTGAGCTCAACTCCATTAGCGTAAATCTTCATGCCAATCGGCTGGTGAATAGGAATGCCTGTATACCTGACTCGCTGTAGGCAACCATCACGGATAGCTGCTGTCTGCCAACCGAGAAGACCTGTTACATAAAGATGACCATCCTTGGAATTAAAGCGTCCCCGGCAAGCTCCCGATAGAAAACGCCCTGGCAAAGGAACAGCACCACCGTTGGGCCCATCACGTAAAATGTGCATCATCGAACAACGCCCGTAAGAAAAGTGCATTAATTCACCACCAAGCGAGCCCCACTGCCCTTCCGGCACCCAAACCTGACCGCCCGCAGAATTGTCTAAGACACGGGGAATCCACATTAAAGGGGGGTCATAAGTTTTAGGTGTCTCCTTGCGTTTATGCATTGGCATAAAACCATAAAAACCACCGGGCTTTATTATATCCAAACGCGTCTCGGGTACCCATCCGCCTTGCTGATCAGCAGCCGTAATCACTCCATTAGGCCCTACTCCTAAACCATTAGGGTTTCTAAAACCTGTGGCAACAACTTCCAACTTACTTCCGTCGGCTGCTACCTTGAGAATAACCCCCCCGTGTGGCGTTCCTTCGGCGCACCGAATGAAATAAAAATTTCCTTCTGGATCAGTTTCCAAGCAGGTAGCATATGAATGGCCACCGCCGCCGATCATAATTTCATTGTTAAAAGATTCATAAAAGTCAGCTTCTCCATTATCATTTTTATCATGCAATCGGGTGATTTGATCCCGCCCAAGAACATAAATCTGGTCTTTTACCACCCTTAACCCCAAAGGCTGGTAAAGTCCCGTAGCAAACCGATGCCATTTTAGCTCCTTAAGTTCATCATCAATGCCTGTCACCTTCCAAACATCACCGTGAACAGTCGCCACGTAGCAATTACCATTGCTGTCAAAATCGTGTCCCGCGGTAAAAAAGAGCGCATTGTGTCGGTTCTTGTAGGGTATAGTGATTGTATCGATAACAAATGAAACCTCACGCTTGTCGACAACCCCTTTTGTAACCAAAGGTTCGCCCCAGCGCCTTGCACCCGGCTTAGCCATTTCCTTCAGATCGGATAATTGTTTATGGCGTAATACCGCCTTAGTAAATGTGCCAAGCTTATCAGCCGCACCATTCCATAAGAATATTTTAGCTTTAACAGGCTTACCTTCTCCCCAAAGATTTACTGTCGCCTGCCCTTCTCGAGTGTAGTCAAGTCCTGCAGAAACCCCTGAGCGCACAATTGCCACAGCAAACACATTTCCCTTATTCTCATTTACGATCATCAACCCCGTTGGCTCCTGCTCAAGAGTCCCGACAAATTCCTCACGCCAATTACCCGCCTTCTCTTCACAGAGCCCGAGAATTAATTGACCTGTGAAAGCACCTGTTTGTATCTCCCGGGTCATTATTCCTGTTCCGTCAATAAACCATGGTGAATCAAGAATTTTTGTTTTGCCCACACTGTATTCCAGCACAACTCTTTTGCCTCGCACGTGAACTCCCAAATACTTAGCCCAGTCTCGAGGCAACGGGCCATATTTAGGTTCTCTCGGATCCCGAAAAGAAAAATGTTTGGCAGGGCCCGGCATTCGCGATCGAGAGAAAAGCAACTTGCCTTCAGGCTTTAGAGCTCTGATTAGTCCATATCGCGTGGGATCAGTTTTCAGAAATCCCCCCACCCATCCAGCGCGCCAAGCACAGAGATCCGTGTCAAAAACCATCGTCGCCTTACCTTCATTGCCTAGACGGATGGCAATTGCCTTATGCGTATTGCCTTTTGGCGTGGCAATATTCCCACTTACAAATGATCCAAAGCTCACGCTTGCATAGCGCCCATCTCGCCAATCAGCCTCTGCTTGATCCTTAACTGACTTTGGAGCACTACTTATGCTGGGAACAATAACCAGCAAAATTATAAGCAATAAATTATTCATGATATTCCCGAATTGAAACAATCGATACTAACCTCTCTCTAAAAAAGGTATTCGCACATAAGATAGCCTCAGAACAAATTTGGAGACACAAATTAAGTATTGTGCGAGAAATTTATGATGTCAATGAGGTGGGTATGCGGATAACTCTTATTTGGCATGAATACCTCCATTTGCTCTATTGATATTGTCAATGAGGAAGGCACTGCTGATTTTAGCACTGGCCGGCAAGGTTCACTTAGGGTTTAACATAATGGCGCAAGATCCGCCTGCGTCTCCCTGGAAGCTGGAGGCCTTGAACGGTGAGGGCGACATAAAGTACGACCTCAAGTCTGGCGAAATGCGCGCCACTAAAGGTGTCCGAGTAACCTACAAGACCGGCGCACCAGACGAAACCGTACTTACCTCAAACTCGGCAGTACTAAACCAGAAGAGTGGACTAATCAACGCGACTGGAAATGTATTTCTTAGAAGAGATGGTGTGGTTTGGGCATCTGAGCGTATTGAATACAATTTTAGAACGAAAATTATTAAGGCTGCACAATTTTCATCGAGCAATCTGAAATTCTTTATTAAAGGCGAGAACATGTCGGGCAACCGGACTAATGGCGTCTATCGTGCTGAAAACACGGTTTTCACCAATGACGACTACAGTGACCCAGATTTTTACATTAAAGCCAAAAAAATTGAAGTTGCCCCAGGTGAATATGCGCTCTTTCGCGGAGCCACCATCTATGCGGGCAAGGTACCCATATTTTACCTCCCCTATTATAAGAGGCATTTGCAGAAAAATCCGTGGAATATTCATGTGAGCCCCGGTTTCAATAGTGAATGGGGCGGTTTCCTAAAAAATTCAATCCGTTGGCCAGGAGACGGAGCTTTTGGCGGTGAATTTAATCTGGATTACCGCACCGAACGCGGCCTAGGCCTGGGCCCATCGATAGAATATGAGAACCCCCAATGGGGCAAGGGCCTGCTAAACGTTTACCGCGCCTATGATGATGACCCCCTAACTGATTCTAGAGGCATCGCCTTGGGCCGCGAACGCGACCTCCTTCAATGGAGCCACAGACTGAAACATGATGACCTTACCGTAACTGGAGTTCTTAATTATGAATCTGACGAGTACATGCGTCGCGACTTTTTCCAAGACCAATACCAGCGTAATATCCAGCCTAGTAGCTACTTTGAGGCTTCAAAAAATTGGTCTAATTATAACTTAAGCGTATTGATGCAAGCTAGAGTTAACGAATTCTACGAAACCATTCAACGCACTCCAGACATCAAGCTTTCAGGCACTCGACATCAATTGGGAAATTCTCAATTTTACTATGATACAGAATCGAGTTTTGGCTATTTTGAGCGACGGTATGATTACACAAGCAACCAAAACGCCTATGGCTTATTCAGAGCTGATACACTGCATCAAGTTTATCTGCCCAAAACACACGGGGGATGGCTAAATGTAACACCCAGATTAGCCACTAGATTTACACATTACGGAAACAGTAATGGACTCGGAACCACGAAAAACAGTAGTGAACGATATATGACCCATGCAGGGGTGGAAATTTCCACTAAGCTATCGAAAATGATGCCAAAATTCGACAGCAAACTCCTGGGCATAACCAATGGAGCTAGGCATATTTTGCAACCCTCGATCAATTATGCCTTTATACCTAAACCAAACCGTGTCCCCAATGAAATCGATCAATTTGACTACGAAATAACCAGCCCCAGACTTCTCCCCATCGAATTGCCTGAGTATAACGCCATTGATAATATTGACACTAAGAACGTAGTGCGGATGAGCCTGCGCAACCGATTACAAACTAAACGCAATGATTCGGTTACAGATGTGGTTGATTGGGATATGTATACTGATTGGCGACTAAATCCCGAGCCCAACCAAAACACTTTTGCAGATGCCTTTTCAGACACATACCTTCGCCCCAGAGACTGGCTAACCCTAAATTCCAACCTGCGCTACGATGTAGATAACTCAATCTGGAGAACCTATACACACGGGATTGAAGTTCATCCCAAGTCACATCGTTGGAGCTTAAATGCAGGCCAGTATTACTACCTAGCCCAACCCAGCACATCTAGCGATGACCGCACAGATGTTTACTACAGCGGACTTGGTTTTAATCTAAATGAAAACTGGTCATTTATTACCAGGCAATACTATGACTCCAAAGACGGAAGGTTATCACGTCACAACTACATGTTTGAGAGGGATATGCGTAGTTGGACATTTTTTGTGGATCTGTCATTTCGAAAGGCTAATGACCGACGCGGCGATGGGACCAGCATCTCCTTTAATTATTCACTCAAAGCCTCGCCGAGGGAGCCCAGAATATCTAATGATCCTTAGCGGCAAACTTAGCAACAACAATCCTATGATCAGATGCCACACCCCAATCACTATGTGCTTTCACAAATGAGGCAACATATTCATTGCGGATTCCTTGACTGGCTAATATATAATCAAAACGACTGAACTGATCCTGTTGCTTATAAAAATAAGTCCAGACAATATCTCTGGACAGGTTTTTTGTGTTTACGTTACTGCCGCCAATTTTGCCGATTGACTCAATGGGTCTTAAATCTAGCAACTTTAGAGACCCTCGACCAATTAAGGCTCGAATTGGGTCATTAGCTGGTGAATCATTTAGATCACCTACCAACAATAAATTTTCTTTAGGATTTCTCGTTAAGCGTTTATCCACTAGTCTCCGTAATGCTCGGGCCTCTTCAAGGCGCATTTCAGCCTGATCTGCCACTGCGACTGCCCTCTTAGACTTAAGATGGGCATTTATTAGCGTAAAATTGTAATCTTGGTTGACCTGAAGGCTTACCTCCATAAAACCTCGACTTACTTGGAAACGTTTTCGATCCAAAAGGTAAATAACATTGGTTTTTGAATGGTCGCCTACAATCGGAAACCTGCTCAGTAATGCAAGATGAATTGCAGGATCTGGCCCCTCCAACCAGAGGTGATAACGATATTCTAATTTCCTCTTACTCAACCTATTTCTCAGCTCATCAAAGGCAATCTTACGTCCCATTTCCTGCAATGCCAAAACGTCCGGACGTACTGCCATTATTATGTCAGAAACCTTTTCTCTCGATACCTCAGCCTTCTTTTTACGTGTTTCGTAAGGGCTGAGAAAATAATTTTCCACATTAAAGGTTGCGACGGTAAAATTAGTTGCTGCGGCTGCGGGGAGGGCAATGATTAACCAAAAATAAATGTATCGAAATAACATAACTAAAAATACCAATCCCTCTTTATAGGGGAAAGCATTTTGCTATAGATATGGATTGTGCTAGGGTGTCTCACGCTCATGATGGAAACTGAAAGTACAATTGAATTAACCGACACTCAGATGCAGAAGGATAACCGTAAACTGCCTATTGACAAAGTAGGCGTGAAAAACCTTCGTTTTCCGATACGGATTCTAGACAAGTCTAATTCATTTCAGGATACAATTGCTACTGTTAGCATGTATGTTGATTTACCGCACCACTTCAAGGGCACTCATATGAGCCGTTTTATTGAAGTCCTCAATTCTCATGGTAATACGGTACACGTTGAAAATATTCCGGAGATTCTCACCGCAATCCAGAAACGCCTAAAGAGTCAAACGGCCCATGTTGAAATGGATTTCCCCTTTTTCCTCGAAAAAACTGCCCCTGTTACGGGGAAAACCGGACTCGTTGACTACTCTGCTCGCTTCGAGGCTACTGCTAAAGATTCAGAAATTGACTTTATCCTGGAAGTCCGAACAAACGTTACCACTCTGTGCCCCTGCTCAAAAGCCATCAGCGCACATGGAGCACACAATCAACGAGGTGAAGTTACTGTCCGGATACGCTCTGAAAAAACAATTTGGATCGAGGACGTGATTGGTATAACTGAAGCATCTGCCAGCAGTGAAATGTACTCCCTTCTGAAGCGACAAGATGAAAAAGCGGTCACAGAGCGGGCATATGAAAACCCGGTTTTTGTTGAAGATCTAGTCAGAAACATTGCCACACGCTTAAATACTATAACCCACATATCATGGTATAAGATCGAGGCAGAAAATTTCGAGAGTATTCATAACCACAATGCATACGCATCCATTGAAAAAGCCTGAAAACGCCACTATTTAAGGAAGAAAAAATTAATCACTTTTTGGTAGCAATCTCGGAGACTTTTGCTACATTCCCTAGCCTTTTGCGGCGAAAACCGCACAAATTTATTATACGGAAAATCAATAGTCGTGGCAGAAACCAAAAAAACGGCAAAGAAAAAACCCGCCCCTAAAAAATCCGCGGCAAAAAAGAAGGTTGCAGGCAAATCTGCAGCCAAAAAGAAAGCGGCAAAAAAAGGGAAAGTAGTAGCCCCCGCCTCTGCCGCTTCAATTCTGGGCATCGGCTCAACTAAAAAGACCGCGTCAAAAAAACCCCTGAAAGTCAAACCTCCCGCGGCCAAAATAAGAGTTAAATCCGAATGGAAAAAGTACTACGAAATACTCTTAGATTTACGGGATCGGCTTACTCATCAGATGGACGATTTGAAAAAAGAATCCGCTGAAGAAATGGAGGGGTACTCACTGCACATGGCTGATTCAGGTACAGATAATTTTGATCGGGATAATGCATTGAGCCTACTATCATCGGATCAGGATGCAGTTTACGAAATTGACGAAGCTCTTAAACGGATAGAAAAGAACGCTTACGGGGTATGTGAATTAACAGGAAAGAATATCCCAAAAACACGACTGATGGCCGTCCCGTGGGCTCGGTACACAGTTGATGCGCAGGCTCGACTTGAGAAGGATGGCGCAGTTCGCCAGCGGAATAAACTAGGAAACCTCGGCACAATTGACGGGGCAGGCTCAAGTAAAACCGTCGTCTCGGAATCAGTCGATAGTGAAAGCAAAACTTCTAAATAATATAAAAGCCTATGCCACGAGAAATTGTTATACTTGAATGCACTGAAGCCAAAGCAGAGGGAAAGCCCGTTTCGCGCTACATGAGCACACGCAATAAGAAACTTCAAACTGAACGGGTAGAAAAAAAGAAATATAACCCACACCTTCGCCGACATACGCTTCATAAAGAAATTAAATAAGAATTATGCCTCCAAAAAAGAAACAAACAACCACTACCACCCACCGGACCCCCCGACCAAAACCGGAAATGGATGTGAACCTAGCGGACTTGGAGCCCAAAAACGTGGAGCTTTTAAGCCGATACGTTACAGATGAAGGCAGAATTCTGCCTCGAAAATATACTGGTTTTCCCGCGCAGCACCAACGACGCCTTACGCGCGCCATCAAGCGTGCCCGACAAATGCTACTCATGAAGTAGCTTTT
>CEWJ01089770.1_pt1 | contig 10285 bp, 8 predicted proteins | sample 350291 | NCBI WGS metagenome assembly CEWJ01 (sample SAMEA2622923, study PRJEB7988) | marine metagenome | isolation source: saline water (ENVO:00002010), including | reverse complement strand
TGCACCCCTCTTTTAACGAGTGAGCGAAGCATAGCCTTGAAAGCTAAATCTTCCTTCTCTCTGAAATATTCAACTCTCTGGATTCCAGCCAACTGATACTCCATCGTTTCGGGAATCTCAGCAGTTTCAAGATAAACTGGAATAATCGGTTTTTTACGCTCTGATGCTAGTGCCAGTTCCTTCACCACATTCTCAGATTCGGTGGAATTTGGAGAAATGGATAGCAACATGACTTTGCAACTCTTGATAGCACTTACAATTTCTTGACTCCACATTGTAGAGACATCAATGCCTGCTTGATCAATCCAAACAGTTACACCAGCACCGCGGAGCCTCTCTACAAGGCTCAAAACACGCTCTCTATCCCTTGTGGCATAACTGATAAATACCTCTGCGCTCATTACAAAATTCGGCCAACAGATTGTACCTTAAGACTGATAAGGGAAAGCCAAAATTGGATGCTAATTACAAATAAATAAGTTATTAATATAAGATTTTGATCAGCATTTAACGATTAATTGGATTGTAATTTGAATTCAAACAGTGTGACAATTCCCGCCGCTTTTAGGGCTCTTTAATTGCTCTATCCAATCAAATGAAATTCGAAACAACCTGTTTGCACGGTGGCTACAAAGTTGAGCCAACGACACTCTCAAGAGCTGTTCCCGTTTATCGAACCTCATCATACCAGTTCAACAATACTGAGCATGCAGCAAAATTATTTGCTCTGCAGGAATTGGGAAATATCTACTCGCGATTGATGAACCCGACAAACGATGTGCTTGAAAAAAGAGTGGCATTACTGGAAGGCGCACACGAGATGGCCGGCTTAAGTTTGGCTTCAGGTACGAGTGGGGTCTTCTACGCTATTATCAATCTGGCTCAGGCAGGTGACAATATTGTCAGTGCCCGCAATTTGTATGGAGGAACTTACACACAGTTTAATGACATTCTCCCAAAGCTTGGTATTAATGTTAAGTTCGTTGATTCGAATGATCCCGAAGCTTTTGCTAATGCCATAGATGATAAAACACGCGCTCTGTTTTGCGAAACTGTTTCAAATCCGGCTCTTGAGATAACAGATCTGGACAAGGTTTCAGCAATTGCAAAGGCACATGGAATACCGGTTGTTGTGGACGCAACATTTTCAACTCCATATTTAACCCAGCCACTTGCCCATGGGTGCGACATCATTGTGCATTCCTTGACGAAATGGTTTGGAGGGCACGGTTCAGGCATCGGAGGAATTGTAATAGACAGCGGCCGATTTAACTGGGGAGCAGGCAAGCATCCTTTGTACGACGAACCGGACAACTCCTACCACGGATTGAGGTGGGGGCACGACCTGCCTGAGATGCTCGCTCCGCTCGCATACATTCTCAGAATGCGTACAGTTCCTTTGAGGAACTTGGGGGCATGTATTTCACCTGATAACTCCTGGATGTTCCTTCAAGGTATTGAAACTTTGCCTCTGAGAATGGATAGGCATTGTGAGAATGCGCTTAAGGTTGCCAAACATCTGCAGAGCCATAGTGCAGTCAATTGGGTTCGCTTCCCGGGATTGGATGGAGATCCGATGAATGAACTGAATGATAAATATCTCAACGGCAAAGGCGGCTCGATGGTCGTGTTTGGAATTGAAGGCGGACGCGAAGCCGGAGAAAAGTTTATCAATAATCTGGAACTTTTCTCTCACCTGGCAAATGTGGGTGATGCAAAAAGCCTGGCAATTCACCCCGCCTCAACTACCCACTCCCAACTCAATGAGCAACAACAGCGAGACGGGGGAATTACCCCTGAACTGGTACGTCTTAGTGTTGGAATAGAAAATATTGAGGATATTTTGGCTGATCTGGATCAGGCTCTTGCATAATGGTGGAAGTTTTTAATTCGGATTAGTCCAGTATTAATGGATTGCAATCCAGATGTCGGCGAGTTGAATGATTTTCTGGGAACATTTCAATTTGCGTCAGTCGACGAACCATTCGAACTTTCAAATGGTCAAAAACTTGATGACGGCATACTGGCCTACGAAACCTATGGGCAGCTAAACGAAAACAGGGATAATGCCATCCTTGTTTTTCATGCTTTAAGCGGCAGCCAGCATGCGGCCGGATATCGTGAATCGGTAAGCCGATCAGTCGATCCATTATGGACCGATGAGTGCAAAAAAGGCTGGTGGGACGGGTTTATAGGTAAGAATAAAGTCATTGATACATCCAGGCACTTCTTAATATGTGCTAACTATTTGGGTGGATGTTACGGTTCAACCGGCCCGACTTCAAATAAGCCAAATTCTGAAGAGAAATACATGAGTTCATTTCCATGGGTCACCATGGAGGATTTAGTACGATCCCAAATGAAACTTATTGATTCTTTGCAAATCAAGGAACTGCATGCAGTTGTTGGCGCTTCGCTTGGAGGCCTTCTGGCGCTGACGACCATGCTGCTATTCCCTCACAGAATACGAAGATTGGTTTCCATTGCCTCAGGTCTGAAAATTCAACCGCTTCAAGTCATTCACAATTTTGAACAGGTTAAGGCGATTGAGAATGACCCCCTATTTTTAAATGGAAATTACAGGGAAGATAAAGCTCCGCTGTCGGGTCTTGAATTGGCTCGAATGATTGGCCATAAGACATACGTCTCTCTGGAGACAATGACGGACCGGGCGAAAAAAAATATGGTTCATGAGGGCAATCCATCGGGTTACTACGCAACACATCAAATTGAATCCTATTTTAATTATCAGGCAAAAAAGTTCTCCAAGAGATTCGACGCAAATTCATATCTGCGAATTTTGAATGCGTGGCAGAGGCATTCAGTAGACGATAAAAGTAAAAAAATTGGATTGCTGAATGAGGATTTTAAGGCATTGATTATTTCGATTGATTCAGATGTCTGCTTTTATCCAGACGAACAAAGGGAACTTCATGATTATCTAAAATCAAATGGATTAAATTCTCAGATACATGAGGTTCATTCTGAGAAAGGTCATGATTCCTTTCTTTTGGAGCCAAACCTGTATCACGAAACCATTTCTAATTTCTTGAGAGAATGACGAGAATTAATTTGAAAAATTTGATTGTTCTACTGCTGCCTGCCTTGGCGAGTTTGGGGCAAGCTGAAGTTATTGATAATTCGGCTCAAAGAACGATCCTGATGGTGGACGATCACCACATACTATACAGAGCGGGCACTGTCAGGAAATTGAATCCCCTACAGAGGTATTCCGAAAAACCAATTATATCTGCAGATAAACCATGGGAAACAACAGTTGCTTACTGCAGTGTCTACAGGGATCCAGCCAACGGTAAATACAAAATTTGGTATCAAGCTTGGCCGGGAAGGTCGGGTTGTTATTTGTGTTATGCAGAATCTGATGATGGAATAAAATGGATAAAGCCCGAAATTGGTCTGGTGGAATTCAAAGGTTCATTAAAGAACAATATCCTTTTTAAAAACGGCTATGGAGCTTCCGTGATTTATGATGTTAAGGATCCGGATCCCAATAAAAGATTCAAATCTGCTTTTTGGGAACAGGATTTAAGCAAGGGCATAAAATATCCAGGAATGTGTATTGCTTATTCAGCAGATGGCATTAATTGGAAAAAGCATTCAGGCAATCCAGTCATAAAAGGTTCCTACGGCGATTACATTCAACCACCACTTGAAACCGACCTCACTCAAAAGAATGATCAGGGCAAACCAATTTCAGTTAGTGATGTAATCGATTTGATTTGGGATCAGAATAGGGAGGTTTATGCGGTATATGCAAAAACCTGGCTAGATGGCCCCAACGGAGACATGCACTGGAAACGAGCTGTTGTTAGAACAGAGAGTAAGGATTTTTTGAATTGGAGCACCCCAAGGCTGATTATTTGGCCCGATGAGTTTGACAGTATCGAGGATGAGTCTGAAACAGACAGAACTGCAGGGGGAGGGGGAAGTGATGGAGTTCAGCTTCATAGCGGCCCGGCATTTTACTACAACGATTTGTACTTCTCGATGTTACAGGTCATGGATTCCGGTGGAACGGGTAACATGCCGATCGAACTTGCCTTAAGCAGAGACGGATATAATTGGAAAAGACCCTTTAGAAAAAAATGGTTTATTCCCCCTCTTGATGACAAGAAACTGTATGATGCGAGCCTGATCTGGAGCAACGCCACTCCCATATATTTTAAGGACTTCTTCAGATTTTACTATGGCGCCTACGGTAAACCATGGAATTCCTCAGATGGCAGGCAAATATCAGGTATTGGTTTTGCTGAAATGCCTAGAAACAGATTTGCAGGAATAAGACCACGCAAAAGAATAGGTCAAATCACTCTTAAAACCGTCAATCTAGATGGTGTAAAAAGAATCGAGGTAAATGGTGATGCTTCAAAGGGTTCAATCCGAGTTGAGGTTCTTAACGACTCTGGCTACAGAATAAACGGTTTCACCAAGGCCGATTCAGTTCCAATGAAAACTGATACCCTCAGAAACATTTCGGCTTGGAAGAGTGAATCAATAAGTCAACTGGCAAAGGGTCGTTATAGATTGAGAATACACCTTGAAAACGCTGAGGTGTATGCAGTCACAATCGTAAATTAACTTTTCAAGGGCAAAACATATGTTATCTAAGTCTCATATAATCATTAATATTTTTGATTTAATGCAGTTTTGTGACAATGTTTTGAACAGCTAATTGATAGGGATTAATTATGATTAACATAATCGTGGGTACGAATCGGGAGGGCAGCTTGTCACTTGTTGCCGCACAGGATATTTCAGCAATTTACACTGATTTAGGCATAGAGAATCAGCTGCTTTTACTTTCAGATTTGCCCCCCGAAACTTTTTCTCCGCAGGCTTATGCCGATAAGCCTGAATGTGTCGTTGAAATGACACATGAGGTTCTCAAGTCTTTAGGGTTGGTGGTCGTAACCCCTGAGTACAACGGGAGCATGCCTGGTGCGCTTAAGTTGTTTATCGATCTTTTGCCCTTTCCAGAAAGTTTTGAGGGTCGCCCGGTCAGTTTTGTGGGATTATCGGCCGGACAATTTGGGGCTTTAAGACCGGTTGAGCACCTTCAGCAGATATTCGGATACAGGAATGCCCACATTTTTCCAGAGAGAGTTTTTATTCCAAGGGCTCATGAGTCAATTAGCCATGCCGATGGAATTACAGATGAGGATTTGCAGTCACGTTTAAAGAAACAAGCTGAAGGCTTTGCAGGATTTTGCCGAAAACTTGGCTCTCTTGATTAAAATTAGTTCTTAATCCAAATCATCGAGAGGATGGATAATGAATTAATATATCATAAGGCACATGATGTCCTCATCACTCAGAATGTTGTTGTCATTGGGAAAAATTCCTACCAGTTAAACAACATTACATCCACAGAGTGCCTAATGGAAAAGGGTATCCATAGAAAGATACTGGGCATTCGAATATTATGGTTGATGTTCATTGTCTGGATTCCTTTCATATTAACATTAATAGTTGCGATTCTGGTGAATGAGAAGGCAATGATGGGAAGCTTAAATTTTGGAGTTTTGGGTCTTATTCTTAGTTTCGGATTACTTGTGGAATCCTTCTCTGAGAGATGTTGGTTGGTTATTAATGATGACAAGGTAATGGCGTTCAAGGATAAGGAATACGCTGATATTTTGTCCCAAAAAATCAAGTCAGCAAAAGCCCATGCATCTGGAGACAACCATTGATCAATGCCAGAAGGACCTGAGATTAAAAGAGCAGCAGACAGAATTTCAAAAGCACTTGCGGGACAGGAGGTTGAGAAGATTCGTTTTCTTTACCCCTCCATTTCTAAACATCAGAAATTAATGTCTGGGGCAAAGGTCACTTCCGTTAATTCCAATGCCAAGGCGATGCTGATTAATTTTGACAATGGTTTCACACTTTACAGTCACAATCAGCTCTATGGAAAATGGACCATCAACATGCGTACAACCGCAAACAGATCAAGCCGATCATTGCGGGTTGAATTTCTGACGTCTAAAAAGGCAATCAGATTATGGTCCGCAACTGATGTTGAATTAATTTCGACTGATAGGGTTAAATCACACCCATTCATAAAGAATCTTGGGCCTGATGTATTGTGTGATTTCGTTGATTACTCGGTCTTAAGCGATCGTCTGCAGTCAAAGGATTGTCGAAATAGGATGGCTGCCCATCTCATGCTTGATCAAAAATCATTTGCAGGTTTGGGTAATTATCTCAGGAGTGAAATACTTTTCTTCGCCAATATCAATCCGCACTTAAAGCCGCGGGAACTTGATTCAAATTCACTTTTGAAATGGGCAATGAGTATCAAGGACATAAGTATGCGGGCTTATCTCAATAATGGAATTACTGTTTCAAAGGACATTGAAGAGCAGGGAAAGCTAAATGGAGAACCGAGAAGGTGCTGGCGTCATTATGTGTTCACTCGCAATGATAGGCCCTGCAGGATCTGCAGTTCCAAAATAGTCAGGCTTCGTTTTGGAGGGCGCCGATTGGACTATTGTCCAACTTGCCAAGATTAAGATGGGAAAATATTAGCTCGCTAAAAAGCTTTAAATTACTTGTCTTACTTTTCTGGATTTACTCTTGGACAGCTCTTGCAAATTCCTTTAATTCTCCCGGAATTATTATAACCGGACTGGCTGTATCTATTGTTTCCCATGGCCCATTAATCGATGAGGCAGCCTGTAGTTTTCCTTCAAAGGTGATGGTGATCGTTCTGTCACTATTTCTTTTTATAGAAATAGTAGGCTTGGATGCCTGATCTTTAACCACAGTAAACAAGCTGGAAGCAAGCAGTTGATATCCGTCATTTCCAAATAATCTCATTTCGTATTCACCTTCTGGAAGAACTGCCATATCGAAACTTAATTGGCCGTCTTCAATTGGTTGATTCCCTGTTTTTGTGCCGTCTGTGTACAACCACATTATGGAGGGAATGGCTGGTGCTTCATCTCCGGCATTGTAGATGCCAATCCAGTCCAGTGCTGTCGGGTTAGGGTTCGTAAAATTCAAAGTTATCTTCTCTTCAAAACTGAAGGAATCCTTGGATGGGGAAATGGTTGGTCTTTCCGAAACACTAAATTCCGCACTGGATAAAAGTTCGTAGCCGTCATTGGAATAAAGTCGTGCTTCATAATCACCCGGTACGGGTAGGCCATCCACAAAGACAACCTGTCCTTTTTTAATTGTTTCATTGCCTGCCTTTGTTCCATCGCAATACCACCAACTGATAGATGGTATTGCTGGAGCCTCAGCTCCAAGTTGATACAATCCAATCCAGTCCTTTTTGGTTCCCGATGATCTGTCAAATAAAACAGTTATATTCTCATCTACCTTGTAATTATGCCTGGATAAACTAAGTATTGGCTTGATTAATTCCTGATCAGTTTCTTCGCCGTTTAATTTGAAATTATCCAGCCGAACAGTTGTTAAGCTGTCACTTGCTCCGGCAATTAGGAAGACACCAACCTCAGACACACTATGAAGAGCTGCATTTGATGGTGCCCCGAATTTCAACTCATCGCCTATCGAGTACCAGTCCCCTGAATCAAGGCTAGCGCTTATTTCATTCCAACCGTCGGAATTTGGGAGTTGATCAATGTCATACATAAAAAGTTGGTTGGACTCAAGTGACAGAAAGTAAAAGCTCACCGAAGTAAGGTTTGAATTTTGGGAGACCCAAATATCTGTGGAAATCCGTTTAACTCTAGGATCATTGTAATTACCGGTGAAAGCTCCCTCCATAACGCCTTTGTTTGCAAAAATCCATACGTTTTCATCCTCTAATTTCACTTCGAGACTTTTAGTTTCGGAGGACCAGTTAGGAAAATATATTTCCCCTTCAACATCAACATTCCATCTCCTTGTATTTTCGTTCGTAGAAAATTGTTCGTGGACCAGACTTTCACTTGCGTTCACTTGGCCGGACTGAAATTTCACCTGATCCAACCAAGCCGCATCTTTTCCTGAACTCAGATACTTATCCTTCTTATAAACCCATCTTAACTGGTGTCTGCCGGATCCAATAGAGATGCTCATTTTATTCCAGTCAACCTCACCTGATATTCTTCTTTTCTCAGAGCCGTCGACAAGTAGGGCCAAGTAATCCCAATCAGTTTCTGAGGATACTTTCCACTGAAAACTCAGCACGCCCGGCCCCTGGATAGTGGTTTGAACCCATGTCTGCTCGTTGTTATGGATTGTCCCTGACTGTGCAGAACTCGAGTTCGCAATCGAAGCTGTCGCCATTTGTCCTGTCCAATTAGCATCACCACCATTACTCCAAATCAACATGCTTGCATCAAGTGCTTCTGCCAATGGAATAACATCAATGAATTGCAGTTCTGCACTTAAACTTGTTACAGAGCCGTAGTTATTTGAAACGACAACATAATATTTGCCCGAGTCATTATCTCTTCCCGCATTTTTTAATGTTAATAACGATTGATTCTCGCCTGAAATAGGTTTTCCATTGAAATACCACTGGTAATCCAATGGCCCTGTTCCGATTGCATCAACACTAAACGACACATCAGATCCAGGTTCGATTAATATGCTTTTTGGCTGCACGACAATGGAGGGTTTTTTGGTCTGATTTCCGGTTTCACTGCCTATTCTGCCCTCAATCCAATCAACATACTTTGATACCCTTGCGTAAATGCCGTATTTATTTGCCCTAGCACATCCATGACCCCAACTCACAACACCGACCTGCAACCATTCGCCGTTTTCTTTGACTATAAGCGGCCCTCCGCTGTCTCCCTGACATGAATCTTTGCCCCCTTTGGAATAACCTGCAGCAAGCATTTCCTGTGTGATATCACCACCATATGACTGTGCCTTGTTTGCAGTCGCATTACTGACTATTGGAAGACTTACCTGCCTTAAAACATCAGGGTAATCACCGTCCTCCCACAATGCCCCCCAGCCTATGACCGTTGCATTTGTGCCGGTTTTTGGGAGTGAGCTTCTATTGTTTAGATTTAATAATTGGACATTGTTTACCGGTCTCTCCAGTTTCAATAGAGCCACATCGTTGACCATTGTGTCATCATCGTAATCAGGATGAATGATAACCTTCGATACTCTAATTTTTTGACTTACCTCGCTGAGCCTGTGGGCCCCGACCGCAACAGTATATATTTTGGAACTTCTCGCATTTCGCGATCGGTCAACAACACAGTGAGCGGCTGTAAGCACCCATTGAGTGGCAATCAGGGATCCTCCGCACCAGTGAGAATCGTATTTATTCAGGGACACAATCCACGGCCAGTCTGTTTTGTTAGCTATCTCACCACCAACAATCAACCGCTCGTATTTTGATGTGAACTTTGCGTCAATCGAATCAACATTGATAACTCCACCACAGCAATCTTCGTTATTGTATTCGATCTTATCGCCACTTCCCATGACGTTAAAAGTTAGAAACAAAATACAAAACAAAGTGGAAATTTTAGAATTATTAATTATATTATTATTCATTTGAGAAACAAAGTTTGAAGTGAGGCAGAGGAAGTGGCGACCCCTACGGGACTCGAACCCGTGTTACCGCCGTGAAAGGGCGGTGTCCTAACCGCTAGACGAAGGGGTCGCTCCGTCAAAGGGCGAGAGAATCTATTGGCTTTTTCTGATTTGTCACGAAAAAGATTTCATTTTCTTCAATTAAGTTTGAATCGGTTATTCGGCTTGGCTTGCCATCGGCTTGGCTGACGGGCCAAATTGGGGGAGCGCAATCATGCCAAAGGCTGCCATCAACAACTTTCGAATCCTCGCCATCGGGCTCCTGACGCTTGCGTTGGATCAGATCACCAAGTGGATTGTGGTGCAAAAAATCCCCGGGCCGGCTCATGGTTCCGATGCGCCAATCGTAGTGATCGACGGTTTTTTTGAACTGGTCCACTATGGCAACACCGGCGCGGCGTGGAGCATGTTTAGCGGCAACAATTTCTGGTTGGCGATCTTCTCGATGGTGGCGTTGGTGTTCCTTTGGGTCTGCCGCCGTCAATTCGGGGTGGAGACGACGCTGGGGCAGGTGGCGCTGGGTCTGATGCTGGGCGGCGTGACCGGCAACCTGATCGACCGGGTGGTGCATCATCACGTGGTGGACTTTCTGCAGTTTTACATCCCGTTCCGTTTTCCGGCCTTCAACGTGGCTGACAGCGGCATCTGTGTCGGTGTGGGGCTAATGTTCCTGTTGTCCTTCCGCAAACCGGACCCGGGCGAGACGTGGGCGGAGAAGGGCAAGATACCGGCGGACTCGAAGGAGTTGCTC
>CEWJ01124796.1_pt1 | contig 10286 bp, 13 predicted proteins | sample 350291 | NCBI WGS metagenome assembly CEWJ01 (sample SAMEA2622923, study PRJEB7988) | marine metagenome | isolation source: saline water (ENVO:00002010), including | reverse complement strand
ATACTTTAGTTTTTTTAACTAACATCGATCTGGATATTAAATTAGAATCTATTTTAGGTATTTTATCTATGTAATGATTTTTAATTATTCCATTTGTTAGTTTAAACCAGAAAATTGACATTTTGTTAAGAAGAGATCCTTTCCCAAAGATCTCTTCCTCAAATACGAAGTCGAATGCTGAGATTCGGTCAGTAGTTACAATTAATAGATGTTCTTGATCGTATTCATAGACATCCCTTATTTTTCCGCTATATAACTTTTTATAACTGTCTACGTTAAGATCATTCACTATGTTATTTAACTTGAGATAAGTAGTCTGTCAATCTCGTTTTATTCATCGCGAATTTAGATTCAGCATTTTTTGCCGCAGCTTTAACATCTGATAAATTGCCACTAGGGTCTCCAACTATAATGAACCCAGCCATACCCAGAATGTAGTGAGGGGTACATTTATATCCATAGACACCCTCTTTATCAAATTTAACAACTATCTCTTCGTTAATACTTCCATTCCATGAATTTGCTCCAGCCGGTAGCATCTCATCAATAGATGCAGCATTATGCCCAGGGTTTGTGGCAAGCCATTTTACAGTGTCACCAGGGTTAATTTTTAGAACAGGTGGCTCGAAGACCATAGACTGCCCTTTTAAATTACTGAGCATTTTCACTTGATGTTCAGCTGAAAAAACATTATTTGACAATAAAATGCATATGCTCAGAGCAAGAAATTTAATTTTTTTCATATTATACTCCATTAATAATACATATATAGTATCATGAAACTTTGAAGAAAATACTCCTTCTGATATAGAGATATAGGATAAGAATAAAGAGAAAATGAAAGATTACAAAATAGCACCTTCAATATTATCAGCAGATTTTTCTAGATTAGGCGAGGATGTAAAAGCTGTAATAGATGCTGGAGCTGACATAGTACATTTTGATGTTATGGATAACCACTATGTCCCTAATCTTACAATAGGACCTCTCGTCTGTTCTGCCCTTAGGTCCTTTGGAATAAAAGACATTATTGATGTACATCTCATGATAAAACCTGTCGATAGGATAATCCCTGATTTTGCTGAAGCTGGCGCTGATTATATAACATTTCATCCAGAGGCATCAGATCATGTTGATAGAACAATAAATTTGATCAGAGAGAATGGGTGTAAGCCTGGATTAGTATTGAATCCAGCTAGTTCATTAACTTACCTTGATAATTGCATAGATAGTATTGATATGATATTGCTCATGTCTGTTAATCCAGGATTTGGTGGTCAGAAATTTATTGATAGTACACTTAATAAAATAACGAACGTACGTTCACTCATAGATAAGACAGGCAAAGATATTAGATTAGAGGTTGATGGTGGTATTAACATTGATAACATTGCGGAAGTGGCAAAAGCTGGAGCGGATACGTTCGTAGCTGGTTCTGCAATATTTAATTCAAATGACTATGCGAAAACTATCAAATCAATGAAAGATAAGCTTCAATCAATTAAGTAAGAACATAAATGGATAAAGATAGATTCCTTAAAACTGTTGATGAGGGTTATGATTTAATACCCATTTCTAAAAGTATAGAAAATCCTTCTATTAATCCAATTGATTTGTATGAAGCTTCCTCAAATGTGCCACAATCGTATTTTTTTGAATCACTTGAGGGTGGCAGAAAATGGAGTAGATATTCTATTATCGGCCTCCCAAGCTCAGAATCTATAGATGTTAAAGACAATATCGTTACCATGACAACAGGTGAGAAAAAGCAATCTGAGAAAACTTCTGACCCGATAGAGTGGATTGAAAATTATTACAAAAAATTTAACGTCTATAACGACTCTACGCTTCCTGAGTTTCAGGGTGGGTTAGTAGGTTATTTTGGTTTCGATTCTATAAAATATTTTGAACCTAAAATTGTACCATCAGAGCAACTTGACCATCTTAATACACCGGATATTCGTCTTATCATTTCAAAGCAGATTCTAATATTTGATAAAATTAACAATAAAATCTTTATTATCGTTTATTCAGATGCAAGTACTGAAGGTTATAACAAGGCAATGCAGAAAATTTCAAATTTACACGAACTAATCACCAAATTTAAAGTAAAGAAAAACAATAGTATTTACCCTAAACATAGAGATATTAAGGTTGATTATCACATGAATAAATCTAACTTTTTGAAGTCTGTAGACTCAATTAAATCTTACATTTCAAATGGTGATGTTATGCAAGTTGTATTATCACAGAGAATGACCGTGCCATTTAAAAATGACGCACTAGCCTTTTATAAACAACTCAGAAATTTAAACCCTTCCCCATACATGTATTATTTAAATTTAGATGGCTTCAACATCATAGGCTCTTCCCCTGAAATATTAGTCAGACTTGAAAATAAAAATCTCACCGTAAGACCTATTGCGGGAACTAGGCCAAGAGGGTCTAACAAAAAGGAAGATGATTCTTTCGAACATGATTTGAAAAGAGACCCTAAAGAAATAGCAGAACATCTAATGCTTATTGATCTTGGAAGAAACGATATTGGACGAGTATCAGAGATAGGTACTGTAAAACTTACAGATAAAATGATTATAGAGAAATACTCTCATGTAATGCACATGGTATCGAACGTCACCTCAAAGTTAAAAACAAGTTTGGGATTAATGGACGTTCTAAGAGCAACATTTCCAGCAGGAACCGTCTCAGGAGCACCTAAAATCAGAGCGCTAGAAATAATTTATGAACTAGAACCTGTTAAAAGAGGCATTTATGCTGGTGCTATTGGTTATTTAGGTTGGAATGGTAACATGGATACAGCTATTGCTATAAGAACTTGTATAATAAAAGAATCAAAACTAAACATTCAATGCGGCGCAGGTATCGTTTTTGACTCTGTTCCAGAAAGAGAGTGGGAAGAGACAATTAATAAAGGTATGGCTATAATTCAAGCATACAAGAATTTATGTGGAGAAGTTAAGTGATATTAATGATTGATAACTACGACTCATTCACATACAACATTGTTCAGTATTTGGGTGAACTAGGCTCCGAGCCAACGGTGTATAGAAATGACAAAATAACTATTGATGAAATCAAACAATTGAATCCAAAAAAAATTATAATTTCACCTGGACCATGCACACCAAATGAAGCAGGCATATCTGTTGATGTTATCAAACAGTTTTACAAGAGTATCCCGATTTTGGGCGTTTGTCTTGGTCATCAAAGCATTGGGCAAGCATTTGGAGGAGAGGTCGTTAAAGCAAAAAAAATTATGCATGGAAAGGTTTCTATGATTGAGCATGATGAGTTAAATATCTTTAACGGTATTGAGAATCCATTTCAGGCTACTAGGTATCATTCTCTGGTTATCTCAAAAAATAGTTTACCAAAAATGTTAGAGATTACTGCTAGTACCAATATAAATGAAGACAATGAAATAATGGCGGTCAGACATCGTGAATATCCAGTATTTGGGATCCAATTCCATCCAGAATCGATATTAACAAATGTAGGAAAAGATATTCTTGCTAATTTTCTTAAATTATAATGCTACAAAAAGAAATAATAGATAAATTAAATAACAATGTGACTCTGACGAGTGAGGAGTGCAGGAAGCTCTGTGACTCTATTTTGGATAATAAAATTTCTAAAGATGATCTTGTCAATATTCTCACTAAACTCAACAATAATGGTTTTGGATCTGATGAATTATCAGGTTTTGCTCAATCAATGAGAAATTTCTCAGTCAAAGTTAAGACCACACACTTGGTAATAGATAATTGCGGTACTGGTGGAGATCAATCGTCGTCCTTTAATATATCAACGGCTTCATCAATTTTGGCATCATCTTGTGGTGTCAAGGTTGCGAAACATGGGAACAAATCTATAACCAGTAAATCAGGTAGCGCAGACGTATTATCAGAATTAGGAATTAATATAAATTTAAAGAGTGATATGCTTAGCGATTCCCTTGAAAAGAATAATTTTGCTTTTATGTTTGCACCACTACATCATTTAGCTATGAAATATGTTGCAGAAGCAAGAAAAATAATCGCACCAGAGAAAACAATTTTTAATCTACTTGGGCCATTGACTAATCCAGCGGGAGCTACCAGACAAATGATTGGAGTATTTAGTCCGAATGTTATGTATGATATGGCAGAGGCCCTTATAAAATTAGGCGTGGAAAAAGCACTGGTTGTTCACTCTAATGATGGTCTTGATGAGGTGAGTCTTTTTGAAAAAACAAAAATACTTACTATCGAAAATAATAATATTAAAGAAGAATATTTTGACCCCATGAAATATTTTAACTATGTAGATTCTACTATTAAAGATCTCAAAGCTAATTCACCAAAAGAGAGCGCTGAAATAATTTTAGCGGTAGCACAAAATAAGGAGAAAGATATATTTAGACATATTGTTTCACTAAACTCAGCATTTATTCTTATGCTAGCTGATATGACTACAAATTTTGAATCAGCATTGGAGATGTGTGAAGAAAATATAGATAATGGATCAATGTTAAAAAAGATTGAACAACTACGCGAGTTTACAAATAAAAATCAAAATGCTTAGAGAAATAATAGAGAATAAAATAAAAGAAATAAAACTACTTAAACATTATAACGATGCTGATTTGGAAAAAATAATTAATGAGTACAAACCAAGAGGTTTCTTAAATGCTCTAAAAAAAAAGAGAGATTTAAATCATACAGCAATTATTGCCGAGATAAAGAGATATTCACCTAGCAAAGGTAGATTAAATATGGAACTAGATGTTACTGATATTGCTAGTCAGTATGAGAAAAATGGTGCTGCATGTATTTCTGTTCTAACTGATCATAAATATTTTAAGGGAAACCTAAAAGATCTTCAGGATGCAAAGAGGTCTTCTACTTTGCCTATTCTAAGAAAAGATTTTATAATAGATGAATCGCAGCTTGTTGAATCAAAAATCGCAGGAGCTGATTGTATTTTATTAATATTAGCTTGCCTTGATAGAGATAAATATCAATCACTACTAAATTTAACTAAAACTCTTGAAATGGATGCTCTAGTGGAAGTGCATAATCAAGAAGAGATGGATATAGCTTTAGATTCTAGTGCAGATTTGATAGGTATTAATAACAGAAATCTCAAAGATTTTAGTGTCACAGTTAATACATCTATGGAACTTGCAAAACAGGTTAACAATGAGAAAACTTTTCTAGTAAGTGAGAGTGGCATATCTAATAGAGAGACAATATTGCAACTACAGAACACGAGAATTAACGGTTTTCTGATAGGAGAGAGTCTGATAACATCAGGAAACACCGCAGAATGCTTGAAAATCCTTGTTGGAGATAATAATGAATAATACTCTTGGTATTAGACATCTGGCGCTTAAAGTAAGAAAATTTAAAGAATGTTTACATTTTTATAATATTATTCTTAAAATGGAAATTGATTGGCAGCCGGACGATGAGAACGTCTATCTAACCAATGGCAAAGACAATCTTGCGTTGCATTTCGATAACACTATTGATCTCTCGAGTCCGTGTAGACTAGATCATTTTGGTATACTTCTTCATAAAAAGGAGGATGTTGATTTATGGCACGATTATATATGTGAAAATGAAGTTAGGATTTTTAAACCTGTGAATGATCATAGAGATGGTTCAAGAAGTTTTTATTGCTATGATCCAGATGGCAATATTGTTCAACTAATTTGGCATCCTAAAATATCATAATGCTTGAGAAGAAGATCTCAAATTTGAGCACGACTCTTATTGTAAATTCTTATGAGTGTTTCCCAATTCAGACGAATAGTAATAAAGTTATATCTTATAATTTAATTAAAGAAAAATATGATGCAACCGGATTAATATCAATATCAAGAGCCATATCAGCTTTAATCGGGACGGACATTATTGGTGAGTCCAAATTTACTTTCGAGACCTTCGGGGATAGCGGAGCGTTCTTAGTTAAAGCTAAAGATTGTCTCGGTAATTCCGGTGTTACTCATTTGAAGGAGAGCCATATTTCTTTTCATACATACGTTGAGGATATTAATAATGAATTTTTAATTATTAGACTAGAATATCACATATGCTCGTGTTCGGATTATAATGTTTACGATTCTATCAAAGCAATTTTGCCTCAGTCATTAGATTCTGATGCTGTGCCTACACCAGATTTAATCACTCTGGATTATTTAAGACGTGGTGCTAAGTTCAGCGACTCATCTAATGAGCTTCATTTCGATTACCATGATATCAATGGTATATTTGAAAAAACTTCTTATCAATTATTTAAAGACATTGATTCAACACGTACTAACGGCACGCGACAATTGTTTTGCAGTCTAGATAATACAAATATACTTACAAAGCTTAAAAACTTTGACTATGAAATATCTCACAGTGATGTTAACAAATTTATGAGATTCCTTCAGAGAAGTTATTGCACGTTTAATGAAGATTGAGTGGTTGTCTCTTAAATATAATATGTTATTTTTTTCATTAATTTGGAAAGTATGTGCATAGATTCTTTAGCTACCTTAGGGATATCTTCGGAACCCATTTCCACAGCTGTTTTTTCATGTTTTGCCTCATCTTCTTTTATATAATCTAACATTTCTCTGCTTCTAAGATCTGATGCTGGGAGTTTGTTAATTGATTCGTCTAGATGTTGTGAAACCTGTTTTTCTGTTTCTTGGATAAAACCTGCCCCATACTTTTTTTGTGTCAATCCAGCCAATGCCCCAAGAGTAAATGACGACATGTACCATAACCCATTAAAAATGCTTCCTTTAGCTCCAAGCTCGTCTAACCTATCGTGACATATTTTCAGATGCTCTCTTTCTTCGCTACACATTATATAAAGTTGTTTTCTCGTTTCATCATCGTCCGTAAAAGCTGCCTGACCTCTGTAAAGTCCTTGCGCACATACCTCTCCCATATGATTAACCCTCATTATCCTCTCAGATAGTTTATTATCTAATTTGCTCATAGTTTCAGTATTTTTCGTAAATTTGTTAGCTTTTTGTGACTTTGTTTTATCATGGATTGCCTCGATACCATATTCTATTTCTCTAATAATTTCGTCTAATTTTGAAAAATCTTTCATTACACTATTACAACACTTAATGTTCCATTGATAAATATATTTTATAAATTTCTTGTGTAAAAACACTAATATGCGTAAAATCATGATACTAAAAATGAGCAAACAAGTACTACAAAACAAAGAATGGTTTATTATTGATGCGCAAAAGGCAGTTTTGGGCAGACTTGCATCTAAAATAGCTACAATACTTAAAGGCAAGCATAAACCCTCTTATCAACCTCATCAAGATAATGGGGATTATATAGTTGTGATCAATGCAAAAAATGTCAATGTCACTGGCAATAAATTAAATGATAAGATTTACTACAAACATACCGGATATATTGGCAATATGAAAAAAACACCTTTATCAGTTGCCTTAGAAAAAGATCCCTCATTTGTAATAAAAAATGCCGTTAAGGGAATGTTACCAAAAAACCCTCTTGGAAGAGACATGATTAAAAAGCTAAAAATCTACAACGATGATAAGCATAATCATCATGCTCAAAAACCAAAGAAACTAGAGATTGAGTAATGCATAAGTCATACGGTACAGGTCGAAGAAAAACATCAAGTGCTAGAGTCTACCTACATGAAGGTACAGGTGTTATAAAAATTAACTCTCGTGAGATAGATGATTTCATTACTTCAAAAACTCTTAAATCATATCTTATTTCCCCACTAGAAAAATCTCAGCTTCTACAAAAAGTCGATTTAAAAATTATAGTTAGTGGCGGTGGCCAGAGTGGACAGGTAGGTGCAATAGTTCATGGACTTACTCGAGCACTAGTCAGATATCAAGGAGATCTATTACCCGTATTACGCAGAGAAGGCTTTGTTACTCGCGACGCCAGAAAAGTTGAACGTAAGAAAGTCGGACTCAGAAAAGCTAGAAAAGCTACACAATTCTCTAAACGATAATTAAATACTTTTTATATTGTCACCATCAGAAATTAGCAATACATTTGCTGGTCTTATACTGAATAAACCGTTAGTTACAACACCTGGTAAATTATTTATCTCTTTTTCTAGTTCTATGGGTTCATTGATATTCATTCCATGTACATCTAAGATTACGTTTTGATTGTCGGTGACAAAATTCTCCCTCAATACAGGTCTAGCTCCTCTCTTTACCATTTCTAATGCAATTTTGCTCTGAGCCATTGAAATCACCTCAATCGGTAGTGGGAAACCACCTAATTTACTTACAAATTTACTATCATCAATAATACACACAAATTTCTCTGCACTCGATGCAACGATTTTCTCTCTCGTTAGTGCACCACCACCACCTTTAATCAGCTGTTTTTGTCTATTGGCCTCATCTGCGCCATCGATATATATTGGAATAGTCCCTGCTTCTCTTAGTTCTATAACTCGAAAACCATGATCTGTGAGAAGTTGGGATGTTTTATTTGATGATGAGACACATGCATCTATTTTTGATCTTATTTTATTTAGTAAAGTAATAAATATTTCCACAGTGCTACCAGATCCGATTCCGACTACTTGTCTAGTTTCCACATAATCTAGAGCTGCTTCTGCAACCATTTGTTTTTTATCATTTTGATGCATGTAATTTACTCGTATATGAGTTAGTATATTCCCATATTGTACACTATTAATGAGTAACATATGTCTGAAAGGAAAATAAATTCAATTATTTCAAAAATTGACAAAACTTCTGTCTATGATATTGCCATCTATACACCACTACACAGAGCAAGCATTTTATCTAAAAAACTCAACAACAAGATCCTTATAAAGCGAGAAGATCTTCAGCCTGTATTTTCTTTTAAATTAAGGGGAGCTTATTGTAAAATCAAACAGCTATCCAACCTTAAAAATATACAAAAAGTAATAGCAGCATCAGCTGGAAATCATGCTCAAGGCGTCGCACTATCCGCGTCAAAACTAGGGATCAAAGCTGTAATTGTCATGCCAACGACCACTCCAAAAATCAAAATTGATTCTGTAAAGAATCTGGGAGCAGAGGTAATTCTTTTTGGAGATGCGTATGATGATGCTTATGAATATGCTATTAAAAAATCTAAAAAAGATAAAATAGAATTCATCCATCCTTATGATGATGTTGATGTTATTGCGGGTCAAGGCACGATCGCCAAAGAAATACTTGAACAGAGTACTAAAAAAATTGATTATATTTTTATACCAGTCGGAGGTGGCGGTCTATTAGCTGGAATTGCTGCTTATTTCAAAAAAAACAGTCCCTCAACAAAAATTGTTTCTGTTGAGCCAGAAGACTCAAATTGTTTCCAGCAGGCATTTAATGATAATAAACGTACAAAACTAAAATCTATAGGTATTTTTGCTGATGGCGTGGCTGTTAAACAGATTGGGAAACTACCATTTGAAGTTACTAGAGATATTGTGGATTCTTCAGTCCTAGTCAGTACAGACGAGATATGTTCCGGTATAAAAGACCTTTATAATGAGACGAGAACTGTTGCTGAGCCAGCTGGCGCATTGTCTATTGCTGGAATCAAGAAATTTGTAAAACAAAAGAAAATATCGAAAAAAAATATCGTGGGCATTTTTTGTGGCGCAAACATGAATTTCGATAGGTTACGACATGTATCTGAGAGATCAGAGCTTGGCGAACTAAATGAAATGTTAGTAGGCGTAACGATTCCAGAAACACCTGGTAGTTTTAAAAAGTTTTGTATGCTAATCGGCAAGAGGTCAATAACAGAATTCAATTATAGATTTTCTGATCCAAATAAAGCACATGTCTTTGCAGGCATAAAACTGTCTAATGGTATTAAAGAGAAGAACGCTGTCCTTAAAAAGCTTAGGGAGAGCAAATATAAAGTCGTTGATTTCTCAGATAACGAGATGGCAAAGCTGCATGTAAGATATATGGTTGGTGGAATATCGAAATCTGATCATACAGAGCACATATTTAGATTTGTTTTCCCAGAAAAACCTGGTGAGCTCTATAATTTCTTAAATACTATCGGTAGCGAGTGGAATATCAGTCTCTTTCACTATCGGAATCATGGCGCAGACTTCGGTCGAGTCCTCATAGGTTTCCATGCATCAGATTCAGACAAAAAACCTCTCGTTAAACACCTAAATTCGCTTGATTATGAGTTTTTCGAGGAAAGTTATAACAAGGCTTACAATTTGTTTTTAAGCTAAAAAAAGGCCCTATATAGGGCCTTTCGTTA